>Ga0172368_10001694_pt1 | contig 29572 bp, 29 predicted proteins | sample Lak11m_FD_114540 | JGI IMG/M metagenome (GOLD analysis project Ga0172368, IMG submission 114540) | Freshwater microbial communities from Kabuno Bay, South-Kivu, Congo - kab_022012_11m | ecosystem: Environmental > Aquatic > Freshwater > Lake | place: Democratic Republic of the Congo: South-Kivu...
AGGTTCGGGCTCTGTCGAGACCCTCAAAATACCAGAGTTGGGTAAGGTGCCGCACTTAAGACTGATATTGTAACCGAGAGCAAGGCTCTCTATAAAAAAATACTTGACAAGAACAAACCAGAGCACAGAGATTATTTTCAACTCTTTACTTCCAGAGCGTCGCTCACCAGATCAATTATATCGTATACCGGCAGCGGACTATTTCCAATCTGCGAGGCTGCGGAAAGATTTGTTTCGCAAAACGGACATGCAGAAATAAGCGCCTGGGCGCCGGCATCGCGCGCGGCCTTCACCGATTCAAGGCCCATGTTTTGCGCGAAGATACCGCCGTCAAAAATGCGCATGCCGCCGCCCGCGCCGCAGCAGATGGTGTTCTCCCGCGTTGCCAGCCGCTCAATTAGTGTTACTCCCGGCAAAGCTTTCAGTATGGCGCGGGGCGGGTCAAATACCTCCAGATGCCGCCCCAGATGGCAGGGGTCATGATAGGCCAGGGTTATATTCTGCTCTTTTGTGAAGGCAAGTTTTTTTCTCTTATAAGCCGGGCCAGATATTCAACGAGATGGTATACCTTCGGCGCAAGCTTTTCCTCTGCATGTGCATATTCTTTTCTCAGCATATTGCAGCAGCCGGCGCAGAGCGTCACTATAGCTGTGCTGCCAAGACTGTTCAACTGCTTAACATTGTTTGCAATCATCTCTGCGGCAAGCTCCCGCGCGCCGATGCGCTGCTGCACGCTGCCACAGCAGGGCTCTGCTGCGCCAAGTATTCCCAGATCAGCCCCTGCTGCCTGGAGCACGGCTACAGCTTTTTTAATGCGCGGGGTCAGCTCCGGATTCAGGCTCATGGTGCATCCGGCAAACAACAGTACATCGGCATGCTCTTTCTGCGCATCTTTGATCTTGAGCCCCTTTGCCCATTTCCCCCGGGCTGAGCGCGGCATGCCCCAGGGATTGCCGTACTGGCGCGTCACGGCCAGCGCGTGGTGATAAGCTTCAGGTACATATTCGGGATGCTCCCGCAATAAGTCAGCCCGCAGCGCCTCGACTATCGCGGGATTATCAACCAGGGGGCTGTTTGTGTCCGGGTCGGTGGCGCCGCACTGGGTCATGCAGTTGCCGCACATGGTGCAGCTGTAAGCGGCGCTTGCCAGCCCGGCGGATGGTTCGATCTGCCCTTCCAGAAGGGCCTGCGCCAGTATTATTTTTCCGCGGGAGGAAAAGGTTTCAAACCCCGGACTGGCCTGCTTCACCGGGCAGACATAGGGCATCTTGCCGGTCATCTTGTAGCGGCATACACCACACTTGCGGCAGCTGTAGATAAAGCGCCTGACCTTTTTAAGCTCCCTCATGGTCGATTTTACCATAGCAGTTTGTTGAAAAAGTAGTTTTTTCCAGGCTGGTCAAAAACATCCAGATGCAAGGCTCGCGACATTCTGAGGAATGAGGCGTACTGTTTGGTACGTCGCAATGACGAAGGGTGAGCGTAACGCAGCAGATGGGTGTTTTTCAACAGCCTGATAGTCATTTTCCTGCCTCGCGCATATAGCTTCCCGCCCACAGCCCCGGATTGATAATGCCGTTCGGATCAAGTACCGTCTTAACCGCATAAAACAGGCGCTTGAAGCCTGGCGACCAGCATGAGGCATTCAGGTCGGCCATGAACCCCTGGTTGTAGACATCAATTGAGCCAAGGCTGTGGGCGTATTTCTGAAAGTCTGCCATAAGGGTCCGGGCAAATGCTGTAGCCTGCGGGTTTTCGACATCGGCAAAGAACGCGTCGATCTCCCCGGTTATGGTGCTCGGGTCACTTGAGGTGAAGAACTCCCAGGTTGTGCGCAGGCGCAAGCCGAGCTTTTCAGCCTCTTTAAGCCGCTCATTGCGCCAGCTGATGAGCTTTTTATATACCGGGGGGAAACTCTGCCGGGGAAGCGTGAAGGGCAGCCATGCCGCGATGCCGAAGCTGTTGAAAATGGCCATCCAGTCCATTTCGCTATCTTCACCCGTCGGCGTTCCCATGGCCTCTGCCATGGCGTCGAGCATGGGGTCGCGCCGTGCTCCGCACTGTTCGGCAAGGCTGTTTATGATGGCAAGCTTGGCGTCAAGCTCCGCCGCGTCATGGCCCTGCATCATTGCCTGCACGGTAAAGGGTGCCACCGCATCGGTATCCCCGACAAAATTTTTCATGGCCCCGGCGCCGAAAATCAGCACCGGATCGTAGCGCTGCACCGTGCGCCGCTCCACATGCAGGCGCACCATCTCCATTGCTGGCTCAATCTCATCAAAGGCAAAGATGCCGGCCCGCACCAGAGAAGGCTGTCTCGTGGTGCGGATCGTCGCCTGGGTTTTAATGCCGAAGGATCCGCCGTCGCCGATAAATATGCCGGCAAAATCAGGGCCGCCCAGGTTGCGGTTGAAAAAGACCGGCTGGTGGATATTTGTTCCGGGCCCGCCGCCGGTCTGCACGATGGTGCCGTCAGCAAGCACCACGGTGATGCTCACGATATCACCCCAAAGACCCGCTGCACCGGCAGCGCCTGATATCCAGCCGCCAAGAGATACCATATGCAGCGGGGCAAACGGCGCCCACATGTACACGCCTTTCTCCCTGCAGGCAAGCACGAGCTTATTTATGATAATGCCTGCCTGTGCCGTGACGGTCATGCCTGCGGTGTTCACCTCAATCACCCGGTCCATGCGCGTCATATCAAGCAGCACGGTGCGCTCCGCGTCACCTTTTGGCGAGCCGTAAATGGTAGCACCACCCCCGCGCGTGACAAGGGGCACACGATGCCGGTTGGCAAGGGCCGCAATGCGCGAGACCTCGTCAGTTGAACCCGGCCGCACAACAAGCGCTGACTGCGTGCCGCCAAACAGGCTTGCATCCTGCGTATAGGTAAACCTTGTCACCGGGTCATCGGTAATATAGGAGGCTCCGACAATGTCACAAAGCGCCTTCAACAGGTCTTTAGCGTGGTTTTGTGTCATGATGTTACATCCAGTTCTTGGAAATTAATGGAGTGGGAATTTATACATCCCGTAGAGGAAAGAAATGAAATCTATGAACCAGGAAATTTCGACCACTGCGATGAGCACATGAAACAGCGGCTTGTTACCCTTTCTGCGGACAATGAGCGCCGCAACGTAGGTGAGCCACACTGCAAAGCCAAACGCGATGGCAAAGATGATGACGCCGTTGGTGCCCTTCAGGTTTGAGCTCAGCGCCTTGACCCCGAGCACCGGCAGAATACTCATGAGAAAATCAAGGATAACACCGCCGGACATTATCCAGACAGAGAGCGTGCTGCCGTTATCGCGAAAGGATTTTGCCGCTCCCGCCATGAACGTGCAGTAGGCAACGATATACAGAATCTGATTCAGTTCCACAGGCAATCCTTTTTACCGGCAACAGAAAAACATCAACACAGTCTCGATAGCTGTCAGTAACACAAAAAAATTAATTGAAGAAAGGCTGACCGCTGACAGCTGTCAGCTCTTGAGCTATTTACCAGCACCAGTCCATGCCGCCGTCAACCGAGAGTACCTGGGCGGTGATATAGGATGCCTCGTTTGAAGCAAGAAAGGAGACAGCAGCGGCGATTTCCTCCGCTTGCCCGATCCGCGGAATGAGCAGCTGCCCGCTTGCCACCGACTGCTCGATGAGCCAGTCCGCGAACGTGTCCTTCTCCATCATCATCTCTGATTCCACCTCATGCCAGATTTCAGTCGCCACCACGCCCGGTGCTACGCAGTTAACCCGTATGCCCACGGGCCCGAGCAGCTTGGCAAGATTCTTGGTGAACATGATGACCGCTGCCTTTGAGGCAGGATACGCGCCTGACATGCTTTTTGCGGAGCGGGCCATAATGGATGAGAGCGTGACGATCGAGCCCTGGATGTTATTATCAATCATGTTCTGCGCGCAAGCGCGGGAGAAAAGAAAAGAGCCTCGCGCGTTAATATTGAAAATCCGGTCCCATTCCTCTACACTCAGGTCAAGAGCCGATGACTGAGTCTCGCTCACCGCTGCATTTGATACCGCAACGTGAACCGGGCCAAACGACGCAACGGCATTTTTCAGAAGTTCATCAATAGTCGCGGGCTGCGCTACATCAACATAAATATATTGTGCGCTCCAGCCCTTATCCCGCAGTTCCTGCGCGACTGCCTCGCCGCGCTCGCGGTTACGGTTGGCAATTACCACTTTCGCACCTTCAGCGGCAAAGCGGCGGGCAATGGCCCGTCCGATGCCGGTGGCTGCGCCGGTCACTATAACATGCTGGTCGACAAACCGCCGTGCTTCTGTTTCCATGCTCTCCTCTATTCTTTATATGTGCCGTCTAAAACGATTACCCGAGATCCCGCAAAACTGAGCACCGCTCTGCAGATGGTTTCCGATAGAACAGCCTTACTAAAAAACAATCTCAAAGACCTTTTCCGTCTTTTCTTCGCCGAACACCCCGAGCATCAGGGGGTGCCCCGGATCATTCTCAGCCATGATTTTTCGTACCGCTGCTTTTTTTCGCTTGCAGAAGGCTGCTTCCTCAGCCTGCTGTATCGGCGCAGCTTCCTGCCACAGCTTTACATAGGCCTGGCCATATTCCTGAATAACCGGATCAATCTGCGCCACCCCTTCCTCGGTCAGGCGAAACAGCGTGCGATAGGGAGAAAATGCCCAGCCGGCAAGGGAGCTGAGATCAAAATGTTTTTCCGCGACCCCGTCGCCAAGTTTCTCAAGCGCGTTCGCCTTCATCTCGACAAGTCCCAGCAAGTACTTTTCGCCGTATTCAGACCACACCACAATGTCCATGACCGGCATGAAATCAAAAATAAAGAAGCTCATGCCCGGCATCTGCGTCAGGTTGCACCAGAATACCGGAAAATCATAGGGGTCTTCGGGCCAGATGATTATTGACTGCTCGGCAACCGACATGGAGTGAATCTCTATGGCGGAGAACACCGCCTTGGAGATTTTTTCTCCGCGATACACATCTATATACACTCTGCCGTCCTCGGCTTCGATATGCTTGAGTGCCGGGTCTATGGCGACAGACTGCAGGGACAGTTTTTCCAGAGCTTTTCTGCCTGCATCGAGCAGCGGGTATTTAGCGTCCATGGTATTCCCTCCTGTTAGGCGTAGATTTTTACATTTATAAATCTGAGAATTTTACTCTCGGATTTTGTATCGTTAGGCTTCTGGTGAAAGCAGTTGCGGGCGGTGCAAACAAAGGCTCCGGCAAAAACAAGCAGGCATGTATTACGAGCATGTAGCCCGAACAAATGAACCAGAAGCCTGACAATAAAATTTCAAATATCTTTGGTTAGTGTTCAGATTTTAAGAAAACCTCAGAGATCACCGGGATATTCCACGTGTTCAAAAGAAAGCTAAAAGCCGCCAGCTGACAGCTTTGAATAATTTTCTCAGTGCCCTGTGGTTTTTCATTACGGCTCTATGACCGCGAGCAGCCGCTGTGCCTGGTCAGGCCCTAAAAATTTAGTCAGCGGGCCTGCGCCCGGGTCGTTTTCGCGGTAGAACTTTCTGATATTGGCCCTGCGCGCGCGCACCAGCTTCATATAGTCGGAGTTAGGGTCACGCGGCTGCGCATTTTTCCAGAGCCCGATCCATGCCTTCAGATAATCTTTGGCGCAGTCCAGAAGCATATCCATGTTCTTCTTCGGCTCTTTCTTTATTGTTCCGGTGATGATGTAGGGGGAATGGATTGCCCGCACCCAGTGAAATACGCTGTTTTTCAAGCCCGACATTTCGCTGTAGTTCTGATATAGCTCTTCCAGCGGGTTATAAAGATAGTTTTCAAGGTAATCGAGGTTTCTTCCCGGGTCATCGCTCGGAAGCAGGTCGGCTATGAAAAAAATATGCTCTTCCGACTCGTCCCAGTCCACAACAAAGTACGGAATGTCATACTCATGCCCCGGCGTGATGATGATGACATCCGCCACCATCTGGCCGAAAAAGTTCAACGACGACACGCAGATTTTTTCCAGCTTGTCGGCCTTGTAGCATTTGGCCGAGCACTTCTCCCCTTCCAGCTCAAACTCATTGATATCCCGGATGTCCATGCCCTCGTAGTCATAAATCTGGACCGGGTTCAGTTCGGCAAGCAGCTCAAAAAGAATTTTAGTAAATGGCGTGAATTGAATTTTCTCCTCCATCGTTTTGTTTCCCCTTTCCTGTTATTCTTCTTCTATGGTTCCCATGATATCAAGCCCTTCGATCATAATAGCCTTTTCCGGGCATTTGCGCATGCAGGTGCCGCATTCAAGGCACATGAATTCCTTCGCCATGATGCACTTCTTTTCTTTAATTTTTAAAATCTTCATGGGGCACGCTTTGACGCATTTCCCGCACCCGGTGCACAGGGCCTCATCAACGCTGAAAACTGTTTTTTTAATTTTCTCCTTGTTCTGTGCATTCATACCAATGCTCCTGTCAATTCATGGTAGTTGCCAATGACAATAGTATCTGCCCGGTTTCAGGCGTCCTGGTGCGGCAGTGCGGTGCAGGATGATTATCAGGTTATAAACTTTTCCAGCAGCGCGGACATGGCTTTGGGGATATCCTCTCTATCATAGCCGATTTCTTCCTGACGGTAGTACTGCATAAACAGCCCGTTGAACAGAGTCTGGCTGGTGCCGCCGAAGATCTGCCGCAGCAGCTGCGGTTTTAACGTGGCATCAATTTTTCCCCTGCGCTGGCCTTCCGCTACTATGTCATCGATGGTTTTAAGGAGCTGTTTGTTCTCCTCATAGATTTTATTCTGCTTCTGCTTCAATTTTTTACTTTTAACCAGGTGCGGCTGAGGAAACCCTTCCCTGATAATAGTGCCCCAGTAGAGTGATTTCTTATCGTGGAGCAGTATTTCATGATACGTTCGGAACAGCGCGAACAGCTTTTCCACCGGGTCTGCTATCTGCGCAAGTTTTTTCTGGTTTATGACATTAACCATCTGAAAAAAACGGAGATTGATGGACAGCAGCAGGTCCAGCTTGTTCTCAAAATATGAATAGACAAGCCCGGTGGATATACCTGCTTCCCGAGCAATCTCGGCTATGGTCGCATACTGGTAGCCTTTTTCCGCGAAAACCTTAATTGCGGCATTCAGTATCTTTGTTTTTTTCGAATCACCCATCAAGCGCCCTGCCGTGTGATTGATAAACCATAACAAAAACAGCGCGCTGCATTACGGAAGCGCGCGATGCCAGAAATTGAATTTGGATTCATTTTCAATCTAACTCTTATTTTTCTCCCTGTCAACCAGAAAAGCACTGACAGGGAGAAAACCGGGAAAAATTAAGGGAAAATAAAACAGCAGAACGCTTTTTAGTTCCCGGTCTGTTTGGATAGAATCGTATCCAGAGACTGGTAGAGCGCGTCGATTACGTATTTCTGATACCTGCCGACGGGAACACCATTGTAGATGACGCGAGTTTTGCCCTGAACCATTTCCCGCACATAGGGCTGTGACCAGTCCTTGTAATCTATCTGCTTATACACATCATACTGGTCAAAATCTTTGTAATTTTTCAGTGCATGGTGAAACATGGTATCAGAATTTTCAGCATAAAATTCTATGGGCAGGCCGATCGCGTAATCATAGTCTTCCTTAATGGCGTTCCAGTAGGCGCGATTGGTGGAGAGGTATTTCTGCTGCGGGTCCCAGATGGGGTCTGCAAACTCATCCTGGCACTGCACCACATTCGTCTTGGGGAACTTGTAGGCTGCAACCAGCTGCTTGACTTCCTCAAAAAGCTTGTCCCGGTACGCCGGGGCAAGCTCAAGCCATGCCTCCCATTTAAACTTGTCCCATGGCATGCCGTGCACCGTAACCGCTACCATCACCGAGGCGTTCCTGGGCAGGGTATCCAGGCGGTCTTTCAGCATCTGCAGGTACGCGTCCCGCATGGGTTTGAAGTTCCCCATGGCCGGCGCCATAATGACCTTTATTTTTTTGCCCGGGTGCTCGTGCTCCCATTCTTCGATGTACTCAATTGAATGCCGGAATCCCGAATTGAAATCTTCAAAATGCGAATGGATGGCAAGCGGCGAGCAGAGCACAATAGTATCGCAGCCCGCGTCAAGCAGCTCATGCAGTTTCCGTCTCATGTCAGAATAAAACATGCTGGTTTCCGCCCGCCACTGGGCTGCGGGGTATTTCTGCTTTATCCTTTCCATGGCGCCGTTTATCACGGCGAAGGTCTGCTGCCAGTGGGGCAGCTTCGCGCTTCCCAGCCCCTTGCCATAGTACCAGATGCGCGCCTTGTTCATGACCTTGCCGGCAATCGATGGTATGCCGCCCTGTCGTCCAGTATAGAGAAAGTACCCGTGATCAAGATAGATCATCTTCGATGGAGGCATCCACTTTACCTGGCCCTGCCGGTATTTTTCTATGTAGGGGGTTCCGTCCATGTTACGGTCATTGCCGAAAGGGTCCACCAGCTTTGTCGGCGCAAATTCATAGTGCTCGTGGTATTTCACCGGATCGAGCAGCGCGACGCCCGAATCCTTCTGCACAAAATTCCTGAAGGGCCAGGGCACGATGGTGTTGAATATTTTGAATGTGACGTTGTAGAAGAAAGGATAGCTCAGCTCCTCAGGCATTATGAGTGTTGTAACAAAAATGCCCACTTTGCCTGCCGGGGTGGTATTCTGTTTCTTATAGACTTCAAAATAGTCCGGTTTGAGCGGCTGGTTTTTATATTGATATATCCCGTAGCCGGCACCGGCAGTAATGATAAGCAGTATAAGGACCCATTTCAAAACCTTCATCGCTTTCCCTCCCCGTGTTCTCTGTCGTTTCCTTGTTTACCCCTCATCCCGCTCAATAATGGCAGCCATCGCGGGCCCGCCGCCGGCACACAGAGACGCGCACCCGAGCCGGGCGTTCATCTTCTGCATCTCATGCGCCAGTGTTACTATCACCCGCAGGCCTGAGCAGCCGACCGGATGACCCAGCGATATGCCGGAACCGTTTCGGTTCACTATATCCATATTAAATTCAACGCCATAGTCAAGTTTTAATTTACGCTCAACGCCTATGAACTGCGCGGCAAACGCCTCGTTGACCTCCCAGTAATTGATATCGGAAAATGTAAGCTGCGCCCGCTTCAATGCCAGGGGGATGGCAACAGAGGGCCCCAGCCCCATCACGGCCGGATCTACCCCGGCGCTCACCGTTGTTACCACACTGGCAAGCGGTTTGATGCCAAGCTCTTGCGCCTTCTCTTCGGACATGAGCACCGCGGCGCAAGCGCCGTCATTAACGCCTGAAGCATTTCCTGCAGTCACGGTGCCGTTTTCTTTAAACACTGTTTTGAGCTTTGCCAGCGCCTCCATGGTGGCGCCTTCGCGCGGATGCTCATCAGTATCAAACAGCCTGGCCCCCTTTTTCTCTTTAATTTCAACAGGCACTATCTCATCACGGAATTTCCCGCTCTTTATGGCGGCGACAGCCCGCTCCTGGCTCAGGACTCCCAGCCGGTCCTGCTCTTCCCGGGTTATACCGAATGCGGCAGCCACGTTTTCCGCGGTCACTCCCATGTGGTAATGCTCCACGGAACAAACCAGAGCGTCAAGCAGCATGGCATCTTCCAGAACCCCGGAACCCATCCGGTAGCCGCTTCTTCCTTTCAGCAGCAGATACGGTGCGCCGCTCATATTCTCGGTTCCCACAATTAGGGAAACAGCGCTCGCGCCAACCATGATGTTGTGGCTGGCAATTTCAAAGGCGCGCATAGAAGAGGCGCAGAGCTGGTTCACCGTGCAGGCCGGCGCCTGCCAGGGGATGCCGAGTTCTGCCTGTATCTGGCGTCCTATGTTGCCGCCAACTCCTGCCTGAATGACATTTCCGCATACCAGTTCATCTACCTGACCGGGAGCAAGGCCTGCCCGTTTCAGAGCTTCCGCTCCGACAATACGGCCAAGTTCGCGGGGGTGAACGTCTTTCAGACTTCCCAGCATATCGCCTATCGGAGTCCGGCAGGCGCTGACAATAACTACCTTGTTCGACATGATTCTCCTTTTCGACTATTTGCGCGTCCAGCGCTGTCTGGTTCTGAATCCCTCGTCCTTTAAGGAAGTATCGGTAATAGTTACTTCATCAAGGGTAATTCTGCTCATGACCATTCCCTGTTTCATAATCGCCTGGAATTTATCCAGGGGTATTTTTCGCATGTTTGCCCCGTATTCATAGGGATACACGCTCAATCCCTCATCAAACTCTTTGGTTGTCCCGTCGAAAAGCTCGGCCCGGCCGTTAAGCGATACGCAGAGCAGTTTGGTGAAGTCATTCTTGAATTCCTCATGCCATCCCAGCGCTACATAGGGATTTGCCTTTATCTGATTAAGCTTTGAAGTCCCTTTTTCAGAAAATGCGTACAGAACCTTTTTCTCGGGATCGAACGCGTATTCAATGGTAATGACATAGGGCCGGTTATTGAGGACTGTCGCGAGGATGTAAGTCTTCTTTGTTTTTTTACCGCCGATAACCTTTACCACATGCTGCCAGAGCTTATCCTTCGGCATAATGCCCTCGCCGGCCTTCCATGAAAGGTAGTCGCCGTACAGCCAGGCCTGCGTGGCAGTGGTCCTGGCATCAAGCTTCACTTCATGGCAGTCATTGCAGCTCGTTCCCTCTTCAAAGTCAGGGTGGTTTTCACTCAGGTTTGCCGCGGCATCAATGGATGCCGCCTTTTTCTGCTCTGCGGCCGGAGCCTGTTTTTTCTCTTTCGCTGCTGCGGATGCCACCCCGTAGCCTCCCAGGGCCACGAGGCCGGCTGCAATCATCGCGATTACAATTTTCTGTTTGTTCATGGTGCTTCTCCTTTTCCAATAAATTATAATTATACACTCATCTCTCTATTTAATTCATGTGCAAGATTTGTTTGCGTAGTCTTGTATAAATAAATGGGCCGGGTTTCTCTGCGCTGAGCGGGCATTACCTGTTAGCCGCAAATGTATTACAGAACATCGCTGAGAGACAATTTCCGGGTAAGTATTTTATGGTGCAGTTCGGGCCGTTCACGGGCAATTCTTTCCGTATGCCTGAGAAACGCTTTCCACATAAGACGGGGCGACTTGTACTGGTTAAAAGTCCCTTCCAACGTCTCATGTTCGATCAGTGCAAAAAGGTAATCGAGTTCATCATCGGTATATGTAGGGACGAGAGCAAAGCCCTGTGCCACCTGAAGATAATCATCACTGTTAAATTCAAAGGTATCCTGCCACCACCTGGTATATTCAGCAAAGCCGTGCATGCCGGAGAGTTCTTGATGCACCGCAGTGCCGGCACGATAGCCGCAGGTGAGCGCCCCCTGCGTTTCAACCTCCACATAGGCTGCCGCATCGCCAATTATCAGAACATTGCCGCTAACGGGAATCTTCAGGGAACTGTATGCTGTCGCCATGCATGCCATTTTCTTAACAACCCGAGCGTGGGCAAACAGTGCCGCCAGGGGGCTCTTGGTTACGACATCATGATAGATCTGCTCGGGTTTTTTGCGTTTATTGGCTATGATGACCAGATACCTGAGATCGTCTTCCTCCAGTGCAGGCCCCATAATTAAGGGGGCAAAAGACTGATAGGCGCAGCCCATAAAACTTTTCAGTGTGTGCGGCTCGAAATCCTGAAGCCCTTCAATTACCGAAAGAGTGCACAGAGCTGTTGCAAAACATACCCTGCTCTGGTTGAAACCGAGTATTCCCGCTGTTTTTGAATTGACCCCGTCTGCAACTATAAGCTTCTTAGCGCGCAGCTTTTCCACAGCAGCGCCGACCTTGACGGTCACGTCAACGCCGGTACCCCTGTCTTCAGCATTGCAAACAAGTGCGCCGTTGCGCAGTGGCACGCCCAGCCTGGCGCAATCCTCCCATATTCCCTGCAGCAGAAGACCCTTGTCAAATTTAACCACAATCGGGCTTTGGTCATCATTGGCAAAATGAATCTTGTGTCCGCGGGGAGATACAAAATATTTATCCGTTACCGCGAGCAGCGGGCCCTGATAATCAACGGCAAACCCGTTCTTTGTAAATTTTATTTTCCCCCGCTCAAGGGTAATGGTTTCTCCCTGAAAGTTCTCATCCATTATAAACTGCTGACAGCAGGCACGGGTTATTTTAGAAACGTCTTTTCTTTTTTCAATGAGCACTGTCTTGAGCCCATGTTCAGCCGCTGTTTTTGCAGCCATCAGACCTGCAGGACCGGCACCGACCACCGCTACATCATACCCCATGTTCTATGTTCTCCTGTTGTGTGGGTTTCCATTGTTCGCAGCCGGTACCGGACACCTAAAAAACATACCATACCAGCTGCCCGCGGCAAAGGCAGGCAGCTTATCGCATGCACGCTAATTGCTGCACGCTCAGCTGCCGGGACAGAGAAATATGATACCGCATGCTGCTGACTGCGCATGCGGTGGTGCACCTTCTATAATGCCTTCTCGATCAGCTCAACCAGGCTCACGATTTTGAGCGCGCTGCCTGAGGCTGCGGTGCCATCGGCAAGGTTTGACTCGCACCAGGGGCAGGAGGTGACCAATGCTTCAGCTCCCGTATCTGTTGCCTCGGCGATGCGCTCCTGGGCGGAATGCACGGCAAACGCGGGGAATGCTGATTTCACACCGCCCCCGGCGCCGCAGCACCAGGAAAATTCCCGTATCCGCTCCATCTCGGTTAACTCGATGCCGGGGATGGCCTGGAGAATATTGCGCGGCGCGTCAAACACCCCGCTGGAGCCGAAATTTCTCTGACGCGGCGGATCGCTGAGCCCCCACTTGAGGCGCTCGCCTTCCCAGAGGTCTTCTTTTTCCCCGCCCCGTCCAAGGTGACAGGGGTCGTGCCAGGTGACCTTCATGGGAACCTTGTTTTTGAACTTCACTTTTCCCTCGTGGATGAGCTGGTCCAGAAGCTGCACGCTGTGGACCACTTCATAGTTCATCTTCTCCACCCCCGGGTAGTGTCCCTGAAAAATTCCGTAGCAGCCGGAGCAGGATGTTATGATCTTTTTCACCCCCAGGCTGTTGAACAGCTTGACATTATTGCGCGCATGCTCAAGAAACATTTCTTCCATGCCCACCTTTAATACCGGGCTTGCGCAGCAGGCCTCGTTGTTCCCCAGGATGCCGACATCAACGCCCGCGCTCTGCAGGATGCGCAGCGTTGCCCGCGCCACATTCTGCAGGTTGGCATTGTAGGAGTAGGTGCATCCGGCAAAGTAGAGCACCTCTGCTTTCTCTTTATTCAGGTCTTTCACCTTCAGGTTCCGCGCCCAGTGCGCCCGCCGCGTTTTGGGCTGGAGCCAGGGGTTGCCGTTCTTGCGGATGCTGTCCACTCCCGGCATGTGGCCGGGCAGCGGCCCCTTGCCCTGCTCCACCGCGTATTTGCGCAGCTCGTGCAGGACTTCAAGCGGCTCCATATCACGGGTGAATTTGCAGGTGACATCGCAGCCGCCGCACAGGGTGCAGGCATAGATCACTTCAAGCACCTTGTCCGTGAGCTCGATCTCGCCCTCCAGCAGTGCCCGCGCCACGTCAAAACGGCCCTGCGCTGAATAGGCATCGTAGAGGTATTCCTGCATTGACGGGCAGATGCGCGCCCGGTCATGGCTCTTGACGCTCCACGGATGAACCCACTTGCACATGGAGCAGCGCTCACAGTTCACCAGATCCCAGCGGTATTTTTCAAGACTCATTATTCTTCTCCCTTTGTATAATTTTTAGTTTCAACTCCTTCTGCGATGATACGCTCGACGAGTGTTTCTCCCATGCGATACGCATGCTGTAATTTTTTCCCGAACGTTTCTTCCGGCATATTTTCAACACTGCCGACATAATATTTGTCGATGGTTTCAACCTGTTCAATCATAAAATGACCTTCCATAAGTTCAAAGCAGGGATCACCCATCAACTCCCGGTATTCATCAGGACAGTTGCCCGTGACAATCATAACCGCTTTTTTCCTGAACCCGGAAGGCACGCGGGAGGCGCCTATGGTGGCATAGGCATCAGCAGGCCGATGAGAAAGCGCAATTTTCCTTTCAATAAATTTTTTCATCAGAGCGGTTACTGATCCGTCATATACCGGACTTGCCAGAATATACCCGTCAGCCTGGATGTAGTCCTCCAGAAGTGCCGCCATCTCGTCTTTCAGCGGACACCTGCCGATGGGCAGCGCCGGGTCGTCAAACAGACATCTGCAGCATCCCATGCAGTGCTGAATGTTTTTCTTAATAAGGTCAACCCGCTGTACTGTTGCTCCCTGACGTTCCGCCCCGTCGAGGGCGAACTGCAGCAAGCGGCTGCAGATGCCCTTGACCCGCGGGCTCCCGAGAATTCCCAGTATGTTCATGGTCTAATCCTTATGTTTCTGCTGCTAAACAGCCCCTGCGAATTATACGTGTTTCAGTTATCAGCTACAGGAATGCACGAGAGGCGGGAATCCGTAGGATTCCATAACTTCCAGCGGGATATTATTCTGTCGCGCGACCTTTACGCCGTAATCTTCGGCAAGTATCCATGCAACGATTTTCTGGCGGCTGTCCTGCATGGCGGCGATATCTTTTTCCGCCGGTTTTTGCAGCGCTCCGCTATCAATGATGTGGCGGTATGCCTGCAGCGCCGCGTCAATAAAATCGGTTAGAAGGTTCGCGTCGCTTTCTTCAAAAAAATAGAGCATGCCGCATTCAGCTGCACAGCCGCCGAGCATGCCGCGGCCGGCGAGAAAGGACTGGTATTCCTCCAGGCTCTTTTCATGCCGCGCGCAGGCATCCTTGAGGGCCACCGTGAACAGTTCCCGGTCGCTCTGCCGCGCTTGGCCGTTCTGCACGATAAGATCGGTGTAAAACGTCACCATGACATCCTGGCCCTCCATCCTGCTGCTGCAGGCCATGATGATGAACCCGGGAATGCAGGAATTTGACGGCCAGGCCATGGTCTGCAGCAGGGAAAGGTCCGCGGGCATCTCCTCAACCGTGCCGCCCTCCAGCCGCAGCATGGCAGCGCCCGCCTTTTGCAGCTTCCCCCCGCGCGAGCACAGCACCTCGGCCGAGTAGTTGTCCGATTGCCAGTGCCGCACATCGTCAAAAGATGCTGCCCCGTTTATTGCTTCATAAAATTTTCTACAGGCTTCAAGATGGTCTTTTGTGGGAAATAAAAAAGATGTTTTGGCGTTCATAACAAATCCCTTCTTGTTATTCTAAATTTTCTTTGTGCCTGCCCGCCCCAAGCGCAGTCGAGGGGTGCTTTTTTCTCATTCCGCATTCCGAAATCCGCATTCCACAATCTCTTACAGTCCCAGCTTGCCGGGGTTCATGATGTTATTGGGGTCAAGGGTCTCCTTGATCATTTTTGCCGCCTGGAACTGTACAGCGTTGCGCGCAGTAACCATTTCCGCCCAGCTGCCGTAGGCCCGGGTAAAAACTGCGCCCAGTGCGTGCATGCGCTCGCTGGCGGCAGCGTGGAGCTTTTTAATACGGCCGCATTCCTGCGCATCTTCCGGATTATAGAAGAGATTACATTCAAGGTGCGCGGCCCTGCCGTTTTCTATGGGCTGCAGGTACACGCCAATCTCTGTGGCCGGATAATCATGGGCAGTGGCCGCCTGCTGCATCTCCTGGATGCACTGTGCTGCCCGGTCCATGGTGGTGATGAAAAATATATCTGCGCTCGCCCCCTTCCTGGCCTCTTTCCAGTACACCTCCCGGTCCCAGCAGCGGGACAGGTTCCGGGAGAAGAAGGCAGCAGCCTGCGGCACGTTAAGCAGCGCAAGCTGCGGCTGGACCCCGGACTCCTGTGCGGCGGCAAAGAAATCCGCTTCCTGGTAGGCTATCCGCTCTTCCGGGAAACGCTTCAGCCCGGCAATGCAGAACACCTGCACATACTCAGGCAGCTTGTCTTTGAGCACTGCAAAATCATCCGGCATGGTCTCGGCAAGCATCAGCGCCAGGTTGACCCGGTTGAGGATAAAGCATTCATAGCCGAGCCATTTGCGCTGAACCGCATAGGTAAAATTCGTAAGTTCCGTTATCGTGCGGCCGGGAGTAAAATAAATCTTCTGCTTGGTCGGCAGGGGCTCTGCCATAATGTTTGCCCATGTGACGATGCCCAGTGTTCCCTGGCCGCGGGTATAGAGCCGGTTCCAATCAAAACCCGGGCCCCAGGGCCCGACCATGTCGTTGTGGATGGTTTCCGGCGTGCCGCTTGCAGCGGAGCCGGTTCTGAATATTTCACCATTGGGCATGACGATTTCCGCAGTGTAGAGCGGCTCGCTGTAATTAAATTCCGGTATCAGCATGGGGTGCGCTTCCAGATGAGCGGTCAGCACCGACTGGTCTTTGCGCGGCAAAAGCGGCATGAGCGGCCGCAGGCCCTGTTTATTCAGCGCCGCGGAAAGCTCGCCATAGGTGACGCCGGGCTCAATGCGCGCGGCGCGGTTGCGGTGGTCAATGTGCAGAATCTTCTTCCACCCGGACATATCGATAACAACGCCGCCCATGCGGGGAATCGTGCATCCGTAATTATGGGTGCCGGAGCTTGCCGGTATAAGGGGCAGGAGTTCTTCGTTTGCGAGCCGCACCAGCCTGCAGACTTCATCCGCGGTGCGCGGAAAAACAACAAAGCCAGGCTTGCCGGGAGCCGCAAGGCTTTTGTCCCGGAAATATTTTTTAAGCACTGCCGGATCACTGAAAATATGATCAGTGCCGACAATTGCTTCCAACTTTTTCTTCAGCTCATCTTGATACTCTTTCTTTTCCCGCACCACCTCCCGAAAGGGCTTGTCCTCAAGGGGTTTGATATAATCTACCTTGGCAGGAATTTTTGCAGGCATCGGTAATCTCCTTTTATGTGCTATTAACTACAGAGGAAAATAGTTTGGTTGAATCTGGAACTCAGGAAATCACAACAATAGAATTTTCCTGATTTTCTGAGTTCCGGATTTTACTGCATTTTTCTGCGCCGCGGTATCTACCCCGGAGGCTGCGGCGGCACCGGATAATCGGGATTGGATGTAAGCCTCGGGTCAAGCGTCTTCTTTATTTTCAACACCAGCTCATGGTAGTTGCAGCGGTGCGGGCCGGCAATATAGTTCATGGAACCCAACGGCCAGGTTGGCGACATCTTGCGCTTCACGGCCTCGACGATCGTCTGGACATAGCCGTTGATAAACGAGGCGCCCGCTTCAAAATCGTGCTCGAAATAGATGAGCGGCTCGGTCTCGGAAACCTGGCCAAGCTGGTAAGAGTTGAGCCAGTCATTGTGGGTGTCGTCCTCGACGAAATGGCCCTTTTTCTGCGCTTCCTCGATGAGCGGCCACATGTACTCCTCGCTCATTTTGTAGCTCTGGTCGAGGGAATCGAAGCTGAACCCGCCGATGACAAAGAAGTCGCCGGCAATGCGGAACAGGCGATTGGAAGAGCCGGTCCGCAGGTTTTCGCCCAGGTTGTCTTCCGCTGTCTTCCACAGCTCCGTGCCTTCACGGATGTATTCAGCGCCCTGCTCGCTGACAATTGCGTCGAGCACCTTCTGCTCGTATTCCACCTGGCGAGACGAGGAGAAGCCAATGAGCACCACTGACATCACATTGCGCCACTGCTTCTGAAAATCCGGCCAGCGCTCCCAGAAATACTCAACCGACGGCGAGGCATAGGAAAGAATCATGCTTGCCGGCTCTTCATGCACGGCAGCGGCGATTTCAGCGTGGCCGATTTCATACATCGCATCGATCAGTTTTTTACGGTCAGGAAATTTGATCAGATTGAGCTTGAACCGGTCGTGCGAGAACTCTGCGGTGAAGTTCGGATTTTTACCTTTCACCGGGAACACCGGCGGGCCCGGATAGGGGAAGAGTTTGACCGCCATGGACGTCACCATGCCAAGGCCCCCGCAGTGGCCCGAGTCACCGCGCAGCAGGCCCTTCAGGTTCATACCGGCGCAGTCGCCCCAGAACCAGTCGCCCTGCGCGTTGCCGCGCGAGCCCAGATGGAGTAAATCTCCGTTGGGCAAAATCCAATCACATCCCAGCACACCCCGGTTATAGCCGAACTTGTGACCGGTGCCGCCCATGCCCTGAAACATGTTATTGGCCAGCACCGATACCTGGGAGCCTGCCTCGGCAACAGTAATGGTCATCCCCATTTTCATGACTTCCGCCTGAAGCTGGGCATAGGTTACATACGGCTGGACCACCGCGTACATGTTCTTCTGATCAATCTCGATGATTTTGTCCATCCGCTTCGGGTCAATAATGATGGTGTCCGGACGGACCGGAATGGTGGGGGGAAGCAGGTTGGTGCCCACCGGGATGTAATTAAATTTGTAGCGGTTGGCAATCTTTATGATGGTCTGCACATCCTCGGTGCTTCCGGGCAGCGCCACCGCCGCAGGCCGGTACCGTCCCGACCCCGCATGGGTACTGTAGATAAGCCACATATAACTGTAGGCACTGGTAACTGCCGGCTCATCGCACACGTATTGCGCTCCCAGCGCATCTTCAAGTGCCTGGTATGCTCCCCTTGGTAAACTCATCGTTTAGTCCTCCGTTTCCGGGTTTGATAGATATGTTTGATAACGCTATACTGACCAGTCAGTTTAGCTTTATAATATAAGACCGTATGCTTGTCAAGAGAATATGACCGCAGTCAAGCCGGACGGTCTCTGCAGCGTACTTAAAACCGGAGCGCGCGGGCAAAAGAGCTTTTAAAACAGGGGTGCAGCGCAAGCTCAAGATGTGCGATCCGTGCTGCAATGGTTTCAGCCGCATGCCGCTCTGACGGCGAACCAGCGCAACGGCAAGCGCCGGCGCCGGCAGCATTGCCGGCGTGCCTGCAGCGCGCCGGCTCCACGGGCGGCAGCATTCCGATTCGCAGCGCCTGCTCAACATTCATGCCGGAGCCGAACCCCCCGGCAAGGATCACTTCATCCAGCGCGTCCCACCCTATCCCTTCCTCCGCGAGCAAACATTCGCTGCCCGCGCGTATGGCTGCCTTTGCCAGCTGCATCTGGGAGATATCCTGCTGCGTAAGAGTTATCGGCCCGTCAATGCCGCTCTGCCCTGCCGGGACGATCACGAATTCTTTGCGGTTTCCCGTTCCCTGCACCCGTGCCGCTGCAGAAAGCTTTCCCCGGCTGTCAATAATGCCGCAGCGCGCAAGCTCAGCCACTGTGTCTATCAGCCCTGAGCCGCATAACCCAAGCGCCGGAGCGCCATCTATCGTGTGCACCATGATCTCGTCCCCGCGCAGCATGACGCGTTCGACAGCCCCGCTTCCGGCGCGCATGCCGTGCCGGATATGGCCGCCTTCGAGCGCTGGTCCCGAGGCGCATGACGTGCTTCTAAGGCGTCCCCGGTGAGCCAGTACCAGTTCCGTGTTGGTGCCGATATCCAGGCCGAGCACGGTCTTATCCGTCTCATGAAGCCCTGTTGCAAGAATCATTGCCACATGATCGGAACCGATAAAGCCGGAGACATTGGGAAGAGCGTGGACTACAGCGTTCGGGGCGGCACGTAAACCGAGACGCGCCGCAGGAACCGTCAGGGGCTCTACCTGCGCCGGCTGGAACGGATAGGCCCCGAGTTGAGTAACCGGAAGGCCGAAAAAAATGTGGTGCATCACGGTATTTCCGGCGACAACCAGCCCGGTAATCTCTTCCAGCTGCGGGCATATATCAAAAATGAGAAGATTGATCGCCTCTACCGCTGCCTTTTGCATGGCATGGGTGCCGAAACAGGACGCGTACTGTATGCGGCTCATCACATCTTCGCCGAAGGCCACCTGGGGATTTATACTGCCGCTTTGCCGAAGCACAGTACCGCTATCAAGCGAGAGCAGATAGGCGGCAATGGTGGTGGTGCCGAGATCAATGGCAAGGCCCAGACTTTTCTCATGTGTCAGAACAGTGCGTGCATCCGGGGTCGCCTGCGCGGTACGGGGCTCAATACGGTCATTATCAATGCTACAGTCAGCGAATCGTATGACCGCATCCGCGAGGATTCTGGTCTGGCAGGCAAGTCGCAGTCCGCGGGAAATATCTGCGGCATCCAGACTGGTCAGCTCCGCATCAGTATGCGGGGTCACGCCGCCATCCAGAACCAACACGCGGCACTTGCCGCACGTGCCGTTGCCGCCGCAATCAGCGCGCACAGAAGCAGCGTGCGCGCCCAGGCAATCGCTCAGCAGCGCGTTGTTTGCGCAGGGGATATCAACTCCCGCAGGTTCTACCCGCAGCCGAATATTTTTCTCCAGCCTGCTAGAAGATCCTGTAGAGCGGGTGCTCTTTGGTCGCCGGCCTGATACCTTCAAACCGTCCTCCATAGGCGATCAGCCCGTCAGCTGCCGCGCATGCCGGGTAGGCCCACGCAGCAAACCGCATCGGCCCGTACAGGATGAAGTCAGCTCCAGCGCAGCGCAGCAAAGAAAACACTGCTGCAGCGGCTGCCTGAAACGTGGTCTGATCATGCTTTTTATTCTTTTCCCAGATAAACAGGGCATTGGCCGGCGCGCACCCTGCCGGAAAACCGAACTCCTCTTTCACTAGGGCGATTGCCTGAGCTGCCAGACTCACGCTCGGTAGGTCAAGCACCCCGGTATCAATGAGGAAGTTCTCAATGCCCGCCTCTTCTGCCGCGGGAAGCAGCGTCTCGCGCAGCAGTTTTATGCGGTCTGCGGGCCTGAGCGCGGTCGCGCTGAACGCAAGCACCACCGCGCTTTTGATGCCGCTCCTGCGGATGCACGCCAGTTCCCCGGCGGTCAAATCTTCGGCAATCGAGTTGTAGATGAGCCGCGGAATAAGGGGGCCTCCGGCAAAGTAGTCGATCGCTTCCATGCGCGCCTGCTGCAGCGGCGAATCAACCAAGATGGGGGCGTCGCTGTGCACTGCCACAAATTCTATATACTGTATGAGCGCTTCAGCGGTTTCCCCGATGGGATCGATAAAGCGCGGGATGCCGGTGCGGGAAGCCATCTGAGCGTCTTTTTCCAGCAGGGCACGGGCCCGGTCGCGGTCAAAAACCCCTTTTGCCGGGTCGGTAACAATGACATGCTTGTTGAAAAAGATACTGCCGCCAAGCACCATGGGCCGCTCTCCGGGCTGGCCGCCGATCTGCACGTTGCCCATGGAATAAACTTTCTGCTCTCGAGAATATTTTTTCATATCAGATCCTTTGACTGTGAAGCAGGCTTACGCGCATTTTTTCTCCAGCCGGGATTTCTCCACTGACGTCAGGATATGTGCAAGTTCGCGCTCAGCCTCCGCGGGAAGGGGTGCGGGTTGATGAGTTTTCAGTATGTCGTGTGCTTTTTCCCGGGCCCGGGCCACCACGCCCTTGGAGCCCTCGCGCACCCACGCCTGGTGGGGGAGGCGGTTGCTGACACAGGGGAAATACATCTCATTCTTAAACCATGTGCGGGTGTGTGCATGGCGCAGGTAGCTGCTGCGCGCTCCGCCGACTTCCGCTATGACATCAACCGCGAGTGTTTCATCAGTCACCGTGATGCCCTGAAGCGCGCGCGTTGCCATGCCGAAGATGTCATTATCTATTACCAGCTGTTCAAGCGACAGTGCTGACTCGCTGTAGACGCCGCCCCCGCCGGTAAGATAATTAACGCCGGAAAGAGCCATCATCAGGGTCTGCATCCCCTTCTCGTAGCCGGTCTGCTGGTCGGACACCAGGGAATTGGTCATGGGAAACAGGGTGAGGCTCTGGATGCCAAGAAACCGGCAGATCTGTGCAAGGGCCACATGCAGAAGCCCGACTTCAATGCTGCCCCAGGCCACATCCCCTGTTTTCATATCAATAGGGGCGGTCTCGGTCAGACAGAATATGCCGGTCCCGGGCTTGACTGCCTGGGCAAACACCAAGCCGGCAAGCGCCTCCGCGGTCTGCTGCACGAGCGTTCCCGCAAGGGTGACCGGGCCGGTGCCTCCGCAGGCAATGCCTGAGCCGACCGTGACCGGGTGCCCGGCCTGCGCGTAAATTTTCAGGGAATCAGTGTCGGTTTTTGAAAAATAGAGGGACGGGGTGCAGGTGGTTATGCCGATGAGCCCCTCGCCAGCCACTGCCGCCATTTCAATAATCCATTTCGCGCAGTCCCTGAAAGCGGGGCCCACCGTGGTCTTTTCGCTTTTGCGGAAGATTTCGGCAAACACCCATTCCGGCCCCACCTCGGGCGGCTTGTCGGTCAGCTCCCCGGTGAGTGTGAGCAACGCGTGAATATTGTCCAGGGAGTCAATGATGGTGATCATGTCGCTCACGTCCTGCAGGGCCGGCGAGCGGCGCTGCCGCGTTTCAGGATCTATAATACGGGGGGCCGAATGCGAGGTGAAGTAGACGCGGGTACCGTCAAACAGCAGGTCATGCTTCGGGTTGCGGGCCTTTACCATAAAGCTTTGCGGGCATGTTTTGAGGGACGCTTCAACCACAGCCGCGGGAAATGTCACCCGCATTGTTTCAGAATTAAACGCGCAGCCGCGCTCCTGAAGAAACTGCGCCGCACCCGGGTCTTCAAACTGGACGCCGGTCTTCTCAAGTACTGCGAGGCTCGCCTGATAAATATCCCCGACTTCCTTATCAGTCAGTACGGTAAGGAGCTGGGTAACTGCCGGCATGGTCAGTGGCTCCTTTCTTTGCGTGCGGCCATGAGCATGTTCCCCGCCTCGACCGCTTCGCGGGCGTCTCCGGCATAGGCATCAGCGCCGATCTGATCCGCCCAGGCCTGTGTTACCGCGCCGCCGCCGATCATGATTGCGACCTGAGCGCGCAACCCCCGCTCCTGTAGCGCGGCAATGACCGCCTTCTGTTCGCCCGCGCTGGTCGTCAGGAGCGATGAGATCCCCAGGATATCCGGCTGATGGCTGACGACCGCCTCAACAAATTTTTCCTTCGGCACATCAACGCCGAGGTCTATCACCGTATACCCTGCCGCCTTGAAGAGCGTCGCCACAAGGGTTTTTCCGATATCGTGGATATCGCCTTTTACCGTGCCGATCACCAGCGTGCCGCCGGTCGCCTTCCACACCGCGCCGCTTGCTTTCAGCGCTTCCTCAAACATATCCGATGCGGCTTTCATCGCCTCGCTGCTCAAAATAAGATCGGGAAGAAACGCCTCGCCCCTGCCGAAGGCATCGCCCATGGCCTTGATGCCTTTTATAAGCCCGAGATTTATCGCCTGCATGAGGTCGATTTTTTCTTCGAGCGCCTTTGCCGCCCACTGCCGGGCTCCCTCTGTGTCGCAGTCCAGTACTGACTGCTCTAACCCCGTGATAATTTCCATCTGTTCCATAGTGGCAATCCTCCGTACGGCTGGCGGGAGCGCCAGCAACTATACTGACCGGTCAGTATAGTTGCTGGCGCAAAAAAAGTGCGGCCCCGCGGTTAACCCTTTGGCTGCTGTATCCCCTTGAGCAGCGATTCCATGTTGAATATTTCCTGATCTATAAGATCAAAGTCCACATCGGTTGAGAAGTAGGTGAAAAAAGTGCCCATAATAAGAAAATACATGACGCGGGCGGTCTTCTCCGGGTTCATTTTCTTCAGCCCGCCGCTGGCAATACCGTCGTTTATGATATTGATAAAGTTATCCACGGTGTCCTTATAAAAATGGGTCATGCCCTTGCGGATGACCGGCTCCCGTACCCCCATGGATAAAAATTCCAGACAGAACTTGAAGAAGTCGCTGTTTTCCTTGAGCACATCGCCAGCCCGTTTTGCTAGGGCCAGCATCCGCTCCGCCGGGTCCTTTTTTGACTGCAAATAACCGGTAAGCTGCTCGAAATATTGTTTCACTTTGAAGTCAAACAGCTCCAGGAACAGCTCGTCCTTGGAATTAAAATGATAATAGATGCCGCCCTTGCTTATTTTGGCCCTGGCGGCGATATCATCGATGCTGGTCCGGTAATACCCGCCCTTGTTGAAGCACAGCAGCGCTGCTTCAAGGATTTCTTCTTTTCTGCTTTCGCTATCTTTTTTCTGCTTCATGCAGGCAACAACTCATTAAAAAGGGGGAGAGGAAGAATATATATCTCCGCACATCATACTGTTCCGCTCATTACTGTACTGACTGGTCAGTTTAGTAACATATAATTTATTTGCTGTCGCCTTGTCAAGAAAATATTTTCCTCGCCGCAGCGGCAGGAAGACGTTATAGTCATTATACAAAATACTATCCAACAGAGTCAAATATGTATATAGCATGAAGATACACTATTTCATACCATAATCAGGAGCGTTTAAACAAACAGGGAGAACAGCGGGAATGGTTATCGGCATCGGCCTTCTCTCGGGCGGGTTAGACAGCATTCTGGCAATCTGCGTGCTGCGGGAGCAGGAGATTCACGTTGAGGCAGTGTCCTTTATCACGCCCTTTTTCGGGCCGGAGAACGCGCAGAAAGCTGCGTCCATGCTCAAAGTTCCTCTGCATGTTATTGATTTCACCGAAGCTCACCTGGAGATGCTCAGGCACCCCAGACACGGCTACGGCAGCGCTATGAACCCCTGCATCGACTGTCACGCGCTCATGTTTCAAGAGGCGGGAAAGCGCATGCGGGAGTGGAATGCGGATTTCCTCTTCTCCGGCGAGGTGCTAGGCGAGCGGCCCATGTCGCAGAATAAAAACTCCCTGAAGATTGTGGCCAGGGAATCAGGCTATGAGGAATATATTCTCCGCCCCTTAAGTGCGAAGCTTCTGCCCATGACAAAGCCCGAGCTTGAGGGAAAAGTCGACCGGGAACGGCTGCTGGACATCCAGGGCCGTTCCCGTAAACCCCAGCTGGAACTCGCCCGCAAGTACGGCATCACGCAGTTCCCGGAGCCGGCGGGCGGCTGCAGGCTGACTGAGCCCAACTTCAGCAAGCGGATCAAAGACCTGATGCAGCAAAATGAAAATTTCTCGGTGCGGGACATAGAACTGCTGAAGGTCGGCCGTCACGTGCGGCTTAGTGAAAAAATAAAATGCATCGTGGGGAGAAACGAACTGGATAATAACAAAATCGAGGAACTGCGCAGGCCCGAAGATATCCTCATTGCCCCTGAAGAAATCCCGGGGCCGGCTGTGCTCATACCCGCGCGGGAGGGTGGCAGCTCTTTTAGCCCTGAGCTTCTGATGCTCGCCGCTTCGATCTGCGCCCGCTACAGCGACGCTCCTGCCGGTACTGCGGTTGAGCTGAATGTTTCCCGAAGCGGACAGACAGAAAAAATCTCTGCGCTGCCGTGTGCTCCAGGACTGACCGAAGAATTGATTATCTGAAGGAAAGTAACGAGTGCTGAGCGAGGAGTAACGAGTTTCGAGGGGGTGCGTGATGTATTCTGATTATGGAGTGCCCTTATTTTTTCTGGTTTCCTGAGTTCCAGATTAACAATTACTCAGACACCTTGTATTCTATCCTGTGCTTCTCCGTATCAGCCCGATGTTCAGCAAGACCACTAGCTACAGAGTCAATCTTTTGCGACAGCCTTGCTTCGACACTGTCAATCTTTTGACTTAGCGCCTTGATCTGTACATTGGTAAGCTCAAATTTTTCTGCAACCTCTTGTGCATTATCATCAATCTTTTTGCCCAGAACCGCATGGCCTTCCAGCACCAGGTCAAACTTCTTATTCATGTCTTCCAGTAAAATTTCCAGATGATCTTTTTCCATCTGTTTCCCTGTACTTTTCAGTTTACACTTTCAGTGGATATGTGGCAGCTATAAACGACTTATAGCAAAACAAAAGATACCTGTAAACACTATCTATCTGCTTTTGCAATTATGCATCTATAATAATGCCGCATCCGGGCTCTTTTTCAACCCTGCCGACCTCAAAGGCGGCAACATGTTCCTTCTCGAATTTTTTTAATAGCATATCGCGCTTAGTGCCGGCAACCGCAAAGAGCAGACCTCCCGAGGTCTGAGGATCGTAGAGAATGTCGCGCAGCTTATCGCTCACTGCCGCGCGGTATTCCACAAACGGCTCATAGAATTTCCGGTTTGCATGGCAGCCTCCGGGCACCAAGCCCATGGCTGCGTATTCAAGGGCTTCCGGGATAACCGGCACCTGAGAGTGCTCGAAGCAGAACGCGCAGCCCCCTGCCTTTGCCATTTCATAGGCATGCCCGACAAGGCCGAAACCGGTTATATCCGTGCAGGCATGCACGCCGACAGACTGGATGATTTCCGCGGCTTTTCTGTTCAGGGTGGTCATGCCGGAAACCATCTTCTGCACCGCGGCCGCGCTTGCAATGTCACCTTTCAGGGCGGTGGCAATAATTCCCGTGCCGAGCGGCTTGGTCAGGATGAGAACATCGCCGGCTTGCGCGCCCTGTTTGGTCAGCACCTTCTGCGGATGAATGATTCCCGTTACCGAAAGCCCGTATTTCAGCTCCTGGTCTTCAATGCTGTGCCCGCCGACCAGCACCACATCAGCTTCCTTCAGCTTTTCCAGCCCCCCGCGCAAAATCTCCTTGAGAACGCTGATATCAAATTTGTCCAGCGGGAATGCCACGATGTTCATTGCGGTGACAGGTTTGCCGCCCATGGCATAGATATCGCTCAGGGAATTTGCCGCAGCAATCTGGCCGAAGGTGAACGGATCATCGACAATGGGCGTAAAAAAATCAACCGTCTGCACGATGGCGATATCATCAGTCAGCTTGTACACGCCAGCGTCATCCGGGTTCTCAAGCCCCACGATGAGGTTCGGGCTTTTCACCAGCGGCAGCCCGCACAATATGTTGTCCAGGGCCCCTGGACCAAGTTTTGACGCTCACCCGGCCTTGTGGGAAAAATGCGTGAGCTGGATTTTTTCTTTTTTTGTCATGCGGTAAACTCCCCTGTATATAAAACTCTATTAGACAGTTGTTTTATAACACACCTCGCCCTTTAAGTTTAAGAAGAAAATAAGGCTTCTTTTACAGCAGAGCGGGGTTTTTTAAGGGATGCGTTCAAGACGGACAGGCGCCAGATAACTGCCCGTTTTGGAAATAACAAGGGAGACGTAAAATTCTTGAGTTCTTGAGTTCCAGATAAGCCTGAGAAGGTCAGGGGTTTTTTTGCTTTATTTTGCGGGTTATTTTCACTGTGATAGAAATAAACATCAACAGAAGCAGCGTCGAGATAATCACCAGTGCGCCTGTTTTCCCGACAGCGGCATAAACCTCGCGCCATCGTTCACCGCCGATCTTTCCGATAAAAGCAAGCAGCATGAAGAGCGCAAGGTTTGCCAGCAGGAACGCCGTATATATCCTGGTTTCCTTCAGGGCAAGTATGCCGCTTGATACCACGGCGCATAAATATACGCCCGGAACGAACTTTGAAAAGAACAGCGACACTGCCCCGTATTTTTCAAGCCAGTGCCTGGTGCGAATTAACGCATCACCGTTGATATAACGGGCAAAGAAAGGTTTTTTCAGTATCGGAGCGCCAAAGTATCGCGCAATACGGTAACAGATAACGCTTCCCGCGAACATGCCGAGTGTTGGGGCTGCTATTACCGGCACAAGCGAGCTGTGCCCCTGCGAGACAAGGTATCCGCAAAACACGGTGACTAATTCTATCGGGACAATCGGGAAAAAGAAGTTTGCGAACCCGGCAAGAAATAAAAAAGTGAAAAATGCGAAAGGGTTATCGGCAAATGATACTGCGGTGTTAAACAGCTGCTCCAGAAAAGTCTCTCCATATCCAGTGTAATTTACAGGAACTCGCTTTTGCGATGGGGGCAGTATAGGCAGAGAGAGATTGCATGTCAATATAAATGGTTTTGCAAAGAGTGAGAGCAAAGGTCATAGTCTTTATTATTAAAATGGGACGCTGTTGGCCCTATTTTACTGTAATTACAACCATCCCGATTTTAATTTTTTTTGTTCCGATCATCTCAGTTCAAATTCAAAGGTGCTGACAACCCTTATTTTCTTCATTGGTGTGCTGGTCGGGCTGTAGGGGGCTGACTCATCATTTCCATCGCTGCCGAAAATCTGGATCGCGCCCTGGTTGGCTGAGCGGATCCTGCCGACCTGCGCACCGGAATCAGCGGCAAACTGCTGCGCGGTCGCACGCGCATTCTTCGTGGCGTCGGCAAGCAGCTGGGGCCTGAGGGCATTAAAGGTCGTTACGGTATATCGGGGATTGGCGGTCCCTCCCTCCTGCTGCCCGTCCAGGAATACCCCGGATTTGAGAAGCTCTTCAGTCGCCCCCACGGCTTTGGTCACGAGGTCGACGTTCGGGGTGGTCGCAACAAGAGCAGCAGTTACCAGATACCGGAGCGGTTCAGTTCCCTGGGATTGACCATATTCGCGGGCGAGCTTGTCAATGGTGCGCGTGGGCTGGCGGCTTATCTCCTCATCCTTGAATCCATGATTTTTAAGAAAGGCGATTGCAGCGTCCCGGTCGGCAACGATCCGCTCGTGGGCGTCTTTCAAATCCTCGCTCGCTCTCCTGAAGCGGAGCGTCCAGATTGCCTGGTCTGCCTTGACCTCTTTTTCCACCAGTCCTTTGACCGTAACGGTTCGAATATCAGATTTAAAGCGGGCAGCCCCGGTTCCGATAAAGTACCCTCCAAGGGCAAGCCCGAAGAGCAGACACGTGCCCACAATGATAGACGCCGTGATCACGATCACGGACCGGTTTTCATAAGCTGTCATAACGTTTCCTCCTCTTTGCTGGATGGTTCTTGTGGTAAGGGGGATAAATATAATTAAATGTTATGTTTTATTAGAAGCTGTCTTGAATTCTCACATGTTTTGTATAGCACACCATGCCGCTTCAGTTTAAGAAAATAAATAAGGGTTATCCTTTTTGGCAATACTTGCTAAGGTTCCATTTGACTTTATGGGAAAACTGCAATATTCCTCATATATCTTGCTGTGCGTATTGAAAAAATATTATCAGGCAATGCATATACATGCTACAATTTGAATGGGATAAAGCAAAGGCAAAGCAAAACCGAAAAAACACGGTGTATCCTTTGAAGAAGCATCAACCGTGCTTTATGATCCATTATCAGCAAGCTTTGACGATCCGGATCATTCTATAGGTGAGTTCAGGCAGATTACTGTGGGCTATTCCTCTCGCGGTCGATTGCTGGTTGTTTCGCATACTGAGCGAGAAAAAAACATACGTATTATAAGCGCGCGGCCGGCAACCGCTCACGAAAGGGAACGACATGAAAGCTAAATTAAATAAAGTCAAAGATGAATTACGGCCCGAATACGATTTTGACTACAAGAAAGCCATTCGAGGCAAATATTCTAAACGTTTAATTGAGGAAGGAGCAAATATTGTTGTCCTTGAATCAGATGTTGCCAAAGCTTTTGGTAATTCGGCAGCAGTGAATGCAGCATTAAGATCACTTCTTGATTTAACCCGTTCTACCCAACGACTGACAGGTCGCTCCGGCGGGCGGCGTTAAATATCACTATGTTGTCGTTAATTGGCGTGAGGGGGCAACAATGCCGGATAGATTTACAGAAATAAAATCGGTTCTTCAGCAGAATCTGTGATTGATTTTCGGTTCCGGTAGTTTCCCAAGAGTATGATATAAGGCCGTTTGTAGTGTTTCTACGTTCCGAAAGCCATACGCTTTTCTCATAGTCAATTTC
>Ga0172368_10001696_pt1 | contig 29517 bp, 24 predicted proteins | sample Lak11m_FD_114540 | JGI IMG/M metagenome (GOLD analysis project Ga0172368, IMG submission 114540) | Freshwater microbial communities from Kabuno Bay, South-Kivu, Congo - kab_022012_11m | ecosystem: Environmental > Aquatic > Freshwater > Lake | place: Democratic Republic of the Congo: South-Kivu...
GCAGATGTCGCGGGAGCCGAAGGCCATGCCGTCCCTGACCTTGCCCACGAAATGCTCCTTGTCGTTGAGGGAAAAGTGGATCATGGGCACGCCGAAGGCCCGAAGGGACCGGACCGTCTCCGGGAAAACGATCTCCCCGGAGAGGTAGGTAAAGATCACGTCGGGGCGTTCCTGGGCAACCCATCCGCCGATCCGGGCCGCAAGGTCCCGGTTCATCTTCACCTTCACGGACGACCGCCAATCCTTCCGCTGGTGATCAAACTCCCCGGCCCAGTCATAGCGGCGCACCGTTCCGAACTTCTCCAGGGCCGGTTTCAGGGAGTGGTCTTCCCAGTTGTAGTGGTGGTAGATTGCGATGATCTTTAGTGCGCCCTTCGGTTTCGGCCTGAGACCGGGAAGGCGTTCCGCGACGGCCTTCCGGACGGCCGCGTCATCGGGGGCCGTCAGTTCGCGGGCGCGAAACGCAGCCCCGTAGCGTTCGCTCTCGCTGGCGAGCCTCCGCTTGTTCTTCCATAAACGGAAGCGCCGGCGGTATTTTTTCAGCGGATCGTTCATGAATATTAGGTCCGTCCCCTCAAGCAGGCCGATGCTTGCCCGATTTCCTGAGGGTGTACAGCCTCGGCCCACCCGACTTGTCCTCCCTGGCATTCATCATGTTCAGGACATGCCCGGCATCGAGGACGGGAATGGAGAAACGTTCGGCGGCATCGACGCACAGGGTCAGCGCCCCCACCCCCGCTCCGGCGAGGCACAGATCGGCATCCGTCGGGATCCCTGCCAGGACCTCCTCCCGCATCGCCTCCCACCTGGTTGCCACGTATTCGGCGGGTACTTCTGCGAAAACGATTTCCGGCCGGCTCGCGAAGCGGGCAAACCAGGCCCTGCAGGCTCCTGGGTCGCAGTCCGCATTAAGGATGCACAGCTTCTTGCCGTCGACGAGGCGGGCAAAGGTCTCCGAGGTCAGGTAAGCGTAAACACAGTAGAAGGGGATGTAATTCTCGCCGGTGAGCTCGACGCCGGCGCCGCGGAGAAACTCAAGAAAGGAAGCAGCGGACGGATCTCCACCTCGGCGGCGGAGGACGGAGAAAAGCCCCTTCTTGGGCCTCCGCTCTACGTTCCCCGGGAAAATGAGCGGCGCCAGCTTCCCCCGCGCAGCCAGCCTTTTGAAAGCTTCGATATGCAGGGGCATCGCCTTCCGGATCGCCTCCACCGATTCCGCTTGCCGGTAGAGGCCGTTGCAGCCCAGGGTGAAGCGGTAGAATGCGTATTCGCCGTCCGCAAAGCGGACCACCGGCGCTGGCCGTCGTTCTTCCATGCCCCTGCTTATGAAATCGTCCAAAATCTTCAGATAATCGAGGGCGCCGGCCACACTCCGGTGGAAGAGACATATCTCCTGCTCTGCGATCTTAGGCGCGTGGACCCGGATGACCGGCTCGTTGTCGATATCGGGCAGGTCGAGTCTGGCAAAACGAAACTCCTCTTCCAGCAATTCATCAAGATACCGTCCTTCAGCCTTCATGATAACATTTTTCACCCTTTCTCGTTTTTCTCGCCACGATCGCAAAGCTGTGCCCAGAATAGCAGCGGGCGATCAGTCGCGCGAAAGGTTTGAGGATAATCGTCCGCTCCAGGCGCTCCTTAACATGTTCGGACAGATAGTGCTTGCTGCGGATCGTCAGGAAGCCATGTTTCCCCAGTAGTTTTTTCAGGGTCGCCGGCGTAAAGTGGTAGAAATGGTAGGGCAGAGACCATTGCGGCCAGTGATCCCACATTTTTTGGGCGTCGGTTCCCCCGTAATTTGGAACATCGACTACCAACACTCCTTCCGGCTTGAGCCACTGCCAGGCCTTTTGAAGATATCTTGACGGCTCGCGTGCGTGTTCGAGGAAGTGCCACATTGTGATGATATCAAACGATTCCGGCGGATAATCGATCCCGTTGACTGTCCCGATGGCGACCGGCACCCCAAGCTCACGGCAGACATAGGCGGCCGAATCGGAGGAAATGTCCATCCCCTCTGCGCTGTAGCCCCAACGACGGCAGGCAAAGAGGAAATAGCCCATGCCGCAGCCGATGTCGAGGAGCCGTCCCTGTCTTTTCAGCCCGCGAAAGAAACGTATCCGGTGTGTTTCCTGGGAAAGACGGCGCTTCATTTCCGGCGAATCCGCCTTCAGTCCTTCGTCATAATGACTCTGAAAATAGTCGCTCCGGTAAAGCCCGTTCAATTCGTCCTGATCAGGCCGCGGATCCAGAAAACCCAGGCCGCAGGCATCGCAGCGATAGACGGTCCAATTTCCCCGGCGGTAGAGGAGGCTCCTTTCCGAACCGTTGCAGAGGATGCAGTTCGCTTCGGCGCGCTCCATGTGATCAGCCGCCCCCTTCGCCATCTAACTGTTTGAGGATTTCATGGACGGCCCGGTACTTGATCCGCTTCCCCTCAGCCCTGGTCCGGTCGTGAAGAAAAGGCATCGTCAGTGCCAGCGTTGCCAGTCGGAAACGGGTCTTGAGCAAATCGGTCCTCCTGATTGCGGCAACGGTTTCGGGAAGATAGTGCTTCCGGTAAAAAAGATACTCGGCTTTGGTCTTTTTTTTCCAGACTTCCGCCGGGAGGGATTGCCGTTCGCTCAGACCGCCGAAGTGAACGACGGCCCCTGTATCGATATAGCCGATTTCGTAGCCGGCCCTGCGGATCCTCAGGCAGAGATCCTGGTCCTCTCCATAAAGGGCGAAATCCTCGTCGAACCCCCCGATTCGCCGGATCAGATCGGTCCGCGCGATCATGCTGGCCCCCAGGACGCAGGCGATGTCTCCCTTCAGCCCTTTCGTTTCGGCACGGGCGAATTTCTGGCCCGGATACCGACGGGAAACGGATGGCTGAAGGCTTCCGTCCGGATTGATCAGCCTGGTTCCGGCCAGGCCGACCTGAGGATGGACGTCCAGGAACCGGACGCATTCCCCGATGACGCCAGGGGCGGTCAACCTTGCATCCGGATTCAGATAGTACAGATACCGCCCGCCGCATAGAGGCAGGACTTGGTTGTTGGCCGCCGCGAAACCCCTGTTTTCGGTATTGACCAACAGGCGCGTCCACGGGTAATGGTTCCGGACGACCTCCGCGCTCCCGTCCGCAGAAGCATTGTCCACGACGAAGACTTCCCGGAAAGGCTGCCCGTCTTGAGCGAGGGAATCGAGGCACATCCCGATCATATCGGCTGAATTATAGGTGACGATGATGACCGAAACGTCTCGAAGGGCCATATTCATCCGCATCCTGAATCAATTCATTCGGCGTCCTTCTAACATAAAACCGGCCTTTTCTCACCATTATTCTCAGTCCCCGGGAAACAGTCACGATATGTCTTGACGGGTCGCGGCGGGGATGTTAAAGCCCGCTTACGTTCAAGCCGCTGAAACAGTATTCTTTTCCAAAAGCTTGCTGATATCAATATAATTTCCTGGTATTTCCCGGCTCACAGGGGAATTTATTATAAAAGAGACGGACTCGGTTAAAGATGCTTAGATATCGGATGAAACGTACCGTAGGGAAACTTCTACACATCTCATCGGTCGGCAAATTGCTGTTGCCGCCGACGGACCGGGAAAGAGCGGGAATAGAGGCACTCAGGGCTGAAATCCGTCGATCACCGCCTCCGGAAACCCGGAATGGCGCTTCTTCGGAAGAAGCATGGCGGAAGAATCTGCGCCGCCTCAGGGAATTGATATTATCTCGGGACCCGCGGGGCTTTCTGCGATGGGACGTCATCGCTCAGACCATGTATATCAAGGATGCCGAATATATCAGGCAAGAATATGAATATCTGAAACAGCTTCCGACTTGGAAAAGCCGCTGGCATAAAGCCATCCGGGAATCTTCTGTTGGCTGCCCGATGCCGTATTGGCAAGATTTACGCACAAGCGCCACAGTGATCCACCATGCTTACCACCTTGCCCGACTGGAAGAAAAGACGGCGTCATCAGTCAGCGGCATGGATTGCGTCTGCGAATTCGGTGGAGGCTATGGCGGCATGTGCAGGCTGATGCACAATTTGGGATTTAACGGAAAATATGTGATCTTCGATCTCCCCGAAATCTCTGCTCTGCAACGTTATTTTCTAAAGGCTTTGAATTTCGCGGTTTATCATATTAACGACTATAAAAAAGTTGCCAAGGGGATAGTGTGCCTTTCCGATCTGGAACAGTTTAAAGAACTGCTGATCGACGCGGCGGATTATAGCAATCCACTGTTCATAGCCACATGGTCCATCAGCGAAGTCCCGGTAAACTTGAGGACTTCAATCCTGCCGCTCGTATCATCGTTCAAAACCCTATTGATTGCATATCAGAATAAATTCGAGAAGACGGACAACGTGGAATTTTTTCGTGACTGGAGAGAGGGTCAGAAAAACAAGACTTGGCACCATTGGCAAATCGAGCACCTGCCAAATAGCTACTATCTGATCGGCCAGCCCCCCTCGTTCCAATGAAATAGCCATCCCTTCCATTGACAACGCCGGAGATTTTTCCCGTCATTTGGGGATATATTGTCGGCAATATGGCTGACCTATACCCCCTCGCAATGATCGCCCTTTCATTCTTACGCACGGGGCGGAAGCGCCATTATACAATCATTTTCAATATGCACATAATATTCACTATTTATCGCCAGAAGCTTCTCCATAACCAAAGCGATGGGAGGATAGCCCTCATCATGGCCGAAACACCGGGCATCATCGATAAGTATGCAGTGATCCCGGCGGGGATGCTTGCCAATGGCCTCCAGCTCGGAAATGAGCGGACAGTCTTCTTCATCTTTTGCAGTACCCGCGCCACTGTAATGAGCATCCAACCAGAACAGAGCCCGAGAACCGATAATTAGGGAAATCATTTCCTGAATTCGAACGCCGCTGTTGCCCTGCCATAGATAGACATTCCGGCTTTTTTCGAATCTCTCGATGTTCGTGAGGTATAGATCTTCCGAAAGCTCAACGGACAAGACACGATCAAAATACCGCCTGGCAACCTTCACCGTATCGCCGAGATAAGTTCCCGTTTCAACTAAAGTTGAGCAATTATAACGAGCGCCTATCTCTAATAGACGCTGTTGCTTGTAAAAAAGATCGCTGCGAGGTCGCTTCGAAAGATGACCTTTGAAACGGCGGATCTTTATGGCCACAAACCTAAGGAATTTCTTCATCGTTGCTCATTCCAGATAACTCTGTATATTGCTGACAACCGCTCTGCAATTGCCTCCCAGGTATTTTCCCGGGCCGTTTTGACGGCCTCGCGGCCCATCCTTTCCCGGACATCCTTATCGAGCAAGGTCGCGATCCGGGCGGCAACGGCTTCTTCATCCGCCGGATCCTCGACGATAAAGCCGTTTTCCCCCTCCCGTACGACGTCCCTCGCCCCCACCGAACCGCCGATCAGGACGGGCAGGCCGGCCGCCATCGCCTCGAGAACGACCATTCCAAAAGTGTCGAAGCGGGAGAGCATGGCGTAGATGTCCCCCGCCAGATAGAATTCCGGCAGTTTTTCCCGCGCCGCGGCGCCCGCGAAAATGACGGCATCCCCAATCCCCGATTCCCGCGCCATGCGCCCGTAGGCCTTCTCGTCCCCGCGGCCCACGACCAGCAGACGGAAGCGCCGTCCGGGATCCCGCCGCCGGAGACAGCCCAGTCCCCGGAGGAGACGGTCGAGACCCTTGACGGCGAAGTTCATCGAAACGAAAAGGATCAATGTCTCGTCGACGCCGATGCCGAACCGGTCTCGGATCTCCCGCCGGCAGCGCTCCCGATCGTGCTTTTCGTAGGGCGACACGTCGATCCCGGGATGAACCACCGAGACCAGCGCCGGATCGACGGGGTATTCGGTAAGGAAGATCTTCCGGGTCAATTCGGAAACGGCCAAAAAGCTGCGGCAGCCGCCCCTTCTGACGAGGCGGTCCTCCATGCGCGCGACGGCCCGGTCGAACAGGCTCATCCTTTTTTTCCGCACCTCCCTGATCCACCAGCGGTGGGGAACGCCGTGCATTGTATAGACATCGGCGGAAAAGATCCGGTCGTGGGCGTGGACGAGGTCGAAGGGACCGGCGGCGGCGATCCGCCGGCGGGCGAACCAGGCGAAGCTCGGCGCGGTCAGGAATCTCGGAAAGGACACTATGGGAACCCTGTGGAATGCGACCCTGTCCGAAGCGGTCGCCCAGCGATTGGCGAAAACATGAATCTCGAAATGAAGATGGGCGGCAATCCGCTCGGTCAGCTCGGCAGCGAATCCCTCGGCGCCGCCCACCAGGCCGTATTTGGGGATGACGACCGCTATTCTCCGCCTCTGTTCCATCGCTTCCATCAACCGTTAAAACGACCGCCCCGGCCGCAATAAAGGCGGGCGATCGGAGGCCACCCACCTTTTTAAACGCTCCTCGCTTCGGAACACTATTTTGCCTGGTACTCCCTGATAACCTCGATCAACTTCGCGACCTCTTCGGGCGGCAGCTTCCCCTTGTAGATGTAACGGCAGGTCCGCTCCTTGTCGAGAACCACGACGTTCGAGGAGTCGTTCTGGAGGCCCCAGAGGTTGAGGATGGCGTAGTCGTAATCCAGCAGGATGATCGCGCCGGTCTTTTCCTGTTTGCTCTTGACGATCCCCTTGATGAGGAAATTGGGCAGCGCCGTCGCCTTCATATTCGTGATTCCGAGCCCCTTGTATCTGTTCTTCCGGTCGAGGCCGGGGTCCTTGAGAAGGGCGTCCTCCACGTGGACGTTCATGTCCTTTTCATCCGGATCGACATAGAAGACCGATATGACCCTGCCCTCAAAATCCGGGGAGGCAAGCGAGTATTCTTTCCCCGTCGAGTCCTTGAGCCTGAAATCCGGCGCCCTGTCCCCGACCTTCAGCTCGGAGGCCGCGGCGGAGGAAACGATCCACGTAAATGCCAGCAGCGCCATAAGAGAGATTTTCTTCATACCCCGCCCTCCTCCATTGTCGAATGATCGTTTTAATGGCAACCGATCCAAGTATGTGTAGCTTTACCTGACGGCTTCGTAATGGGACCGGATGCCGCGTTAAAGCCCCAGCCGTCACCTGTTTCAGCAGGGGCAGGCTTCTTGCGGAGCCGTAGGGAACGGTTTGAAACCGTTCCCTATGGCCTGTATTAGGTCGCCGTATCCCCTCATCCCGAGAGGCCGGTGCATTATAGGAAAAAGGCCGGGAGCGGGCAAGACAAATTATCTTCGCGCCGAGAGTGCGGGTTTCTGTTGAAATGCCGTTTCTTGATGTGCTAAGCAGAGGCGAAAAATCGGGGCAGGGAACGCGCCATGAGTCTGGGGAAAATGCTCGCGGAAAGCGCGGAGCGCTATGCAGGGAAGGTTGCCGTCATTTGCGGCGAGCAGAGGATCACCTATCGGGAACTGGACCGGGCGGCCTGCGCCCTGGGGAACCACCTCCGGTCGCTGGGACTGGACAAGGGCGACAAGGTGGCGCTGATGCTCCCCAACTGCCCTGAGTTCGTCATCGCGTATTTCGCCGTCCAGAAGATCGGCGGCTGCGCCGTGACCCTCAACGTCCAGTCAACGTCCTACGAGCTCAGACACCTCCTCGGAAACAGCGACTCCCGCTGCCTGATCACCCAGGGCGCCCTGGCGAAGCGTTTCCTTGAGATCCGGGACGAACTCCCCTTCTGCCGCCATCTGATCGAAACGAACGGCCCGGACGAGGCGTCGGCGTTCAGGGAAATCCTCGCGCAAGGCCCCTTCACGCTGGAGATGCCCGAGATGGCGGACGGCGACCCCGCCGTCATGATCTACACCGCCGGGCTGACGGGAAGGCCTCTCGGCGCGGTCCTCACGCAGAACAACCTCCTGACACAATCGCTCCTCCTCAGGACGATCGCCCGGCGCACCGAGGAGGACATCGGCCTGGCCGTGATCCCCCTTTTCCACTCCTTCGGCGCGGTCGCCAACATGCTGGCGGTCCTCCGGATCGGCGCCGGGGTCGTCCTTATGGACCGCTTCACCCTCGACGGCATCTTCGGCGCCATCGAAAAGGAGAAGATCACCTACATCGCCGCCGTCCCCAGGCTCTTTCTGGGGATGGTATTCCACGAGGGGGCCGGAAAATACCGGACCGATTCGCTGCAGGTCTGCATCACCGGCGGCGCGGCGATGCCTCCGGATTTCATCCCCGTCTTCGAGCAGCGCTTCGGCGTCCGGATCATGGAAGGTTACGGCCTTACCGAGGCGTCTCCGGTCTCCGCCTTCAGCCGCCTCGATCTGCCCCAGAAGCCGGGCTCCATCGGCGTCCCCATTCCCGGCGCGGAGGCGAAGATCGTGGACGGGGACGGCCGGGAGCTGCCGCGGGGGGAGATCGGCGAACTGATCCTCCGGGGCGAGAACGTCATGCGGGGCTACTACAGGGACGAGGAGGCGACCGCCCAGGTGATCCGGGACGGCTGGCTCCACACGAGCGATCTGGGCCGGATGGACGAAGAGGGCTACATCTTTCTCACCGGCCGGAAGAAGCGGATGATCATCACCAGCGGCTTCAACGTCTATCCCCGCGAGATCGAGATCGTCCTCGGTTTGCACCCGGCGGTTCAGGAGGCCCGCATCGCCGGGAAGGAAGACCTGCTCAGGGGCGAGATCGTCAAGGCCCTCGTCGTGAAAAAGCCGGGCGCGGAGATCGAGGAGAGAGAACTCCTCCGGCACTGCCGGACGTACCTGTCGTCCTACAAGGTCCCGCGCGAGATCGAATTCGCGGAAGAGATCGGGGAGTGAAAATGGAAAAGACACCCCAGAAGCTCGAAAAGAAGTTGACCGAAAAATACGCCAAAGCCCCCATAGCAGGTTTCGGCGAGAGGAAACCCGATTTTTCCGCGCTGGACCGGAAGATAACACCCGCTCCCGGTCTCCGCGAGGTCGTGATGGCCGGGGCCTGCCGGACCCCCTACGGGCGCTTCGGCGGGGCGCTCAAGGGATTCACCGCCCCGGAACTGGGCGCGCTGGCGATCAAGGAGGTTCTGCGCCGGACGGAGGACAAGGTCCGGCCGGAAGACATCGATTACGTTTTCATGGGACAGGTCGTAGCCGCCGGGGCCGGACAGGTCCCCAGCCGCCAGGCGACCATCCTGGCTGGACTTCCCGAAACGGTCCCCAGCATCACCGTCAACAAGGTCTGCTCCTCCGGGATCAAGACGGTCGATCTCGCCTGCCAGATGATCCGGCTCGGCCGGGCGGAGATCTGCATTGCCGGCGGCCAGGAGAGCATGACCAACGCCCCCTACGGCCTCACCGAGATGCGCTGGGGCGCCCGGATGGGCCTACCCTCGCGGCCCGCGCTGGATCTGATGGTCAACGACGGCCTCTGGTGCGCCTTCTACGACCGGCACATGGCGCTCCACGGCTCCGAAGTGGCCGACGAGTTCGGCTTCAGCCGGGCGGAACAGGACGAGTGGGCGCTCCATTCCCAACTGGCCGCGGTTGAGGCGATGCAGGAAGGCCGCCTGGATGCGGAGATCTTCCCCGTCGAGATCAGGGAGGGCAGGAAGACCTCCGTCATGGACAGGGACGAAGGACCGCGGCCCGATACCACGAGCGAGGGCCTGGCGAAGCTGCCGCCGGTTTTCGGCCACACGAGTACGGTCACCGGCGAACCGGGGAGCGTCACCGCCGGGAACGCCCCCGGGGTCAACGACGGCGGCGACGTCTGCCTCCTGATGAGCGCCGAGAAGGCCGCCGAGTTGGGGATCAAGCCGCTATGCACGATCCTCGACTACGCGGAGGTCTCCCAGCCGCCCAAGGACATCGCCACGGTGCCGGGGCTGGCGATCCGCAAGCTCCTGGAACAGAACGGCCTGACTCTCGACAAGGTCGACCTGATCGAGATCAACGAGGCCTTCGCGGCGGTCGTTCTCGTCAGCGCCCGGTCGATCCTGGGGATGACGAAGGAGGAGATGTTCGCCAGGGTCAACGTCAACGGGAGCGCCATCGCCTACGGCCACCCGATCGGGGCGACGGGGGCGCGGATCCTGATGACCCTCGCCTACGAGCTCCGGCGGCGCGGCGGAGGGGTGGGCGTCTGCGGGATCTGCTCCGGCGCCGCCCAGGGCGACGCCATCCTGATCCGAGCATAAAAAGGGGAAAAAGGGGGGACAGCTCCCGATTATTTTTTATACAGTGCCGTCATACGAAAACCCTTAACCGGACATTACCGAAAATCTCCCCCCCAATGGGGATAGGGGAAAATGTGGACTGCTCCCGATTTCTATATCCCGCCGGCCATCCGATAGGCGGCGTGACTCAGGGCAAGTTGTCAAAGCGATTTGTGGTGCCAAGAACGTTTATAATGCACTCATCCATTTGAAATAATGAAACTATTTTTGGATAACTGTAGAAGATCGGATTAACATTCCCTGCCCTTGAGGGAAGCAAAGTGTATAATCCTTCCCTTGAGGGAAGTAAATAAACTCCCCTCCCCCTTGAGGAGGGAGGGCAAGGGCGGGGGTGAAGAAAGGAGACGGATTCTGATGAGAGACATTGTGATCGTAAGCGGGGCGAGGACCGCCGTCGGCAGTTTCGGCGGCTCGCTCAAGGGTGTCCGGACCGTCGATCTGGGGGCGCTGGTGATCAAGGAGGCGATCCGGAGGGCCGGCCTCCGGCCGGAGGTAAGCGCCTCCGTCCGCGCCTGCCGCCCTGAGGTTTTTCGAGACATGGACAGGACGGAAATCAACAAGAAATATTACGACTACCCGGATGACGCAGCCCCCGTCCACTTCGACGAGTGCATCATGGGAAACGTCCTGCAGGCGGGGCTGGGACAGAACCCGGGGCGCCAGGCTTCCATCTGCGCGGGGCTTCCCGAGGAGACGAACGCCTACACCGTCAACAAGGTCTGCGCCTCGGGGATGAAGGCAATCGCCCTGGCCGCCCAGTCCATCAGGGCAGGCGAAGCGGATGTCGTCGTCGCGGGGGGGATGGAGAACATGTCGGACGTCCCCTTCGCCCTGCCGGACGCCCGCTGGGGCTACCGGATGAGCATGCCCTCCGGGAAAATCACGGACCTGATGGTCTTCGACGGCCTCCACGAGATCTTCTACGGCTACCACATGGGCCTCACCGCCGAGAACATCGCCGCCCGCTGCGGGATCACGCGCGGAGAACAGGATGAACTCGCCCTTATCAGCCACCAGCGCGCCCGCGCCGCCATCGCCTCCGGCGCCGTGGACGACGAGATCGTCCCGGTGCTCATCCCCCAGAAGAAGGGCGAACCGGTCGCCTTCCGGACGGACGAGCGGCCGATGGACACCTCTCTCGAGAAGATGGCCAAACTCGCGCCGGCCTTCAAGAAGGAGGGGGGAACGGTCACCGCCGGGAACGCCTCCGGAATCAACGACGGCGCCGCCGCTCTCGTCGTCATGGCGGCAGACAAGGCCGGGGAGCTGGGTCTCAAGCCCCTGGCCCGGATCAAGGGGTACGCGACAGGCGGCGTCGATCCCGCCTACATGGGGCTCGGCCCCGTCCCGGCGACCAGGAAGCTCTTCGCGAAACTGGGCCTAACCATGAAGGACATCGATCTCGTGGAGCTCAACGAGGCCTTCGCCGCCCAGGCGATCGCCTGCATGCGGGAGCTTCAGATCGGCCTGGACAAATGCAACCTCAACGGGAGCGGCATCTCCATCGGCCATCCCATCGGCTGCACCGGCGCCCGGATCACCTACAGCCTCGCGACGCAGATGAAAAAGAAGGACCTGAATCTCGGCCTCGCGATGCTCTGCATCGGCGGCGGCCAGGGGATGGCGATCTGCCTTGAACGCGTGTAAAAAAGGAGAAATCAAATGGACTACAGAAATATCCTGTTTTCGGTCGAGGAGGGGGTGGCGGTGCTTACCTTCAACCGCCCCCAGGCGCTCAACGCGATGAATTCCGAAACGATCGCCGAACTCCGGGCCGCAATAAATGTTTGCAAAAACGACGCGGCGATCAAGGCGCTCGTCCTGACCGGCGCGGGGGACAAGGCCTTCGTCGCCGGGGCGGACATCTCCCAGATGCAGGCGATGCGGCCCCAGGAGGCGCTCGCGTTCATGGAGTTCGGGCAGGAGACCCTCCGGCAGTTGGAAACGCTCCCCAAGCCGGTCATCGCCGCGGTCAACGGATTTGCCCTCGGCGGCGGGACGGAGATCGCGCTCGCCTGCGACGTCCGCTTCGCCTCGGATAACGCCGCCTTCGGCCAGCCGGAGATCCTCATCGGCCTCATCCCCGGCTGGGGCGGCACCCAGCGCCTCCCCCGGATAGTCGGGATGGGCCGGGCCAAGGAGCTGATCCTTGGCGGCGGCAGGATCGACGCGCAACGGGCCTACGAGATCGGCCTCGTGAACCGGGTCTTCCCCGCGGACCAGCTCCTCCCGGAGGCCGTCAAGTTCGCGCGGAAACTGGCGGGGATGCCCGGCTTCGCCGTGAAGATGGCCAAACATGCTATCAATTTTGGCCGCGATGAGTCTCTGGAGAACGCCTGCCGTCTCGAGGCGGAGTGCTGCGCCCAGTGCTTCAGCACGGATGACCAGAAGGAAGGGATGAGGGCCTTCCTCGAAAAGAGGAAACCGGCGTTCACGGGCAGTTGAGAAGAGGGAAGGAGGTTCCCGATGAATTTTGCACCGACCGAAGAACAGAAGATGGTCCGGGAGATGGTCAGGAAGTACTCCGAAGCGAACATCCGGCCGCTCGCGGCCGAGCTCGACCGGACGCACCGCCACCCGGAGGAGATCTGCCGGGAGCTCGGCGAGATGGGGCTCATGGGGGTTGCCGTTCCCGCCGAGTACGACGGCGCAGGGATGGACAACGTCACCTACGTGATGGCGCTCACCGAGATCTCCAAGGCCTGCGCGAGCTGCGGCGTCATCGTCTCGGTGAACAACAGCCTCTACGGCTACCCGGTCAAGACCTTCGGCACGGAAGAGCAGAAGAAAAGATTCCTCGCCCCGGTGGCGGGCGGAAAGGTCGAGGGCTGCTACGCGCTCACGGAATCCGCCGCCGGCTCGGACGCCGCGGCCCTCAAGTGCCGGGCGGAACTCAAGGGCGACAGGTACATCGTCAACGGCGTCAAGACCTTCATCACCAGCGGCAACGTCGCCCGGTACTGCGTCCTGGCGGCAACGACCGACCCCGCCGCCGGCTACCGGGGGATCATCAACCTCATCGTCGATCTGAGGGAAACCCCGGGATTCAAGGTGGGCAAGGTCGAGGAGAAGATGGGAATCCTCGCCTCCGGCACGGCGGAGCTGGTCTTCGAGGACGCCGAGGTCCCCGCGGAGAACCTCCTCGGCCGGCCCGGGCAGGGTTTCCGGCAGATGCTCTCCGGCCTCGACGCGGGCAGGATCGGGATCGGCGCGCAGGCCTGCGGGATCGGCCGCGCCGCACTCGAGGACGCGCTGGCCTACGCGAAGGAGCGCGTCCAGTTCGGCAAGCCCATCGCCACCTTCCAGGCGATCCAGTTCAAACTGGCCGACATGGCCACGGAGCTCGACGCGGCGGAGCTGTTGCTGCTCAGGGCCGCGTGGCTGGAGGACAACGGCCTCGACTTCGAGAAGGAGGCGGCGCAGGCCAAGTACTACGCCTCCGACGCGGCGATGCGGGCGGCTATCGAGGGGGTCCAAATCTTCGGCGGCTACGGCTACATCAGGGAGTACCCCGCCGAGCGGCACATGCGCGACGCCAAGATCTGCCAGATCTACGAGGGCACCAACGAGATCCAGCGCATCGTCGTCGCCCGCAAGCTCATCGGCCTGCGGTAATGGCGAATAGAAGAATTAGCGACGCACGTTAATTGTTGAATCACCTTTCATATTTGCAAGCAGTCAGGCATTGGTCAAAGGGCAGGAGGAGAGGGCATGAGCAGGTACGCAAAGATCGGCGGCTCGGGGATATACATCCCTGAGAAGCGCGTTACCAATGATGAACTCGGCCGTATGATCGGTTACGACGTGGATAAATACCTGGCCCAAAAGGGAATCAAGGTTCGCTACCAGGCCGCGCCGGATGAATCGACGTCCACCATGTCCGTAAAGGCCGCGCAGAACGCGCTGGAGAAGGCGGGCATGAAGCCGGATGAACTCGATTACATCATACTGGCAACCGACACCCCGGACTACGTTACACCGCCGACATCGGCTATTATCCAGAACGCTCTGGGCGCGCGCAATGCCGGAGTGTTTGACATAAACGCAGCCTGTACCGATGAGACCATCGCCCTGGCCATCGGCTCGCAGTTCATCATGCTTGATCCCGAGGTCAACAACGTCATGGTTATCGGCGCCTACGCCATGACGCGCTGGCTGGATTGGGGGCCGTACTCGGAATCAGTTACCAAGGTGCTGGCGACACTCTTTAGTGACAGCGCGGCGGCCGTCATACTGTCCAGGTCCGACGAGCCAGGCTACATCGCCAGCAAGACAATCACAGAGGGTTCGTATTGGGACACCTACGGCATCTATCTCGGCGCGGCAAGACCGCCGGATGCCAAGATGATCGAGGAGAAGAAACATCTGCTCAGGTTCCATGAAAACCGCCACAAGGTGCCGGCTGACTTCAACGTGGCGCGCTGGCCCGGTTTGGTGCGCGAAGTCTGCCGCAAGGGCAAGGTAAAGACAGCAGACCTGCGCATGATATTGATGAACCAGGTGGAGCTCGATACGGTGGAGGCTACCATGCAGGAGCTGGAACTGCCGATGAGCAAGACTCACTGGATCTCGGACCGCCTGGGATATGCCGGCTCGGCCTCGGCCTTGATGGCCCTGCACGAGTGCCGCGAATTGGGAAAATTAAACAGAGACGATTACGTGATGTTCTGCACTTCGGGGGCCGGTTTTGTGCTCGGAGCAGCCCTGTTCCGATGGGTGTAATTTATTGACATGTTCACTATATTTCGTTAACATTAAAAACCGATTGGGGCGCCATATTTCGATAGGGAGATGAGCCGTGCCGCAGCTTGAGGTTGGCGAAGGGATCAAGATCAACTACGAGGTTCACGGCGAGGGCGAACCGGTCCTGTTCCTGGGCGGGATCATGATGAATACGGTAAGCTGGGCCGCTTTCGTTCCCGCCCTCTCCCGGAAATTCAAACTCATCCTGATGGACCTCCGCGACCAGGGGCAGTCATCCAAAATGCCCGGTCCCTACAAGATAGATATTCACGTCGGCGATGTGCTCAAGCTGCTCGATGCGCTGGCCGTTGAGAAAGTACACCTGATGGGGGTCTCCTACGGCGGCGATGTCGCGCTGCTTTTCTCGCTTGAGCACCAGGACCGGTTGAAGTCGCTGATGCTGCCCAACACCACCAGTTTCATCCCCAACCACCTCAAGGTCATCGGCAAATCATGGGAAATAGCAGCCGAGCTCAACGACGGCGAGAAGTTCTTCCAGCTTTCCACACCTATCATCTACTCCGGCGCTTTTTACGATAAACACATGGACTTCCTGCTGCAGCGGCAGGCCATGTTCAAGGCGCTGCTGACCAAGGAATGGTTCGAGGGCTTTCTGCGCCTCTCGCAAAGCATACGAGAGTACAACATCAGCCCCGAGCAGCTCAAGACCGTCAAGGCGCCCACGCTGTTGATCGGCGCGGACAAGGACCTCATTACTCCCATCGAACTGCAGCGGATTCTGTTGAACAATATGCCTGACTGCGAATTCGTTGTCATCCCGGATGCCGGGCACGGCGCCTTCCTGGAGAAGATGAACGAGTTCCTGACCATCATTATGGGCTTCGTACTCAAACATTCGTAACGTGAGAAAGGAGGAGACGTAAGATGATGAAAAAGTGGATTATTCTGGCATGCATCTTCGTGTTTTCAGTCTCGGGAACCGCGCTTGCGGCGGCGCCTGCGAAACCGGCAGCCGGCGACCCCATCAAGTTCGGCGCGGTGCTCCCGCTGGCCGATATCACCGGGAAGCAGGCCTCCAAGGCCATGCAACTGGCAGCCAAGGAAATCAACGCGGCCGGAGGCGTGCTGGGCCGACCGCTGGAGGTCGTCATTGCCGACGATGAAGCCAAGGGCGAGAAAGGCGCGGCCGCCCTCGACAAACTTGCCACCGTGGACAACGTCTATGCCTTCATTGGCGGGATGTCCTCCGGCGTCCACATGGCGCAATTGCCCGTGCTGAAAAAATACGCCAAGCCGACTGTCTGGATCGGGGCGGCGGCCTCATCCGTCATTGAAGCGCCCATGGCGGAGCAGGCCTGGTATTTCCACCTGCACCCCTGGGATTACCAGCAGACCGGCGGTTATATTACCGGTTTTAAGGAATTGGCCGCCAAGCACCCCCAGATCAAACTGCAGAAATGGTTCATCGGCTACGAGGAAGGCGCCTTTGGCACCGCCGGCTTCAAGGGTTTCCAGACCCTCTGGCCCCAACAGGGCTGGGAGGTCAGCGGCGCATCCTTCAAGAGCGCCCTGCTAGGCGGCGGCGACTACCGCGCCGCCCTGAGGCAGGCCAAGAATTATAAACCAGACGCTTATCTCTGGCTTGGTTATGACGCCGATGCGCTGCCCATGCTGGAGCAGGCCAAAGAAATCGGGTTCGCTCCCCCCATGCTCATGGGAGCGCCCCCGGGCTGGCCGGCGGACTTCGGCAAATCCCCGCTGGCTGAAGGTGTAACGCTGTTCGGCATGTGGGCGCCATCCCTGAAAGAGGTCAGCAAGGCCAGCAAGCACTTCTGGGATGCCTATAACAAGGAGTTCAACGAGGCGCCGGCCACCTATTTCGCGCCGCTGGGCTATACAAACGTCTATGTATTGGCCAATGCCATTAACAAAGCCGGCAGCCTGGACCAGGGCAAGGTCATTGCCGCTTTGAAAGAGACCAAGTACGATTCCCCCGTCGGCGAGACGCTGACCATCACGGCCAGCAGAACACTGAAGAATCAGGGGTTCACCAAGCAGAAAATCCTGCAATGGAAGAAGGGCGTCCAGCATGTCCTCTGGCCGTTCGACTTTAAAACAGCCGAGGTCGCTTACCCCTTCCCGGCCTGGGACAAGAGATAAACCCGGAAGCTGACAGCAAACCGCCGGGCGCGGGCGATACCGCGTCCGGCAGTCAGTAATTAATTATGCAGACAGCCGGCAAGCTGCGCAAGCGCGAGTACCAGGCAATCCTCGGGGCTATCATCGCGGGCGCGATCATACTCGCGGTCAAGCCCGAGGTGCTGCTGGAGGGCATCCAGCGCTCCAGCCTGTATGCCGTGATCGCCCTGCCCATGGCCCTTATCCTGGGCATTGTGGGCATCATCAACCTGGCGCACGGCGATTTCATGATGCTGGGCTCCTACCTGGCCTATTGGTTTGCGGTCAAGAGCGGTCTCGACCCGCTGTTGGCCATAATCCCGGCGATGCTGGCCTTCTTCCTGATCGGCATTCTCACGTTTTATTCGATAATCAAGCCCGTGCTGGGCTCTCCGGAGCTTAACCAGCTTCTGCTCACTTTCGGACTGGGTCTGGTGCTGGAGGAAGCGGCCAACCTCTCCTTTACCTCAGCCCCGCTCAAGCTGAGCGTTCCTTATGTTTCGGCCTCGCTTACCATCGGCGAGTTGACCTTCGGCACCTTTGAGTTCGTCTATGTGCTGGCGGCGATACTTGTCTTTTATATCATCAGCCTGTTCCTGAAAAATACGCGCATCGGGCGCGCCGCCCGCGCCGTCGGCCAGAACCCCAAAGGCGCGAAACTTGTCGGCATTGACATAAATAAAACATATTTGATCATCTTCAGCCTGTCCATCGCCATCGTCGGCGCCATCGGCGTCATCTTCGCCATGCGCCACTCGGTCTTTCCCGTCATGGGCGCTCCCTATACCATGAAATCGTTCTGCCTGATCGCCATGGCGGGAATCGGCAACATCACGGGCATACTTTGGTACAGCGCCCTGTTGGGTGTCAGCGAGAGCATCATCACTGCCATCCCCGGCGCAGCCGGCTGGGCCGACCTGGTGTTCTTCGCCCTGATTGTCGGCACCATACTTATCCGCTCTTACCAGCAAAGGGTCAAATGAAGAACCGGAAAACACTTGTTATCGCGGCGCTGTTTCTGGCGGCAGCTTCATTGCCGTTCTATGCCGGAACCTACCTGTTGCATACGATTTACATCATCATGATGTTCATGGCCCTGGCGATAAGCTGGGATATGCTGCTGCGCGCCGGGCAGTTGTCCTTCGGCATTGCGGGTCTTTTCGGCATCGGCGGTTATGCCGCCACCATGCTGCAGGTCTTCACCGATATCAATCCGCTTATCTGCATCCTGTTCGGCGCTGTCATGGCCGGGCTTATTTCACTGCTTATCGGACTGGCCACGCTGAGGTTGCGCGGCATGTATTTCGCGATTATCACCCTGGCCATGGCGGAGATATTCCGCGTCATCATCCGCAACCTGCCTGACACCTGGACGGGCGGCGCCATGGGCATCGTGCTCAACAACGCGATCTTCAATGGCGACGCCCCCAAAACCTACTGGCTGGTCTTGGGCATCTTACTGATTACCGTCGTATTGTCCGAGGTGTTCAATAAGAGCCGCATCCACTTTGCCATTACCGCCATCCGCAACGATGAGATAGTAGCCATGTCCAGCGGCATCGACATCTTCAAGTGGCTGGTGGTTATATTTGTAATAACCTCGACCCTGCAGGGACTGGTCGGCGCGGCCTACACCGAGATCTATGGCTCGGTCAATCCCGACGCCAACTTCTCGGTGCATTACAGCCTGCTGCCGCTGGCCATGGCGCTTTTTGGCGGCATGCGCTCCACTTGGGGCCCGGTTATCGGGGCAATTGTGCTGGGACTGGCCGGCGAGTATCTCAAACTGCTTATGCCCTATGGCTATCTGATCATATACGGGCTGATCATCATCCTGGTCATACTCTTCCTGCCCGACGGCATCATGGGACTGATCAAGAAGCTATCGCAGCAAAAATGATGTTAAGTTTACAGGTTTCAGCATGGATATGCAGGACGCAGTGATACTGAAAACAGAAAATTTGAGCCGCCATTTCTGGGGATTGGTGGCGCTGGCCCAGGTGGACATGGAACTGAAGCGCGGCGAGATACTGGGCATCATCGGACCCAACGGCGCGGGCAAGACCACCTTCATCAACGTACTGACCGGGCTATTCCCTCCCACGGACGGCAGGATAATTTACGATGGCAAGGACATCTCGACCCTGCCCGCCCATACCCGCAGCCGTATGGGCATCACACGCACCTTCCAGATCAGCCGGCCGCTGGTTGACCTGACCCTGCTGGAAAATGTGATGACCGGAGCGCTCTTCGCCCGCGGACTCCCCCGCCCGCAAGCCGTCGAAAAGGCAAGTCATGTCTGCGGGTTCATGGGCCTGCATGATCTGGACAAACCTGTCTCAAAACTTACGGCCCTCGAGATAAAAAAGATGGAGGTGGCGCGCGCCCTATCCACCGACCCGAAGATACTGATGCTGGACGAATTGATGGCCGGCATCAGCAGCGATGAAGCGGACGAGATGATGGATTTGATCAAAAAGATACGCGGCCAGGGCATCAGCCTTTGCGTCATCGAGCACGTAATGCGCATTATTGCCGCCCTGACCGACCGGGTAATTGTTTTGGACTGGGGCCGCAAGTTGGCCGAAGGCCCCTACTCCGAGGTTTCGCATGATCCCATGGTTATCAAGGCCTACCTGGGGGAGGACGCCTAATGCTGTCCGTCAAGAACCTGGATGCCTTCTACGGCAAGCTTCACGTTCTCTGGGACGTGTCGCTGGAGCTGGGCAACGAGTGTGTGGGAATATTCGGCCCCAACGGCGCCGGCAAAACCACGCTCATCAACTGCATAGTGGGCCTGGTGAAACCGCAAGGCGGCGCAATCGAGTTTGATAGCAAATCGCTGCTCAGCCGGGAGACCTTCCGCATCATCCGCTCCGGCATAGCCGTGGTGCCCCAGGAGCGGGAGCTTTTCCCCCTGATGACGGCGGCGGAAAACCTGGAGGCGGGGGCCGCCTATATCCCGGCGGCCCATGCCAAAAGGAAGGAGCGGCTGGAATTCGTCTTCAGCATCTTCCCGGTGCTTAAAATGAAATCACTCCTGCCGGCTGCCGTTCTCAGCGGCGGCGAGCAGCGCATGCTGGCCATCGCCCGCGCGCTGATGGCTTATCCCAAACTCCTCATCCTTGATGAGCCGTCCACAGGATTACAGCCGTCCCTGACTACGGACCTTTTCCTGCAGCTCAGACGGATAAGGCAAAACGAGGACATCTCCATCCTCATTGCCGAGCAGAACGTGCGCCAGTGCCTCAAGGCCATCGACCGCGGCTACGTTATCGAAAACGGCAAAATCGTCCTGCATGCCGCTACGGCCAGCCTGGCCGGCAACGACTACATCCGCAAATCCTACCTCGGCCTGTAAAGGCTGTTATGTTATTTACGGAGGTTTCTCCATGGCGAAAAAGGCGATATCGTCAATCTATCCCGCTTCAGATACCATATATAACGTGGCAAACATAATCGCAAAGAACGCCACGCTTTCCGGCCTGTCCAATAAAACGGCCGTAATCGAGGTCGGCGGCAAAGGCGGGGACAGGAAATACACCTACGCCCAGATCAACCTGCGGGTTAACCGGCTGGCTGACGCTCTCGGGCGGGCCGGGGTGCGCAAGGGCGACCGCGTCTTTGTGCTGCTGCCCAACCGCGTAGAGATACTGGAGGCCCTGCTCGCCTGCCTCAAGATAGGGGCCGTTTACACGCCGGCCAATTTCCGCCTTTCCGCCGAAGAGATACGCTTCATGATCAGGGACGTTGACGCAAAGATCCTGCTGTACGATTCCGAGTACGCCATCATGGTAAACGAGGTCATCGGCAAGGATATCCATCCCCTGACCTTGGTTGAGGCGGGCGGCGCCAAGGTAAAGGGTTCCACAAGCTATGACGCCTTTGTGGAAGGGGCATCGACCGGGGAACCGGGCATAAAGAGCAAACCCGGCGAGACAGCCGTGATAATTTTCACGGCCGGAACCACCGGCCGGCCCAAGGGGGTGAAGCTGTCGCATAAGTGCATGTTCTTCGCCAACCTCGCCAACGGCGCCTCGGTGGCGCTTAACCGCGACGATGTTTATTTGGGCGCGCCGCCCCTGTTCCACGCCGGCGGCGTGACCTGCTTTAATTTGTACACGCTGATGGTCAACGGCACCATCATTATGCTCAACAACTGGACGGCGCAGTCCAGCCTGGAGACCATCAGGAAATACAAGGCGACTTTCTTTTTCGGCATCGCCACCCAGCTTAAAATGGTCATCCAGGTTCCGGGCTGGGAGAAATACGTGAAGTCGCTGCGCATGGTCAACGGCGGCGGGGAGCCGCAGCCCGCCGAACTCAAGCAGGCCTTCATGAAGCGCGGCATCAGCTATGTCAGCGGCTACGGGCTCTCCGAAACAGGGGCCACGGGCCTTAACTGGTATGCCAAAACCATGGACGATCCTACCCTCAGCCGTGCCAGCGAGTGCATCGGCAAACCCACCACCTTCGTCGAGGTAAAGGTCATCGACGCACAAGAAAGGGAGGTAAAGGCCGAGGAGGTAGGACAGATTATAATACGACGCGAACCTACGGGGGCCTCGGGCTACTGGCACAGGCCGGAGGAGGAATCAAGAAAGTTCCGCGGCGACTGGATCCACACCGGCGATCTGGGCAAATATGACGAGGACGGCTTCTTCTATGTGCTGGGAAGGGCGGACGATATGATAATCAGCGGCGGCGAGAACATCTACCCCTCCGAGGTCGAACGCGCCATCTTCGGCTGCCCCGGCGTGGCCGATGTGGCAGTGGTCAGGGCCAAGCATCCGCAATGGGGGCAGACGCCCAAAGCCGTTATCCAGATGAAACCGGGCGCGAAGGCGAGCGAGGCCGAGATAATCGAGCACGTGGGCAAGGTGCTGGGCGCCTTCAAAAAGCCGAGGAAGGTTGTCTTCGTGGCAGATATGCCGCGCGCCGCCACCGGCAAGGTAGATAAAAAGAAGATCAAGGAATTATACGAGGAAAAATAAAGCCCTCCGATCCATCTCTAAACCGCGCAGACCTCGCCCGCGGGCTTCTCCTCTTCCAGCCCCATCGCCTAAAAAAAGGGGGACAGCGCCCGATTTTTCCTCTGAATAATCGGGAGCTGTCCCCCCTTTTCCTAAACCGCGCAGACCTCGCCCGCGGGCTTCTCCTCTTCCAGACCCATCGCCTTCCAGACGATCTCCGCGATGTCGAGGACGGCCATCGTTTCTTCCTTTTTGCGGTCCTTGATCCCGTCGGAGAGCATCGTCAGGCAGAAGGGGCAGCCCACGGCGATCCTGTCCGCCCCGGCGGCGATCGCCTGGTCGGTCCGCATGTTGTTGATCCGCTCGCCGATGTCCTCCTCCATCCACATCCTCGCCCCGCCGGCGCCGCAGCAGAAGCTCCGGTCGTGGCTGCGCTCCATCTCGGCGAGCTTGAGTCCCGGAACGGCCCCGAGAATCCGCCGGGGCTGGTCGTAGATCCCGTTGTACCGGCCGAGGAAGCAGGAGTCGTGGTAGGTGAAGACGCCCTCCACCGGCTCCTTGAGGGCGATTTTGCCCTTCGCGAGCAGGTCGGCAATGATCTCCGTGTGGTGGTAGACCTCGAACTCCCCGCCGAAATGGGGGTAGTCCTTCTTCAGGGCGTTGTAGCCGTGGGGACAGGCGGTGACGATCTTTTTGACGTTGTAGTTCTTCATGACCTCGATGTTGGCCTGGGCGAGGGCCTGGGAAAGGTATTCGTTCCCGGCCCGCATGGCGGAGTCGCCGCAGCACCCCTCCTCCGTCCCCAGGATCCCGAAGCTCACCCCCGCGGCCTGGAGGATCTTGACGAAGGCCGCGGAGACCTTCTTCCCGCGGTCGTCGAAAGAGCCGGAGCAGCCCACGTAGAAGAGGTACTCCACGTTCGCGTCCTCGGCCAGCGTCTTGACGCCCAAGTCCTTGGTCCAGTCCGCCCTTAGATGCGCCCCGATCCCCCAGGGATTGGAGTTGTTCTCCATGTTGCGGCAGGTGAGCTGGAGCTCGGGCGCGAAATCGGCCTCGGTAAGGACCTTGTACTGCCGCATCGCCATGATCTTCGGGACGTGCTCGATCGAGGCGGAGCAGTGCTCCATGCAGTACAGGCAGTTCGTGCAGGCCCACAGCTCGTGCAGCTCGACCACCTCGCCGACGAGCGTCTTTTCGGCCGGCGCCCCCTCCGGCATCTTACTCTTCAGCCTTGCGTCCACCAGCTCGTCCACGCGGTCGAGCGCCCTGCGCAGGAGGCCCCTTTTCGCGGCCCCTCCTTCGGCGCCCGCTTCCGCGATCTCCGCCGCCCTCTTCGCCGCGACGGCCGCCGGGGCCTGCTCCAGCCAGTAGGTCTTGAGATCCTGGATCAGCTTCTTCGGCGAGAGGGGCTTCCCGGAGAGGTAGGCCGGGCAGCCGTCCTGGCAGCGCCCGCAGCGCGTGCAGGCGTCCGCGTCGAAGATCTGCTTCCGGGAGAACTCCTCTAACTTCCCCACGCCGAAGGACTCCGCCGTCTCGAAGTCGCGGATCGGTTCGCTGTACCCCGCCGGCTTCAGGGAGGCCATAAAGTGGTTGGCGGGGGTGGTGATCATGTGGATCAGCCGGGAATAGGGGATGTAGGCGATCCACCCCAGCGACAGCAGGGCGTGGACCCACCAGAGGATCTTATGGAGGATCCGCGCCGTCCCGAAATCGAGGCTGGCGAAGGCCTTCGCCAGAAACCAGCCGCCGAAGGCCCAGACCTCCCAGGGCGGCTTGGTCACGTGGATCCGGAGGGCCTCGACGATGAAGCCGGTAACGATGATCGCCAGGATGAGCGAAAGCACAAGCGCGTCCTGCGGCGTATTGTCCGGCTTTCCCTTGTAGCCGAGGCGGTCCGGCCTCTGGACGTAGCGGCGGTAGAGGGCCATCAGCACGCCGAGGAGGACGGCAATGCCAAAGAGGTCCATCAGGAAGGAGAAGACGAGATAGAAGGTCCCGCGGAGAAAGACCCATCCCAGGGGTTCGGCGATGTGGTACTCCGTGGCATCGAAGGCCGCCCCGAAGATCAGGACGAAGAAGCCGAAGAAGATCAGCCCGTGCATGATCCCCGGATAGGGGTCCCGGAAGGTCTTCCACTGGAGGAAGCCGTTCAGGAAAAGCAGCCTGAGCCGCTCCCAGAGGCGATCCAGGCGAGGCTCAGGTTTGCCGAGGGCGACCCACATCCGCCACCGCCGGTAGACGCCGTAGGCAAAGATAAGAAGCGCCACACCCGCCAGCAGAAAGAGGATGGCCTCGAAATATTCAGCATTCCAGAAGACCTGCCGCCCCTCGTTTCCAACCGAAAATTCCCCGTGCGCCATAATCCCCCCGGTTATGCGAGCAGTTTCTTGCACTCCTTGGTGAATTCGGGAACGACCTTGAAGAGGTCGTCCACGATCCCGTAATCCGCCTTCGCGAAGATGGGCGCCTCGGCATCCTTATTGATGGCCACGATGTATTTGGAAGAGCTCATCCCGGCCAGGTGCTGGATGGCGCCGGAGATCCCGCAGGCGATGTAGAGGTTCGGGGAAACCACCTTGCCCGTCTGGCCGACCTGATCGGGCTGCGGCCGCCAGCCCGCGTCCACCGCGGCCCGCGAGGCGCCGACGGTGGCGCGGAGGACCGCCGCCAGCTCTTCCAGAATGGCATACCCTTCCGGTCCTTTCATTCCCCGGCCGCCGGAGACGATGACGTCGGCCTCCGTCAGGTCCACCTTGCCGCTCGCGTCCTTCTGCACCTCGAGAACCCTGGTCTTGAGCTTTCCCGCATCGAGGGCGGGATCGAATTTTACGACCGCGCCGGCCTTCGCGTTTTCAACCATGGGAAAGACATTCGGTCTGAGCGTCGCCATCTGCGGGAAGGTGGAGATCGCGATTTCGCCGAAGCACTTGCCCGCATACAGCGGCCGGATGGCCAGAAGCTTGCCGTCGGCGATTTTCACGTCCGTGCAGTCCGTAGCCATGCCCGTCGCCAGCTTGCCCACGAGGCGGGAGGAGAGGTCCTTCCCCTGCGTGGAGGCGCCTAAAAGCAGGATGGCCGGGTCGTTCTCCTTCACGATCTTCGCCACCGCGGCCGCATGGGCGTCCGTCGTGTAGGGTTCGAGCGCGGGATCGTCCGCCACGAACACCCGATCCACGCCGTATTTACCCAATTGCGCGGCTATTCCTTCTATCCCCGCGCCGCACAGGACGGCGCACACCTCTTCGCCAAGCTGATCCGCCAGCTTCCGGGCCGTGCTCGCCAGTTCGAAACTGATCTTGCGGAAGGCGCCGTCCCGCTGTTCCGCCACAATCCATACCCCTTTTGCCATATCCATATCCTCCGTGATTCGGAATTTAGATGACTTTCGCCTCTTCGCGCAGGAGCTTCGCCAGCTCGGCGGCCTTCCCCTCGGGAGTGCCGTCCGCGCAGATGATCTTCCCCGCGGCCCTCGCCGGGGGCGGAGTGAGCTTCACGATTCTGGCGTTCGACGTTGCGGAAACACCCAGCGCGGCCGCGTCCTTGACGTCCACGGGCTTTTTCTTGGCCTTCATGATGCCCGGCAGAGACGCATAACGGGGTTCGTTTAACCCTTTCTGGGCCGTGATCAAACAGGGAAGCGGGCACTCGATTAAAAGCTGCGCCCCTTCGATCGGCCGGATGACCTTGACCTTGCCGTCGGCGAACTCGAATTTTGTCACAACGGTCGCCTGGGGGATGTCCAAGAGCTCGGCCAGAACGGCGCCGACCTGCGCGGAGTCGTCGTCGATGGCCCGCTGGCCGCAGAGGACGATGTCGAACGGAATCCCCTTGATAGCAGCCGCCAGGGCCGCGGCCGTGGCATAGGCGTCCGCACCGTCGAAGGCCGGATCGCAGATGTGGATGCCCTTGTCGGCGCCCATCGCCAGGGCGGTCCGGATCGTTTCCATGGCCCGCTGCGGCCCGACGGAGACGATGGTCACCTCGCCGCCGTTCTTCTCCTTCAGGCGCAGGGCCTCTTCAACGCCGAACTCGTCATAGGGGTTCATCACCCACTTGATACCGCCCTCCTCGATCCCCGTGCCGTCGGGTTTTACCTTGATCTGGGCTTCCGTGTCCGGAACCTGTTTCACGCATGCAACAATGTTCACCTCTGCCTCCTTCCCGGATGCGCATCCGTCCGCATCCAAAAAAATTTGCCCTGCTTATTTATGACGACTTCTTTACACGTGAAGAGCGAAAAGGAAAAGACTTTTTTACAGCCTGTTTCTCACCAGGTCCTCGACCACCGAGGGATCGGCCAGCGTACTTATGTCGCCGAGATTTTCGACGTCGTTGGCGGCCACTTTCTTGAGGATGCGCCGCATGATCTTGCCGCTCCGGGTCTTGGGGAGCCCGTCGGCCCACTGGAGCTTCTCCGGGGTGGCGATGGGGCCGATGGCGCTGCGCACGTGCGCCACGAGCTCCTTCCGGAGCGCGTCGGATTTTTCCACGCCCGTGTTCAGGGTGACGTAGGCGTAGATCGACTGCCCCTTGATCTCGTGGGGATAGCCGACGACGGCGGATTCCGCCACCTTCTCGTGGGAGTTGAGCGCCGCCTCGACCTCCGCGGTCCCCATCCGGTGGCCGGAGACGTTGATCACGTCGTCGATGCGGCCGGTGATCCGGTAGTACCCGTCGGCGTCGCGCAGCGCCCCGTCGCCGGTGAAGTAGTAGCCGGGGTAGGCCTCGAAGTAGGTCTCCTGGTACTTCCTGTGGTCCCCGTAGATCGTCCTGGTGAAGCCCGGCCAGGCCCTCTTGATGCACAGCGCCCCGCGGCCGACAAGCTCCCTGATCTCCTCTCCGGTCGTGTCGTCCACCAGCGCGGGAACGGCGCCCATGATGGGGAGCGTCGCCAGCGCCGGCTTGATGGGGATCGCGCCGGGGAGCGGCAGGATCATGAAGCCGCCCGTCTCCGTCTGCCACCAGGTGTCGACGATCGGGCAGCGGTTGCGGCCGATCACGCTGTAGTACCAGTGCCAGGCCTCGGGGTTCAGCGGCTCGCCCACGGAGCCCAGGATGCGCAGCGAGGAGAGATCGATCCCCTCCACCCACTGGTTCCCCTCCCTGGCGATGGCGCGGATGGCCGTCGGGGCGGTATAGAACTGGGTGACTTTGTATTTCTCGACGATCTGCCAGAAGCGGCTGTAGGTCGGATAGTTGGGCACGCCCTCGAACATCAGCGACGTGGCGCCGTTGCAGAGCGGCCCGTAGATCACGTAGCTGTGGCCGGTCACCCAGCCGATGTCGGCGGTGCACCACCAGATGTCCTCATCGTGGATGTCGAACCCCAGCTTGTGCGTGTAGGCGACGAACAGGAGATAGCCCGCCGTCGTGTGGAGGGCGCCCTTGGGCTTCCCGGTGGAGCCGGAGGTGTAGAGGATGAAGAGGGGGTCTTCCGCATCCATCCACTCCGGCTCGCACCGTTCGTCCGCTTTTGCCATCTCCTCGTGCCACCAGAGGTCGCGGCCCGCCCTCCAGCCGAGGTCCCCTATCCTGTCGCCGACCCTTCTGACCACGATCACCTTTTCGATGGACGGGCAGTCCTTCAGGGCCTGATCGGCGTCCTTCTTCTGGGGGACAGCCTTGGCGCCCCGGAAGGACCCGTCGCAAACGACGAGGATCCTTGCCTGCGAATCCTTGATCCGGACGGCGAGCGCGTCGGCGCTGAACCCCCCGAAGACGACGGTGTGGACGGCGCCGATCCGCGCGCAGGCGAGCATCGCGATTGCCGCCTCGGGGACCATCGGCATGTAGATGCAGACGCGGTCGCCCTTTTTGATCCCGTGGGACTTGAGGACGTTGGCAAATTTGCAGACCTCCCGGTGCAGCTCGCGGTAGGTGATGGCCCGCTCTTCGGAAGGCTCGTTGCCGACCCACTGAATCGCCGTCTTGTCGCCCCGCTTTTCGAGGTGCCGATCGAGACAGTTGAAGGAGGCGTTGAGCCTGGTGCCCTCGAAATATTTCACGTAGATCGGCCCCTTGCGGATGTCGAAATTGAAGTCCTCGACCCTGTCCCATTTCTTGAAGAAGGTCAGGTACTCGTCGGCCTGCTTCGCCCACCAGGCAGGCGGGTCCGCAAGGGCCTCCCGCTGGAGCCTCTCGTACTCATCCCTGCTCTTGATATAGGAAATCTCGCGCACCCTCTCGGGCGCCGGATAGATCTCCTTCAGATCCGTTTTGATCTCTTCTGCCATGACTGCCCCCATTATTTCCAACCGATAATGGATGCCCTTCCAAGAAGCGCTTCCTGGATTTTCTCTACAAGTGCCGAGTCTCAGATCGTGAACGGCGGTCACTATCTGACCATAAGTCATATATCTTCGGCCTTCCCGTATCTTAACGCCCTCCTGATGTCAAGGACTTTTTGCCGATCTAAAATCTCCCCCTTTGAGCGCCTCAATCACTTTCCCTCCCCCTTGACGGGGGAGGGTTAGAATGGGGGTGAATAATTGAGTAGAAAAAGGCGTAAGCCGGGGTGGGGGTGACAGGATGAGCTGTGTTTTTTATCACACAGACGGCGTGTCGAGCTTGACCGATTCTCTTCAAGCGGGCCGGCCGGACCCCGCCCGAAGGCTTTTCGCCGAATGGGCAAGACGGCACGAGCAGCAACGAGGCCCCAGCGGGACGATTTATCAACACATCGTTTATACTCGGCAATTCACGGATGATCACAGTGAACACGCCGCGGCGGCAGCGGCGATCCCGTTGCAGCGCCTTGACCAGGAGTTGGGAGAACCCCTTCTGGTACAATGCTTGCAGATTTTGTAGATAATCTCCCCTCACCCTTGACGGGGGAGGACCAGGGTGGGGGTGAAGGCGGTGAAAGAAAGGGGAGATTCCCCGTATTGCGAGTTAATCAAGATAGAGCTTGACATCGCCCGGCGGCGGTGTTAGTTGATTGCACAATATCTGCGCAAGGAGGTGGCGTCCCGAGCAGGTGTTGTTTTATAGCGGCCTCGGGAATTCCGGCGGTAAAGCGGAAAGCCCGGGCCGGTCTTCGGACCGGCCGAAAAAAGGCCGCGCGCGGTGGCGCGAAAGCGCCGGGTGTTTTATTGATGGTCCCCATGCCCGTGGGGACTAAACCAACAAAACAGGAGGAAAGAAATGAAAAAGTTTTTGGTCGTTTTACTGGCGCTGGGGCTGATCGCAGCCTTCGGCACGACCGCATCCGCCGTGGACGTGAAGTTCGGCGGGTCGTACTATGTGGTCGGCGTGTATCAGGACAACGCCGCAGGAATGGAAAATTCAAACTCCCGCGCCCTCTTCTATCAGAGGGTGAGGCTTCAGCCCGTCTTCTCCATCGCCCCGGGCCTGACGTTCACCGCCCGGATGGACGCCCTGGAGAAACAGTGGGGCAACACGGACTGGCGGCGCGGCGCTACTGCCGGCTCTTTGGATCAGACCTCCAGCCGTCCGCAGGTGCTGGCAACAGGCAATAACGCGAATATCCAGGAGAAC
>Ga0172368_10001697_pt1 | contig 29513 bp, 29 predicted proteins | sample Lak11m_FD_114540 | JGI IMG/M metagenome (GOLD analysis project Ga0172368, IMG submission 114540) | Freshwater microbial communities from Kabuno Bay, South-Kivu, Congo - kab_022012_11m | ecosystem: Environmental > Aquatic > Freshwater > Lake | place: Democratic Republic of the Congo: South-Kivu...
CGATAAAGCGGAGCGGTTTTTAAAACCATGCAGGGATAGATTTTTAAAAGATCGGGCTGAAAGTTGGAGTCAGAAAAAAGAGTTTTAAAAACCGTCAGGTCCCGCGCCATTGTGGAGCCGGGCAGATTAAGCATGACGTGATAATTTATTTTAAAACCGGCGTTTTTGAGCAGGCGCGTAGCAAAAATTGTATCAGCGACTCTATGGCCGCGGCGATTGAATTTTAAAATATCATCAAAAACGCTTTGCGCTCCCAGCTCAATACGGGTACAACCTAAATCCCGCAATCTTTTAATCTCGGACAAATTTATGCAGTCGGGCCGGGTTTCAAGCGTTAGTCCGACGATTCGATTTTTAGCGGTCTCATTTTTATGCTGTTCTTTTTTTAATAAGGCTCTGCTCTTGCCGGCCGATAAAATCTTTTGGAATTTTTTTTGGTTGGGCGAATTAGCTGCTCGGAGACATTCTTTAATAAACCAGTATTGATAGTTTTTGGGATAAGCGCTCCAGGTGCCGCCCAGGACAATAAGCTCTATTTTGTCGGTGCTGTGGCCGTTATTTTGAAGGGCTTTTAGGCGAATTTTAACTTGAGTGTAGGGATCAAATTTAGTCAGCCAAGCGCGGTTAGCCGCCGGTTCATTTTTTAAATAGCTTTTGGGCATACCTTTTTCGCTGGGGCAATAAAGGCACCGGCCGGGGCAGGGATGCGGCTTAGTTAAGACGGTGATAACGGCGACGCCCGAAAGCGTGCGGATCTTTCGCCGGCGCAATAAATTTTCAAGGACAACGTTTTTGGCGACGGTTTTATTTTTAATTAATTCGTGATAAACTTTAATTAATTGGGCGCTAGTAGCTAGGTTCTGGTGATACTTTTTGGCCGATATTCTTTTTAGGGTCGCCAAAAATTGGGGGGCGGCGAGGCCTTTTTTATTTAAAGCAATAATTATATTTTTCAAACCTATGGATTTTAAGGAAGCCATGAAAATAATGGAAATTAATCGGCAATTTTATGATTTGATGGCCGAAGAATTTTCGCGAACCCGCTCTAACATCTGGGAAGAGTTTAAATCACTTAGTGAATATTTTCAAGGCGGCGGCCGGGTTTTGGATCTAGGTTGCGGCAATGGCCGTTTTTATGACCTGGTCGTTGGCGAAAACAAAGAAGTCCAATATTTTGGCGTGGATAATTCTGAACGGCTTTTAAAGCTGGCCCGGGAGCGTTATCCGCAAGGTCAATTTGTTTTGACCGACGGACTCAAGGTTCCTTTTACTGAAAACTTTTTTCATAAAGTTCTTTGCATTGCCGTGCTGCATCATCTGCCGGGCTATGAACTTCGGCGGGAATTTTTACGCGAAGCTTATCGGGTGATGGAGCCGGGCGGCACGATGGTTTTGACGACTTGGTATGTTTGGCAGCGCCAGATGCACTGGCCGATACTTTTTAAATATTTTTGGTTAAAACTTATTGGCAGGTCTAAGTTGGATTGGGGTGATTTTTATAAACCCTGGGGAACCAAGGGGGTCAGATTTTTTCATAATTTTACTTGCGGCGAACTACACAAAAACTTGGAAGAGGCGGGTTTTAAAATTGAAAATTTAGGCATTCTAACTCGGCGGAGCGGTGAAAAAAATTTGATCGCCGTTGTTAAAAAGTAATGGCGCGATTTATTGGCGATTTTCATATTCATTCAAAATATTCCCGGGCGACTTCAAAGGAGATGGATCTGGAGAACCTGGATAAGTGGGCAAGGATAAAAGGGGTAGATATTTTGGGAACAGGGGATTTTACCCATCCGGCCTGGCTCCGGGAATTAAAAGAAAAGTTAGAACCGGCGGAAGCCGGTCTTTTTCGGTTGAAGAAAATTAACCGATTGAAAATAAATAATGGTTGGCACTTGCCTGGCGGCCAGGGAGAGGAAGCGGATCTAAGATATCTTTTAACGAGTGAAATTAGCTGTATCTATAAAAAGAAAAACCGAACGCGTAAGGTTCACTTGATGGTTTTTGTTCCGACTTTTGAAGCCGTCGAAAAAATTAACGCCCACTTGGGGTGGATTGGGAATTTAAAAGCGGATGGCCGGCCGATTTTGGGATTGGACGCCAAAGAATTGGCCAAAATTGTTTTTAACGTTTCGCCCGAAGCGGTCGTGGTGCCGGCCCATATCTGGACGCCGCATTTTTCTTTGTTTGGCTCTGAATCCGGTTTTGATATCCTGGAAGATTGTTTTGATGAATATAGCCGTAATATTTTTGCTATGGAAACCGGTTTATCTTCTGACCCGGAAATGAATTGGCGTCTGTCGAGGCTGGATAATATTACTCTGATTTCCAATTCCGATTCGCACAGTCCTTCTCGTATCGGCCGGGAAGCGAATATTTTTGAAGGCAAGATCGAAGGCTATCGGCCGCTGATGGAAGCTTTGCGACTTGGTGCCAAAGCGCCGTCATCAATTAGGAATCGCTTGGTTAAAACGGTTGAATTTTTTCCCGAGGAAGGCAAATATCATTTTGACGGCCATCGGAATTGCCAGGTTGCTTTAAGCCCGCCGGAAACCAAAAAAGCCAAGGGCCTTTGTCCGGTTTGCAAAAAACCGTTGACAATCGGCGTACTGAACCGGATAGAAAAATTAGCCGATCGGCCGCTGGGCGGTCGGCCCGCTCGCACAATTCCCTTTGTCCGGATGATCCCGCTGGAAGAAATTATTGCCGACAGTTTTGGCGTGGGCGTGGCGAGTAAAAAAGTGGAACGGGAATACAAGGAGCTGATCAACCGTTTTGGCAAAGAATTTAATATTTTATTGGACCTACCCAAAGAAGAACTAATTAAGGCGGCTAAGCCCGAAGTTCTGGAAGGAATTTTGCGTGTCCGGGACGGCCGGGTAAAAATCCATCCGGGGCACGATGGGGAATACGGCAAAATAGAAATTTTTACCAAAGAAGAAAGAGAAAATTTTAATGGCCAGTCAGTTTTGTTTTAATAAATAAAATCTTTAGTGTAGCTACCTTGGCTTGACTTTAGCTTGTTTTTGTGTTATTCTTATAATAAGAAAAATTCTTTTAAAACATAAGGAGGAAATTAAGGTGAAAAGAGACGATTTGAGGCAGCAGATCATCAAAGCTGAAAGACAACTAGGCGACATCAGACTGGGACTTATTGGTGCCACCGGCGAACCTCGCCAGGCGTTGCTTGGGGAAGCAGAGAAGATCGGAACGGCGGTTATAAACATTGAATTCGAATGCAGAGAAAAACTGCCCTCGGCTGATCCACTGGAACATCATATGTTGACGGTGGTTTCTCTTACCGCGCACGCGGTGGCAATCTTGGCTGCCAAGATAAAATAAAATAATGGAGGAAAAATCAGAATGGGAAACATCGGACCTTTATTTGAAGATTTGAAATATTTGTCTTTTGATCAGCAGAAAAGTCTGCTGGTGAGCGAAATCAGGAAAACGATGCGGGGCGTAAAACCCGGCGCGCCATTTGCGCATTTTTTCCGCTGTTTCTATGATGCCAAGGTCGGAGAAGCCGTAACACTGGAGTTAAGCCAAGAACTCGGTCAGGCGGGCCGTTATTTTCCGGAAGAGGCGCCAAATAAAAATGCCTGGATCGAGTTTGCCGGCAAGCCGTTCTAAGCTCTTTGTACATTAATGGACACCCAAGAGGTGTCGAGCCCGTCTATCGCGATGGGCTTTTTTCTTTGTGATAATTTGCTTTAAATTAACAAATCCATAATAATAAAAGACATGACAAAAAAAGTAAAAGCTTTGGTTCTGCTCTCTGGCGGTCTGGATTCTATTCTGGCAGTCAAATTATTACAGGAGCAAGACATTGAAGTTTGCGCGGTGAATTTTCGGACAAATTTTTGCGGGCCGGCAAAGGCGCGCCCGGCCGCTAAAATGCTGGGGGTGGCGCTTCGCGAAGTCAGCCTCCGGCAGGAATTTTTACCAATATTAAAAAACCCCAGGCATGGTTACGGCGCGGGTCTGAATCCGTGCGTTGACTGCCATGCGTTGATGTTTAAAAAAGCCGGTGAGATTATGCGCGCGGAAGGTTTTGATTTTATCGCTACCGGCGAGGTGCTCGGCCAGCGGCCAATGAGCCAGCACAAAGTAGCGCTGGATATTGTGGCCGGCGACGCGAACGTGGCGGGGTTTTTGTTGCGGCCGCTGTCAGCTAAGCTTTTAGAACCGACCACTCCCGAGCAGGATGGCCGGGTGGACCGGGAAAAATTATTGGCTATTTCCGGCCGCAGCCGAAAAATACAAATGGCGCTGGCCAGACAATACAACCTTAAGGAATATCCGACGCCAGCCGGCGGCTGCGCGCTGACTCAAAAAGGTTTTTCGGATCGCTTGCGCGAACTAATGAAACAGAAACCAGATTTTAGTCCCGAAGATGTTGATCTGGTTAGCTTTGGCCGCCACTTTTTTTATCCCGAGCTTGCCGAGGGGGGAGGCGCTCTTCAAATAATTTTAGGCCGCGATAAAGAGGAAAATGAATTTTTAAAAAACCAATTAAAATCGGGCGAAGTATTTATAATCCCAATAAATTTTTCCGGGCCGGAAGCGCTAATTAAGGGAGCTAAAATTTTGTCGGAAGCTATTGAGCAGGCGAAAGATTTAATTATTAAATTTGCGCCGCAAGCCAAGGGAAGGGCAAAAAAAGAGTTGATTTTTGACGTAATAGCAGGGGAATAGTTTTATTGACATAATAAGGTATTATATTGTATAATATAAGGATAATAGGGAAGTTCCTTTTATGTTTCTTAATCTCGTTTTAACGAATTAACGAAGGAGGAGGCATGAAAAAAACGATCGAGAGAACGGCATTTCCCGGACTGATTCCTTTGCCGGAACCGAAGTTCTATTCCCGGGAAGATATTTGGGACGCGTGGGAGCTGGCCGGCGATCGGCAATTGCTGATTGCGACGGATCGAATCTGGATCAACGAAACATTGGTCGGGGCCATTCCCGACAAGGGCCGGTGCTTGGCCGGACTGGTGCTTTTCTGGGCGGACTTTTTCAAAAAGAGCGCCGTAATCAGCGGTGATCTGTCCTACGCCTGCAATCACTCGGTTTGGCTGGAGGCCTGGAACAACGACCTTGAGGGTCGGACGCTGGTGGTAAGAAATGTTCCGGTGATGCCTTTGCGCTGGGTTGTCGGTAACAATCCCGAACATTGCCGGATCGTTTCGGTTAACGTCAAGACTTGCCACGAGCCCGGATCTTGCAAGGAAGCAATGGCGATTCTAAAAAAATGGATCGCCAAAAATCGGATTAAAGATCTCAAAAGCGGCGAATATCTAAAGCCGGAGTCATTGAAAAAGCGGATGGAAAGCATTGCCGGATGTCTATTTCGCAAGGCTCAGGCGCACGCGGTTGCCCGGGGACTGAATCTCTCTTGCTCGGTTTTAAGCTTTGGCTGGCTGGATAACGCGCCGGTGCTGGTCGGGGACTTTTTTACCCCGAATTCTTCTTCGCTGTCATTAGCCGGAGAGGATTTATCACCCGAGGGGTTGATCAATGATTGGCTGGCCAAGAAAAAATGGCGGCCCGAAGATGGCCGGCCCAAGATTCCTTGCCAGCTGTTGGAGACGGCTGGTCAGCAATACCGGGAAATTCTGGAGCGGGTTAGAAAGTAACGAGATTAGGCGCAGTTATTTGCGGGGGCAGACTCAACGGGTCTGCCCTTTTTCTTTTGCCAAAATCAGGTAAAATAAGAAGAGAAAATGAAGGAAGGAACCTTAACCGTTATCATTAGTTTTATTTTAATCGCCGCCATTTTAATTGGCGGGATTTGGTTTCTGACGCATAATATGGATAAGAAAGAAATAAAAATGAACAGCCAAGATCAACAAAATAAAAAGGTTCGCGAACCAGTAGTGGCCGGCCAGTATTATCCGGCCGAAAGCGAGGAACTGGCCAGTCAAGTGGACAATTTTTTAAATCAGGCCAGTCGCCTGGAAGTTTCGGGAAAAATTTTGGGTTTGATCGCGCCACACGCCGGCTATGAATTTTCCGGCCAGGTGGCGGGGGCGGCTTTTGTCCAAATTAAGAATGAGAATATTGAAACGGTAATTTTGCTTGGCAATTCGCATCATCAATATTTTGACGGCGCGGCTATTTATCCGTCAGGCTATTTTAAAACTCCATTGGGCGAAGTTGAAATTGATGATGATCTGGCTCAGAAAATTATTAATTACGATAAAAATCTTAGAGCGGACCAGGCGCCGCATGATGTTGAGCAGATACTGGAAGTGGAAATCCCTTTTTTACAGCGAACGCTGAAAAATTTTAAGATCGTACCGATTCTTCTTGGCAATACAGAAGCATCTGCGATAGAAATTTTAGCCCGGGCGATCAGCCAGAGCATCGGCAACAAAAATGTTCTAGTTATCGCCAGTTCAGATATGTCGCATTATCCGCCGTACGAAAAGGCTAACTGGGCCGATAAAAAAACTTATGAGGCAATTTTAACCGGTGAGGTAAAAATGTTAGAAGCGGCTATGGCGGAACTTGAAAAATCAAAGATTGCTAACGCGCAGACTTTTTTATGTAGCCAGCAAGCGGTTAGAACTTTAATGCTGATAATGAAAAATTTGGGCGCGTCGGATATTAAACTGTTAAAATATGCCAATTCCGGTGATGTCCCCGGCGGTGATAAATCTCGAGTAGTCGGCTACGGGGCAATCGGTTTTTATGGTCGGCGGCCAACTGGAGAATTAAGTTTAGTTGAGCAAGCACGCTTGATCGAAATTGCCCGGCAAGCGGTTGAGGCTTATGCCGCTGGCGGCCGCAGTTTAAGCATAAAGGATGAATTTTTATCCTTGAGCCAAAAATTAGGCGCTTTTGTTACTCTAAAAAAGCACGGGCAACTGCGAGGTTGCATCGGTGTCTTTACTGATGAGAATAATTTGCCGCTTTGGCAAACAGTAAGCAAAATGGCGCAAGCCGCGGCTTTTTCTGATCCGCGTTTTTTGCCGGTCGCACCCGATGAATTAAAAGACCTGGAATATGAGATTTCGGTTTTAAGCCCACTGCAAAAAATCAATGACTGGCGCAAAATCGAACTTGGCCGGCACGGGGTGGAAATAAAAAAGGGGACAAACTCGGGTGTATTTTTGCCCCAGGTGGCTACTGAAACCGGCTGGGACCTGGAAACTTTTCTGGGGCAGCTGTGCTCGCAGAAGGCCGGTCTGCCTTGGGATTGCTGGAAAGACAAAGACGCAGAAATCTACACTTTTACCGCGCAAATAATTAACGAATAATTTACTTTATGATTTTTTCTAACGTGAAGCCGATCCTAAAAGATTCTTATTTGGCTTTTGTAAAAAATAGCGTTGGCACAAAAAGCTTCCAAAATTTTTACGCCAAGGTCGGCGGCCGGAAAAAAGATATTTTGGAGGCGGGGAATCTGTCGTGCGCTTTTTTTGTTTCGGTTGTCTTGCTGGCTTTCGGCTTGATAAAAGAAAGGCATGCCACCGTCAAGGGTGTTCTAGCAGACATGGAAGATAGCGAGTGGTTTGAAATTAAAAAATTAAAAAAAGGAAGCGTGCTAGTTTGGGGAGAGCAGCAAACGGGCGCCTCGACGGCCCACACCCACGTCGGTTTTTTTATTGGCGGCGGCCAGGCGATTTCTAACAGTTCAAAACACCGCGTGCCCAAAATTCACCACTTAACCTTTGGGAAAAATAAAAAGGGGCAGCCCAAACGCCCCATTATTAAAATCTTATGGAATAATAAATTAGATGATTAACCAACAGATCGCTAAAATTTTTTATCAGATGTCGGAATATTATGCGATGGACGAGGTGGCTTTTAAGCCGCAGGCTTATGAAAAAGCCGCGCGAGTTTTAGAATCGTTGAGAAAAGATCTGACTGATATCTATGAAATGGGTAGCATAAAAGCGTTGGTCGAAATTGAAGGCATCGGCCAGGGACTAGCGGAAAAAATAGAAGAATTTATCAAAACCGGCCGGATCAAAGAATATGAAAAATTAAAGAAAGCCTGTCCGGTTGACTTGGAGCATTTGACGGTTGTTGAAGGGCTGGGTCCAAAATCAATAAAAGCTCTTTACGAAGAATTAAATATCAAAACCTTGGAAGATCTGGAAAAAGCCGCCCAGGCGGACAAGATCTCGAAACTTCCTCATTTTGGAAAAAAATCGCAAGACAATATTTTACAGGGCATTGAATACGTCAAATCAGGTAGCGGGCGGCGCTCCTTGGGTAATGTTTTGTTTCTGGCGCGGCATTTGGTGGAGAAAATAAAAAGCCTGAAGGAGACGGAGACGGTCATACTGGCCGGCTCTCTTCGGCGCGGCAAAGAAACAATCGGCGATATTGATATTTTAGCCGTAGCCAATGATCCGGAAAAAGTTATGGACTATTTTTGTTCAATGGTCGAGGTGGAACGGGTTTTGGCCCGAGGTGAGACAAAATCAATGGTCAGGTTGCACAACGGCCTGGAAACAGATTTGAGAATTGTACCCAAAGAATCTTTTGGCGCGGCGGCCCAATATTTTACCGGCAGCAAAGACCATAATATTGAGTTGAGAAAGATAGCGGAAAAGAAAGGATGTAAGCTTAATGAATATGGACTATTTATTTTGCCGGGCAAAAAAATTCCAATTTCCAATGACCAATTTCCGAAAAAATCACAAAACCAAAAAATCAAAATAAAAACAGAAGAACAGATTGCGGGGAAAACAGAAAAAGAGATCTATGAAAAACTGGGATTAATTTATATCGAGCCGGAATTAAGAGAAAATACCGGAGAAATTGAAGCTTCGCGTGCCAGGAGATTACCGAATTTAGTGGAGCTAAAAGACATTTTGGGCGACTTGCAGATGCACTCTGACTGGTCTGACGGCGGCTACTCCATCAAAGAAATGGCGCTGGAAGCCAAGCGGCTGGGCCGGCAATACATTGCCATTACCGACCACGGCGGTAATCTGCAGGTAGCGCGGGCGTTAAATAATAAAAAAGATATTTATGCCCAATGGCAGGAAATTGATAAATTAAATAAAGAATTATCGGGCATTAAAATTTTAAAAGGGATAGAAGTTGATATTGATGATAAGGGCGAACCAGAGTTGCCGGCTGAATTACTAGCGGGTTTTGATGTGGTTTTAGGATCAATTCACTTGAAATTACGCCTGCCCAAAGAAGTCCAAACCGAAAGGTTGGTGCGAGCAATGAAAAATCCGCACATTGATATTTTGGCTCACCCGACCGGTCGGAAAGTTTTAACGCGGGAAGCGATGGCACTGGATATGGATAAAGTATTTAAAACGGCCAAAGAAACCGGCACAGTGCTTGAAATCAACGCGTATCCAGAGAGACTAGATCTAAAAGACGTTCATGTTCACCAGGCGCTTGGGCTGGGCATAAAATTATCCTTGGGGACCGATGCTCATCTTTTGAGCCACTTGGCTTTTATGGAGTTTGGCGTTTTTCAAGCGCGCCGCGGCTGGGCGGAGAAAAAAGACATTATTTGCACAATGTGCTTTGATGAAATAAAAGAATTTTTAAAACAGCATAAAAAATGAAATTAAAAAACACTGCAGTAAAAGAAAAGAAGGCCAAAATAAAATTTGCTAAAATATTTTTAGTTCGGCACGGCCAGGTGGAAAATCCTCGGCATATCATCTATGGCTATTTGCCGCTGCCGCTATCTGCTAAGGGCCGGGCGCAGGTTAGGCGTGCTGGCGCTATTTTGAAAAAACAGAAGATTGCGGCAATTTTTGCCAGTCCGCAAAAAAGGACGCAGGAGTCGGCTAAAATTATTAATCAGATAATTTTTCAAGGAAAGATAAAGGTAAAAACCGAAGCGAATTTGCGGGAATCAGGCTTTGGCCACTTTACGCAGGGGGCGACGCCAGAGATGGTAAAAAATAAGTACGCTAAACTGGTTTGGCTGTATAATCGCCAGCCGGCTAAAATTAACGCGGGCGGCGAGAATTTGGCCAAGATGGCCAAGCGGCTGATTGAAACAATAAAAAAAGCCGTAAAAAAGCACCCGGGTCAGAATTTAGTTTTTGTCTCGCACCGGGACCCGATATTGGCGGCGCTGCTCAAAATGTCATCGCGCGATTTTAACGATCTTCATAAGGTTAAATCAATTTGCGACACGGGAGCGGTGTGCGAAATCTGGTCGGTGGGAAGCCGGCTAATAAATAAAACCTACCTAGCTTCTTGATGATAAATTTTCAGCAGAAAGTTTTTGAAGCAGTCAAAAGAATTCCCCGGGGGAAAATTTTGACTTATGGCCAGGTGGCGCAAAAATTAGGCAATAAAAATTTGGCGCGGGCGGTGGGCAACGCGTTAAATAAAAATCACGACAAAAATATTCCGTGCCATCGGGTCGTACGAAGCAATGGGCAAGTAGGCGGATTTAACCGGGGAACAGCCGCCAAAATAAAATTATTAAAAAGCGAAGGAGTAAAGATAAAAAATGGCAAAATGACAATTTTATTTAGAAAATAAAATTGTCATCCCGGACTCGATCCGGGATCCAGACTCTGAAACAAGTTTAGAATGATAAAATTTTAGATTCCCGCTTTCGCTCGCCTCGCTGGAGCTTCGGCGAAGCGGGTGGGAATGACACAGATTATTATGGGCAATAATAATATCAAAAAATTTATAATTTATTGGTTGCCGCCAATTTTATGGGCCGGCGGTATTTTTTATCTGTCCGGCATTTCCGGGCTGGCTTCTGATATGTCGGTTTTTTGGGACGTTTTTTGGCGCAAGCTATTTCACGCCACCGAGTTTGGCATTTTAAATCTGCTTTTATTCCGGGCGCTCTGGGGCTATCAAATGAAAATGGATAAGGCCATAATTTTAAGTTTTATTTTAACCGCGCTTTACGCGGTCTCCGATGAGTTTCACCAGTATTTTGTGCCCAGCCGCGAGTGCCGGCTGCGCGATATGGGCCTAGACATTTTAGGGGCAATGGCGGCCGCGGTAATTATTTTCTTGCTGCGGCGCACCGGTTTTATAAAACAAAAAACGCCGGATATAGTCTAAAAAACAAAAAACCCTCTCGATTAATCCGGGAGGGTTTTTAAATTCAGCTGAATTATTTTTTAGCCAGGGCGACAATTTCAGAAAATATTGCTGGGTTATTTTGGGCTAAATCAGCCAAAACCTTGCGGTCAATTTCAATGTTGGCTTTTTTCAGGCCGGCAATGAATTTACTGTAAGTTAAACCCTGTTCTCTGGTGGCCGCGTTGATCTGGACGCTCCATAATCGGCGGAAGTCGCGCTTTTTGCGGCGGCGGTCAACGTAGGCGCGGACCAGGGAATGGCGGACAGCGTCTTTGGCCAGGGTGTAGCGGTTCTTTCGGCCCCACATAAAGCCCTTGGCCATTTTTAATATCTTTTTTCTTTTTTTCTTGGCGCCAACAGCGCGTTTTACTCTGCTCATAATTGAAAATTGTCTACGGACTAAGATCTACGGACTACGGCTAGTTCTTTTTGAATTTTGCGGTAGACGGCAGTCGGTGGTCGGTAGTCAGAAATTATTTATCTTATCTTTCTAAAATAGCCTTAAAGACTTTGACTTGATTTGGCGGCAGGTTTTTGAAGCCTCTTTTTTTTCTGGCCTGTTGGCCGGTTTGTTTGGCGTTAAAATGGTTTTGGCGGGTCGGCCGGAAAAGGATCTTGCCCTTTTTAGTCAGTCTTAATCTCTTGGTCGCGAATTTATTTGTTTTCATATGGATAATTAATTATTTGCCCTTGCTGATCAACATATAGAACCCGCGGGGCTCTTTGGTAATCGGCTGATCAACGTTAGTGGGAATTTTTATAAAATTTTTAAAATCTTCCAATTTTTGTTTGGCGAGGCTGCCAAAAGCTTTTTCCCGGCCGCGCAGAACTATTTGAATTCTGGCCCGGTCTCCTTTTTCCAAAAATTTTTGAACCTGACCCGCTTTCATTTGCAGGTCGTGTTCGGCGATATTAAAACTTAGGCGGATATTTTTAACTTCAACTTTATGGGTCTTACTTTGCTCTTTGGCCTTCTTCTCTTTTTGGTAAAGGAATTTTCCGTAATCGATTATTTTACAAACCGGGGGATTGGCGTTGGCGGTGATTTCAACCAGGTCAAGCCCGCGCTCTCGGGCTAACTTTAAAGCCTCAAAAGTTTCCATTATTCCGAGCTGTCCGCCTTTTTCATCAACGACCCGAATTTGGGGAAGGCGGATCGCTTCATTTATTCTGTTTTGCGGTCGATTAAAAAATGGTTTTTTAAACAAGGATTATAAAATTTATTAAATTAAATGTTTTCTATAAAAAGCAATTCCAGATCCTGTTTTAAAGTATTTTTCAAAAGCATAAGCCTTTATTTTGTTGTGGAAGCCACAATACCATATTAGCGTGTATGGTGTTTTTGTTGAAGTAAATCTTGATCTTTTCTGATTATGCTCTTTTAGTCTGCTTACAAGATCTTTGGTTATTCCAGTATAAAAAGTTTTGTCTTTTTGACTTTGAATCAAATATACGTAATGCATATTTTTGTCCTCCTTCGCTAAAGCTATGGAGGACACTACTTCTTTTACTAGCATAGAGCTCGTCTTTTTTTGAGGGTGCTTGCACTACGAAGCCTTGAGCGTAAGCGAAAGGCGAAGTAGTGGAGACGAGGGGAATTGAACCCCTGTCCAGAAAATATACCTAAAATAGTTCTACAAACTTAGCTTGGTTTATTTTTTTTGGGATTTTAAAGCTTAAAAATCAAGCGAAATACTTTAAATCCAATCCGGTAATTGACCGGTCATATCCACCGGAAACAATATGGCCTATCCCGAAAATATGACACCCGATGTTCTGCCTATCGGAAGTCAGCAGGTCGGATGGGTTTTGAAGCCTGTTTTATTAGGCTAAAACCGGAGCGTACGCAGGCGCGCTGAAAGCGGCCTTGACGCTTGACAATAAGTTGGCACTTATTGATTTTTGCTGGAAGTTTTTCGAGATTCTAGCAAACTCGGTTTGCGTATTTTAAGAACGTTAACTGTCGAAGCCTAGCGTCCCCGAAGGCTTTTGGCTATTCAATTTTTCCTCGAAGTTCGCGCCGGATGCGGCGGTCGCTTTCCCGCTTGCCGATGCTGTCTCTTTTATCGAAAGATCTTTTTCCTCGGGCTAGCGCAAATTCCAACTTGATTTTGCCTGACTTATTGTAAACCCGAATTGGCACTAAAGTCAATCCTTTCTGTTTGGTCGCTCCGATCAAAGATTTGATTTCTGCTTTATTTAACAGGATCTTTCGGGTGCGAGTCGCTTCGTAATCATCCGGTGTATTATTTGCCTGGTAAGGGGGGACGGTGGCGTTTATTAAATAGGCTTCATTCCCACGGATAATGACATAAGCCCCTTGGAGCGAGAGGTGGCTGTTGCGGATAGATTTGACTTCATGGCCCAGCAATACCAAGCCCGCCTCGTATCGCTCGAGGAATTCGTAGTCAAATCCTGCTTTTCTATTATAAGTATATTCGGCCATAATAATTTTACTTTATCACGATTATTGGATAAACTGAAGGCAGCAGTATATGATCCGTGAGGAAATAAAAAATATAATAAATCAGGCAATCGAGCAAGTCCAGGACGAGAATTTCTGGCCGGTTTTTGAGGTGCCGGAAATTGAAATTTTGCGGCCGGAAGGCAAGGTGTTTGGTGACTTTTCTTCCAACGTGGCGATGAAGCTGACGGGAACTGTTCAGCAACCGCCGCTTGTGATTGCTGAATTGATCGCCAAAAATATCGCCTCGTTATCAACCGCCAATTTTGCCAAAATAGAGGCGGTCAGACCCGGTTTTATCAATTTTTATTTATCGCCGAAATTTCTGCAGCAGGAAACCTTAAATATTTTAAAAAAGGGTACTGGGTACGGTCAAATAAATATTGGCCAAAAGCAAAAGATCCAGCTGGAATTTATTTCGGCTAATCCGACCGGTCCCTTAACGCTCGGTAATGGCCGGGGCGGATTTTACGGCGATGTATTGGCTAACGTGCTAGCCGCGGCCGGATTTTCAGTTAAACGGGAATATTTTATCAATGACGCCGGCTACCAAGTAGAAGTGCTGGGCCACTCATATCGCAAAGATGAAAAAGCGCAATACAAAGGGGAATATCTGGAAAATCCAATTTTAGCCGCCAAGACCGAGGGCTTAGATATTTTAGATACCGGCACCGCCGTGGCTAACTATATTCTAGAAACATATATTCAGCCGACAATAAAAGACCGGATGAAAATTAAATTTGACCGGTGGGTTTCAGAAAAGGCAATCCGCCAGGGCGGCACAACGGATAAGGTTTTGGAAATACTGAAAGAAAAAAATTTGACCTACCAGCAAGACGGCGCCACCTGGTTTCGTTCCACCGAATTTGGCGATGACAAAGACCGAGTCTTAATTACCTCGGCCAAAGAGGATCGGAAGCAGAGCGCCACTTATCTTTTGCCCGATATCGCTTATCATTATAAAAAATTTGCGGAAGATAAGTTTGATAAAGTAATTGATATCTGGGGCGCGGATCATCACGGTTATGTTGCCCGGCTTCAAGCCGCGGGCAAAGCGCTTGGCGTCTGGGACGAGAAAAATTTAAAGATTATCATTATGCAGCTGGTCCGGCTGTTTTCGGGCGGGCAGGAAGTTAAAATGTCAAAGCGCGCGGGTACTTATATAACACTGGACGAACTTTTGGCGGAAATTCCGCTGGACGTGGCGCGTTGGTTTTTTTTGATGCGTTCGCCCGATACTCACATGGACTTTGATTTGGACTTGGCGCGCGAACAGTCCGATAAAAATCCGGTTTATTATGCCCAATATGCCTACGCCAGAATCTGCTCAATTTTGCGTAAAAGCAATATAAAAAATTATTCTTTGAGCGAAGTCGAAGGGTTGGCATTATTATCGCATCCATCGGAATTGTCTTTAATCAAACAACTCATTCGCTTGCCGGAAATTATCGCCGACACTGCGTGCGATTACCAGGTCCACCGTTTGCCCCAGTATGCGTTGGATCTAGTGCGGAGCTTTCATAAATTTTACGAAGAATGTCGAGTACTCGAGACCCCGAAGGGTACTGAGGGGCAACCCGTAAACAAAGATCTCGCCCAATCTCGTCTGGCTCTTTGTGAAGCCACTCGCATTGTTTTGAAAAACGTTCTAGATTTAATGGGTATTAATTCTCCAGAAAAGATGTAGTTTTACTTGTCCTTCCGTAGCTCTAAAAGAGCGAAGGAGGAAAAAACACTTTAGACTTGATGGGCATTAATGCGCCGGATCAGATGTAGATTTTTTAAATTTCAAGTTGGCAAAATTAGATAAAATAGAATAAATATAAAAAAATAAAACTAAAAAATATGACCGAAGAAATAAAAAAGACTGGTTGCTGTGAGCCATTTGATCCGGCGCCGTGGGAAAATCCTTCGACAGGCTCAGGACCTGGCCGGGAGATATTGTGGGATAAGAAACTTTTTGTTAAAGACCATATAACGAGTCTTTTTCATATTCCATTAAATACGGGGAGTAAAATCGTAAAAAATATGGCGCTGATTGAAAAGGCCGGCGCCAAGTCGCCGTATCAATTAATGTTGTTTGATGAAAAGTCGCCGTGGGGCAGCGATATTTATATTGACGTGGCCGGCGAAGTGCCGGGGGCCCAGATGGCGGAAATTTCAGGCACGTTTTTGACTAAAGTTTTTGAGGGGCCATATAACAAGGCCGGGGAGTGGGCTAAAGAAATGGAAGCCTATGTTGGAGAACAAGGCAAAGCCATAAAGAAACTTTATTTTTCCTACACCACTTGTCCTAAGTGCGCCAAAGCCTATGGCAAAAATTACGTCGTGCTTTTTGCGCAGATCGATTAATCTATTATAAAAACCCGTCCGATTTTTCTTGGGCGGGTTTTTTGTTGAGTAAAAGAAAAGACCCGGCGCTTGTACGTCGGGTCCGGTTGAGAGTGGCAAGGAATTGGCGGATGTTTATTAGATGAGGGTGGAACTTGCCAGGCGGTCGGCAACTCGCAGAACGGTTTCGCCATTTTGGGGATTGTCTTCGAAGTTTTTGAGCTGTTGGAGCGTTTTGTTGCTGGCAACGCGTCGGTGACGCCCGGCCCGCAGGTAGAAGTAGGCGGTGCTTCGCTTTTTCTCTTCGCTCTCTTTGAGTAGTGCCAAGAGATTGCCCTCGGCGACGGCGCCGTCTTCTCCGCCGGTCAGAAAGATCATGCCGAGTTCATTGATGACCAGGCCGAGCGGCAGGCCGCCGTTTAACGCTACGCACTGGGTGCCCGGCAGTTTTCGGCCGTCGGCGTCTTCGCCTTGATTGAGAATTTTTTGGAGCTCTACAAGAGTCAAATCCGTTTGCCTAGCCATATGTCCGCCTCCTTTTTTGGTTTGGGGTTAAAGAACTTATCCGTCCGACAGCAATACAATATTTAAACAAACTTTTTAGAAACAGTCAATAGCCGCGTAGGCTGATTGAACTCTATTTATTTTGCGGATTTTTATATTATGGGGCTATAATTAAATTAGCAAATAAGCAAATAAAATATGGACAAAGACGAAAGATATAATTTGCTCCTGGCCATTAAGGAAGAAGTGGTCGCTTGCCAAAAATGCGGGCTTTATAAAACCCGCACCTTGCCGGTTGTTGGCCAGGGGAGCCATCACGCCGAGGTTATGTTTATCGGCGAAGCGCCCGGGGCCAGTGAAGATAAAACCGGCGTGCCTTTTTGTGGTCGCGCCGGCGAAATTTTAAATTTACTTTTGGCTTCAGCCAACATCAAGCGGGAAGACGTTTACATCGCCAATATTTTAAAAGACCGGCCGCCGGGCAATCGCGAGCCGGCGCCGGAAGAAATTAGTGCTTGCACGGAATATCTTTTGCGGCAGATTACAATCATCAAGCCAAAAATAATTGCTACGCTGGGTAACTATGCGACTCATTTTATTTTAGAAAAATTTGGAGTGGCGGGCAGCCAGTTGGGCATCAGCCAGTTGCGGGGCAGGAAATTTGCGGTTTTGGACCAAGAGACCCAGCAGCCTTATATTATTATTCCGCTATTTCATCCGGCTGTTGCCGTTTATAATAGCCAGCAGCTGGATAATTTAAAAAATGATTTTAAGATTATCGGCCAGCAGCTGAAAGAGACTTAACGTTTTTTATTTTTATTCAATAATGTCCAGGTCGGCGTTACAATTGTAACACCGGCCTTTTTTGTCGCGGCGTTTTATCTGATAGCCGTCTCTTTCAATATTTAAAAGCTGGCATTCGGGGCAAAAAGTATTATTTTGTTTTGATTGGATGTTACCGGCATAAACGTAATTAAGGCCCGTCTTGCGTCCCAGCTGGCAGGCGCGTTCGATAATATTTTTTGGCGTGGGCGGGAGCTTCTGCAGCTGCCAAGAGATGGCGCCGGAAAATTGAGTCAGGTGCCAGGGAGTTTCCGGTCCGAGTTCTTTTTTAATGAAGGCGGCGAGGCGAGCCAGCATTTTTTCCGAGTCCGACATTGTCGGAATGACCAGCGTGGTAACTTCCAGCCAGACGCCGGCTTGCTTTAAACTTTTTAAATTTTTTAAAACCGGGCTAAGGCTGGCACCGCAATTTTTTTGGTAAAATTTTTCATCGAACGATTTTAAATCGATATTGGCGGCGTCAAGGTAGGGTAGAATTAATTTTAAAGCGCTGGGGCTCATAAAGCCGTTAGAAACCCAGATATTTTTTAAGCCGGCTTCTTGGGCGAGCTTCATCGTGTCAAACGCGTATTCTAAAAAGATGGTGGGTTCGGTGTAGGTGTAAGAAAGACTGGGACAGTCAGCCGTTTGGGCCTGGATAACAATATCTTGCGGCCGCAGAGAAAAACCGAGGTTAATATTTTTTGCTTCGGATTGATTTTTGGTAGATTGGGAAATTTGCCAATTTTGGCAGTTTGGGCAGGCAAAGTTGCAGCCGGCGGCCGCCAGGGAAAAAGTTTTAGTGCCGGGCAGAAAATGATAAAGTGGTTTTTTCTCGATGGGGTCAACCTGGGCCGCCACCGCCTGGCCGTAATTTTGCGCAAACAGCCGGCCGTCTTGGTTTTGGCGGACACCGCAGCGGCCGGATTGATTAGGCGACAGAACACAAGCGTGGGCGCAAGTTTGACACCGAATTTTTTGGTCCGCTAGTTTTTCGTAAAGATAAGCTTCTTTCTCCATTTGGGCGTTTTGGTGATTACGCCTAAAGTATAATATAATGAAGATATGTTTTGGAAGAAAAAAGAGAAAATAATTTTTTTGGTGGTCTGTCTGGTCGTAGTTTTTTCCCTGTATGGCCGCACCCTTTGGGGTGATTTTGTTTTTGACGACCGGGGGATCGTGGAGCACCAAAACGTTTTAAGTTTTGGTAAACTACCGCTGGTGGTAACGATGCCTTATTTTACGGAGGAGGCCGGGCTTTATCGGCCGACCGTGCTTTTAAGCTACGCCCTGAATTTTTCAATTTTTGGCGAGCGGCCCTGGGGATTTCATCTGATTAATTTACTGCTTTACGCGCTTTGCGGCTGGGTTTTATGGCTGCTGGTTCAAAAATTATTTGCCAATAATTTATTGGCCTATGTCAGCGCTTTGCTTTTTTTGGTCTTGCCGATCCAAAGCGAAGCGGTGGCCAATATTGTCGGCCGAGCGGAAATTTTAGCGCTACTTTTTTCTTTATTGGCGCTTTATGAAGTTGCCAGGGAAAAAAGTGATGCTTTTTTGATCGGCGTATATTTTTTACTGGCAATGGGCAGCAAGGAAACCGCTATCGCCGCTATTCCGCTGGCGATTTTAATCGTCTGGCTTAAAGAAAAAAAGCTATTTAATTTGGCTGTTTGGCGGCAATATTTTCTTCCCTTTTTGGCGCTGATTACTTCAGGCGCGGTTTATTTTTTGCTGCGCTTTCTGGTGTTAGGCCGGGAATATTTTATGCACGTTGAAACCAGTATCGTGGAAAACCAGTTAAAATTCGTGCCGTACCTGGAACGGCTGGCGACATCGCTGAAAATATTTTTCGTTATTTATCTAAAAAAGATCGCCTGGCCGTTTGAGCTGTGTTCAGATTATTCTTTTTCGCAAATCGAAACAGTCCGTAATTTTTTCAGCTGGCCGGTACTGGCCGGTTTGGCGGCGGTAATTTTTTTGCTGGTTGGCTCGTTGTTATTTTTAAAACGCTGGCCGGCGATCGCTTTTGGCTGCGCTTTTTTATTTTTTGGTTTTTTGCCGGTCTCAAACTGGCTTCTGTCCATTGGCACGATCGCGGGCGAGCGTTTGGCTTTTTTCCCGTCAGTCGGATTTTGTTTGATCCTAGCTCAGCTTTTAGTTTGGCTGACGCGAATAAAAACAAAAAAGCGCCGCTGGATTTTTGAATCAATATTTTTAATTATTTTCTTGGCGCTGACGGGCTTTTATGGCTGGCGGAGTTTCGTTCGAGGTGGAGATTGGTTGACCGAAAAGAAATTATTTACTTCAGCGGTCCAGTGTGCGCCCCGCAGCGTTCTGTCGCGGTCTAATTTTGGCGCCGCTTATTATTTAGAGGGGGACCTCGCTAACGCTAAAAAAGAATTGCTGGCCGCGCAGGAAATTTATGGCGGCTATCCCAAGGGAATTAATAATTTGGGATTGGTTTATTGGAAGGAAGGTGATAACGCCAAGGCGCGGGAACTGTTTTTAAAAGCGCTGGATTTTCGTTTCCCGTTTTATGGCGCTTATGAGAACTTAGCGCTGGTGGCTTTGGGTGAAGGCAAGACGGATGAAGCGCGGGAATGGCTGCTTAAATTCTATTCCGGGAATAAGGAAGTTGCTGAGGCGTATATCAGGGCTGTTTTAGAACAAAAAGCCGTAAAACCCTAGTTTTTAAGCGGAATTTTGGCTTTTTTCTTGTTTTTTAGCCGATTTTAGGCTAAGATGAAAGAGTATGAATTTACCGCAAATTGAGCTAAAAATATTAAAAGCTTGGACCAAAAAAAGGATTTTTGAGAAGAGCCTGAAGCTAAGAAAGGGCTCAGAGCGCTTTGTCTTTTTTGAAGGGCCACCGACGGCCAATGGCCAGCCGGGCATCCACCACATTGAGGCTCGGGCGTTTAAAGATGTACTGCCTCGTTATAAAACGATGCGGGGATTTTTTGTTGAGCGCAAAGCCGGCTGGGATACCCATGGCTTGCCGGTAGAAATTCAGGTAGAAAAAGAGCTGGGGTTAAAAAGCAAAAAAGATATTGAAAAATACGGCGTAGCCAAATTCAATAAAAAATGTAAAGAGAGTGTTTGGAAATTCAAGGCGGATTGGGAAAAAATGACCCAGCGGATCGCTTTTTGGGTGGATATGAAAGACCCGTACGTGACTTATGAAAATAAATACATTGAAAGTTTGTGGTGGATTTTAAAACAAGTTTGGGACAAGGGGCTTTTGTATAAGGATTATAAAGTAGTCCCGTTTTGCACTCGGTGCGGTACAGCGCTGTCTTCGCATGAGCTGGCTCAAGGTTATCAAACCGTCAAGGAAAATTCTATTTATTTTAAATTGCCGATTAAAGCTGAGCCGGCCTCTTATTTTTTAGTTTGGACTACGACTCCTTGGACTCTGCCGGCGAACGTAGCGATCGCGGTTGGCGAAAATATCACTTACGTCAAAGTAAAAGTTGGCGAACAAAAATATATTCTGGCTAAAGAACGGCTGGCAGTTTTGGGCAACGATTATGAAATCGAATCGGAATTTTTGGGCGGGACATTAATCGGCCGGGAATACGAGCCGCTTTATGAAATGAAACTGGAAAAACCGGGCTATCGAGTGATTGCCGCTGATTTTGTTTCGGTGGCGGACGGCACGGGCATCGTGCATATTGCGCCGGGATTTGGCATTGAAGATATGGAAGCGGGCCGCGCCAATGATTTGCCGGTGCTGGTGACGGTGGGCGAAGACGGAAAATTCAAAGAAGAAGTTGGCCAGTGGCAGGGAAAATATGTTAAGGATGCCGATCCGGAAATTGTGGCTGACTTGAAAAAAAGAAAATTGCTTTTTAAAGAAGAAATGTATGAACACGACTACCCGTTCTGCTGGCGGTGCGATACCCCGCTTTTGTATATGGCCAAAACTTCTTGGTTCATTAAAATGACTCAGCTAAAAGAGCAGTTACTTTTAAATAACGAACAGATAAATTGGGTGCCGGCCCATTTAAAGCAGGGGCGGTTTGGCGAGTGGTTAAAAGACGTCAAGGACTGGAACTTGTCGCGGGACCGCTTTTGGGGGACGCCGTTGCCGATCTGGGAATGCGAAAAATGTCAGGAGGTAAAAGTAGTCGGCAGCGTTAAAGAGTTTAAGAAAAAATTAAAAGACTTGCACCGGCCGTTCATCGACGAAGTGGTTTTTGAATGTCCGAAATGTTCCGGCCAAATGAAGCGGGTGCTGTCGGTGGCGGATTGCTGGTTCGATTCCGGTTCGATGCCTTATGCCCAGTGGCACTATCCATTTGAGAACAAAGCCCGGCTCGATAATAAAGAATCTTTTCCGGCGGAATTTATTTGCGAAGCGATCGATCAGACCCGCGGGTGGTTTTATACGTTGCTGGCAGTTTCTACTTTGCTTGACCGGGGTCCGGCCTTTTTGAATGTTATTTCTTTGGGGCACGTGCTTGATGCCAAAGGGCAGAAGATGAGCAAATCCCGGGGGAACGTAGTTCACCCAATGGAAGTTATTGATCAGTTTGGCGCCGATTGCGTGCGATGGTATCTTTACACGGTTAATCAGGCTGGCGATCCCAAGCGTTTTGATTTAAAAGATGTCAAAGATAAGTATAACCGGTTCTTTGGTACGCTCTATAACGCTTTTGTTTTTTTTAAAACCTACACGGATAAAACGTTCAAGCCGCAGCGGTCTTTTCGAGCGGATAATGTTTTGGACCGGTGGATAATTTCTTTGGTTAATTCGCTGAACGAAGAAGTCTCTAGTTATCTGGATAAATATGATTTGGTTCCGGCCGCCCGGGCAATCGAAACTTTTGCGGATAATCTTTCTAATTGGTTTATCCGGCGATCGCGGCGGCGTTTCCAGAAACCGGAAAGCGCCAGCGAGAAAAACGAAGCGGCGCAAACCTTGTATCAAGTATTGCTGGTTTTGGCCAAGTTGTCCGCGCCGTTTGTTCCGTTTCTGTCGGAGGAAATTTATTTAGGCCTAAAAAAGGCCCGGATGCCCGAGTCAGTGCATCTTTGCGATTGGCCGGAGCTTGATAAAAAATTGATCAATAAAGATTTAGAAGAAAAAATGGTTAACTTGCGGCAGGTGGTCGCCCAGGCGCTAGCATTACGCGCCTCAAGCGGCCTTAAAGTCAGGCAGCCGCTGGCCAGTCTCAAAATCAAAGACCAAAAGCTAAAAAGCAACAAGGAGCTATTGGAATTAATAAAGGACGAAGTCAACGTTAAAGAAATTATTTTTGACGAAACGCTAAAAAGCGGCGAAGTAAAACTGGATACCAAGATTACCAAAGAATTAAAAGCCGAGGGCTTGGCGCGGGAAATTGTGCGGTATTTGCAGGATGCCAGGAAAGAAGCGGATTTGACGCGCAAGGATATGATCTTTATTTCTTTTGCTTCCTCGGAAAAATTATTAAAAGATATTTTTGTTAATTTCGGCGAATATATTAAGAAAGAAAGTCTGGCCAGAGAAATTTTGCCCTATGACAAAAATGGCAAGTATTTGCTGGAAAAAGAAGTAAAGCTGGAAGAGGGAAAATTAAAATTGGCGATTAAATTAAGGAATAAGTGAGAGCTTGACATATTATAGCTATTTGTGCTATAATCTAAAAATGTACTTTTATAGCTTAATATTTTGGTTGTAGCTTTTAGCTTATTTGAGCCAAAACCAGCCGAAAGTTACAACCAAATAAACGCGCAGAGCGCGAAAAAAAGGAGGATGACGCCATGGAAAAAATGTCCCAATCCAGAGTAATGACTTCAGGGCAAATCGGTAAGATTCAGGAGATGCTAGGGGCAGGTTTGCGCAAGGCCGACTTGCCGAGCGAGCCGACACAGCAGGTACTCGAAAATCAGGGATCTTCGCTAGTTAGCGAGCTTGTAACGGTAGTCCGCAAATACGTGGAGACAGCTGGTAACACGATTATCCGTCGCGCCAAGGTTAACCGCGATCTTTTGCCGCGTGAAGTGATCGATGCCATGGGTCGCCGGCAGTACACCAATTGCGAGGTTGTGGAGGCTATGCCTCGTGGTGATGGCGAAGAGGCGGAAATTATTTTCTTCAAGCTCGGTTGCTACGTCAGCGATGACGACCTAGAGAAGGAATACTCTTTGCGCGGACTTGTTGCCGCCGATCCCTACTCGCTCGCGGCCGTCAACCTGTATGATCCCGCTTTTGCAGATGAACATCCCAATAGCACCCATTGGAAGGATGCTGGAGGAAAGTGGTGTTATGCGGCCTTCAGTCGCTGGTACGGCGGGCGCCGCGTGCGCGTCCGTCGCGTCGGCGGTGACTGGTACGACTACTGGTGGTTTGCTGGCCTCCGCAAGTAGCCTTAGCTCTTTGGACTGGACTCCTTAGTCCTTGTCTTTGGAATTTAGCCCTTGGAAACGCAGTATTTTTACCCCGTACGATTTTTTGTGCGGGGTTCTTTTTATTCCCACGTTGCCATGCATAGGTGTGGGGGTTTATGTTAAAATAAAAATGGTGGTAGGAAGTACGTGAGCGACCACGGTTTCTCATCTCCGAAACCAGTATCCATGCATTCAGAATATTTCCGACCAGGGTTTGAAATAGCGCAGTGCATGTAGAAACTTCAAAAAAAACGAAGCTACTTGGTGTAAAATGTTATTGTATTTGTGAAATACAGAATAAGATACAGCCCCGAGATTGCGAATATTTCAAAGGGCAGTGGCTCAGGCGGCATTTTACACAATAACGGCCTTCAATCGCTGGAACGACGAGCGCAACGTGAACGTCAATCGCAACGACAATGACTGGAACGACAACTGGTGGTTTGCTGGCCTCCGCAATTCACTTCATTTCTCTCCCGGCCTTTCGTCTGGAGAGTTTTGTTTTAAAAGTTGGCCATTCCAGCCACCGAGCATTTTTCCGATTTCGGTTAATTTTTCCGAAAGTGAGATGTATTTTTTATTATCCAATGACTTGGTTTCCCAGAGAATCATTAGAAACATTTTCAATGTATCAGCCTTGCGGATTGCTAATCTAACGTAAGGTAACTTTTCTTCCGGTTTCAAAAAAATAGCAATGGTAGTCGCTTCAATTATTTCAGTCAGCAGGTTATCAATTTTCTGTCCAAGCGTATAGCGATGCGGCTTGGGCAAAATTTGGTAATAATCATACCAAAGAATATATAATGATTTAATTTTCTGAAGCAGAGAAGGAAGCGTTGGGGGGGGCGTTAACTGGCCAGAATTTTTATTATGGGAATCAAATTGGGTCATATTTTTGAAAATATTATTAGCATTGAAAATTTGCTGGAAGCATGGAAGGAATTTTTACGCGGTAAGAGAGGCAAAAAAGATGTGCAGGAATTTTCATTGAATTTGATGGATAATATTTTTGCTTTGCATAACGACCTTTTTAATCATAGCTATAAACACGGCACCTATCAAGCGTTTAAAATAAATGATCCCAAGCCTAGGGATATTCATAAGGCAAGCGTGCGTGACCGTCTGGTGCACCACGCCATATACCGCGCGCTTTATCCGTTTTTTGCCAAAACATTCATCGCTGATTCTTATTCCTGCCAAATCGGCAAAGGAACGCACAGAGCCATTAACCGTTTTCGCCAATTTTCCAGAATCGTGAGCAAAAATAGCACGCGGACTTGCTGGATTTTGAAATGCGACATCAAAAAGTTTTTTGCCAGTATTGACCACGCGATTTTGATAGATATTTTAAGACAGCGCATTTCCGATCATGATGCTCTTTGGTTTTTTCAGGAAATAATAGAAAGTTTTAAGACCGAACCAGGAAGGGGTTTACCTTTGGGCAATTTGACTTCGCAGCTGCTGGTTAATATTTACATGAACGAATTTGATCAGTTCGCCAAACATAAACTGAAAGCCAAGTATTATATTCGCTACGCCGATGATTTTGCGATGTTTTCGGAAGATCGCGAATGGTTGCAAGAGCTTATTACTGTCATTGAAAATTTTTTATCACTCAAGCTGAAATTAAAATTACATCAGGATAAAGTTTTTATTAAAACGCTGTCCTCGGGCGTGGATTTTCTGGGCTGGATTCATTTTGCCGACCATCAGGTTTTGCGAACAGCTACTAAGCGACGCATGATGCGAAGATTGGAACAAAATAAATCGCTGGCTACCGTGAATTCTTATTTAGGGTTGCTAAAACACGGAAATGCTTATAAGATAAAAAGAAATTATCTTTATGAATAAGGTTTCAACCCATAAAACCGAAGGCATTATTTTAAAGGCAGCGGATCTGGGAGAACTTGATCGGCTGCTTTTTATTTATACTCGCGGCTACGGTAAAATTATAGTGCGGGCAATTTCGACTCGGAAAAAAGAATCAAAATTGCGGGGGTTACTAGAGCCTTTTACTTACGGCGAGCTGATGCTGGCCAAAAGCAAGACCATTGATATCGTGACGGATTTTCAGGTCCGGGACAGTTTTTCTTATTTGCATAATAATTTAGAAAATTTGGCTTACGCTTATTATTTTTCCGAGCTGATCGACAAACTGGCTTCTTGGCCAGAATATGATGAAGATGTCTGGCGGCTGGTGGCAAGAGTTTTTGAAGTGTTAAATCAAAAAAGAAGCGATTTGCCAAAAATAAAAGTGGCGTTTGAGGATAAGTTGCTGGAATTTTTAGGTCACCCTTCGCCAAGACTGCAGACGACAGGCCATACTACCGCTACTCAACGGTTAAATTATCTTCAATCGCTGGCCGGGGAGCGGATAAATTCGGTAAAGTTTTTAGCGAGCATCCAATAGCATTGGCAAAATATTTTAATTTTGATATTATTCAAACATCAATTGTCTTTCAAAAAAATGAAAAATAAAGAAATAACCAAAAGAAAAGACGACTATTCTGCCTGGTATTTGGATATTATTGAAGCAGCGGAATTGGCCGAGCACGCGCCGGTTAAGGGATGTATGGTAATTAAGCCCTACGGTTACGCGCTTTGGGAAAATTTCCAGAAAGTTTTGGATGCTAAATTCAAGGAAACGGGAGTAAAAAATGCTTATTTTCCTTTATTTATTCCGCAAAGTTTTTTAACTAAAGAAGCCGAGCACGTTGAGGGCTTTGCTCCGGAGTGCGCAGTTGTCACCCACGCGGGTGGCAAAAAATTAGAAGAGCCGTTGGTTGTTCGTCCAACATCGGAGACTATTATGTACGATGTTTTTTCCCGTTGGATCCAATCCTATCGGGATCTGCCGCTTTTGATCAACCAGTGGGCTAATGTTGTTCGTTGGGAATTGCGGCCGCGCCTGTTCTTGCGGACCACGGAATTTTTATGGCAGGAGGGCCACACGGTTCACGCATCCGAAGAAGAAGCGGAAGCTAAGTCCAAAGAAATGCTGGAAGTCTATCGAACTTTTGCTCAGGATTATTTGGCAATCTCGGCTGTTCCTGGAAAAAAATCGGAGAGCGAAAAATTTGCCGGAGCAGTCAGCACGTACACGATTGAAGCAATGATGCAGGATGGCAAAGCGCTGCAGTCAGGCACTTCGCACATGTTAGGACAAAATTTTTCCAAGCCCTTTGAAGTTAAATTTTTAGATGAAAAAGGAAATTCCCAGTACGGCTGGCAGACCAGCTGGGGCGTTAGCACTAGAATGATCGGAGCTTTAATTATGGCGCACAGCGATGATAAGGGATTAGTTTTGCCGCCAAAGATTGCGCCGATTCACGCGGTAATTATTCCGGTCTGGGTTGGAGAGGAAGAAGAAAAATTAGTTTTTACTAAAGCCGAAGAATTGGCTGGAGAACTTCGTAAAAAAGGTTTGATCATTGAAATTGATAAGCGTGATACTCGGCCGGGGCCAAAATTCTTTGAATGGGAAAAGAAGGGTGTGCCGGTCAGAATAGAGATTGGGCCCAAGGATCTGGCCAATAAGTCGGTTATGGTTGTTCGGCGCGACAGTGGAGCAAAACAGGCTATTAAAGAGAAGGGGGCGGCTGACGAAGTAATAAAAATATTAGACGATATCCAGGCCGGTCTTTTAAAAAGCAATATTGAATTTCGGGAAAAAAATACCGTAGAAATTGACATCTGGGATGATTTTAAAAAACTTTTTAAAGAAGAAAATAAATTTATCCTAGCCCACTGGTGTGGAAGCGCTGAGTGCGAAGCTAAAATAAAAGAAGAGACAAAAGTGACAATAAGGTGCTTACCCTTCGGGCAGAAGCAAGAAAGCGGAAAATGTATTTTATGCGGTAAGCCATCTGGCAGTAGAGTAATTTTTGACAAAGCCTACTAAATAAAATTAAAAATAAAAACGCTGGCCAGCGTTTTTATTTTATTTATGCCGACCAAAAAATTCCAACGGAAAATCGAAGATTTTGTTTGCGACAAGTGCGGACAAGCGGTCCGGGGCACTGGTTATACCGACCACTGCCCCAATTGCTTGTGGTCGCGCCACGTCGATAAAAATCCGGGCGACCGGGCGGCTTCTTGCGGCGGGGCGATGGCGCCGATCGAGGTAGAAATAAAAAATGGTAAATATCTGATTCACTATAAATGCCAGCAATGCGGTTTTTTGCATCGGGTCAGGGCGGCGGCTGATGATAATTTCGAAGCGATCATAAAATTGAGCCGTCAGTTTGACAAATAGTTTTAAAAATTATAAAGCTATAATAGTTTTATATTTTTTGGCGCTTGGCGGCGCCAAGGGAGAGCCAGCGGCTCTTTAAAATCTATCAACGGAGGTTTTGATGAAAAATGGTGTTTTGGCAGGGGATTCAAAAGAGAAGTCGGGCGGAAGAAGAAGCTTTTATTTAGTACCAAATTCCGGTCTGTCTTTTCCTGAAGACTGGCAGAGTTTCTATCGTGATGTTTTTGGTCTTCGGGTTGATTTGGCGGGCCTAGCCATTCCCAATAAGCTAACGGGTTTTGACCGACTGCTAGTTATCGCCGGCGGCCTCGGGCTTTGGCGGATCTATGGTCGGTGCGAGGCACTGTTTCCTTGCTACAAGTGGACGGATGACAATCTGGGGCTGGTTGTGAGGTCAGAACGCGTGGCCAGGCAAAAAGATTATGCTGTTTGGGTTCGTGATCGAGTCGAGGCGGACGAGGAATTGAAAAATTTTTCCGCTTACGATTTGAAGCAACAGAAAATATCGAGCATTACCCTGGAAGAGCGGCTTATCTATGAACTGAAGTATTTTCAGGAGACGCGTCAGCATCTTGATATCCAAAACATTACCCTTTGTGCCGGTTCAGCCGCCCCCAGCGGCGTTGTCCACGTTGGTTTTTATGACGGGATGATGAAGGTGCGCTGCTGCCACCTTTTAAATCATAATCCCGATCTGCGTTCCCGCCAGGTAGTCTGTTAGCGCGGTTTGTTCTTTCTCGGGGTTCGGCTAAGCCGAACCCTTTTTGATTGACCCGGCGGTGTTTTTAAATTAGAATTGGATTAATAAGGCATTTATTTTATGGAAAGAATTTTTTCAGGCGTTCAGCCAAGTGGTGTGCTTCACCTTGGTAACTATTTGGGAGCGATAAAAAACTGGGTAGATTTGCAGCAAAATTACCAGTGTATTTTTTGCGTGGCTGATTTGCACGCCATTACCGTGCCGCAGGAACCGAAAGAACTGGCTAAAAAAACTTTGGAAGTGGCTAAAATTTATTTGGCGGCGGGGATTGATCCAAAAAAATCAATTGTTTTTGTCCAATCGCAGGTTAAAGAGCACGCCGAGCTGGCCTGGATGCTAAATACCATAACGCGCATTCCAGAGCTTGAGCGGATGACGCAATTTAAAGATAAGGCCAAAGATAAAAAAAGCGAGATTGGCGTCGGGCTTTTTGATTATCCGGTTTTAATGGCAGCTGATATTTTGCTTTATAAAACAGTTGGCGTGCCGGTGGGAGAAGATCAAATTCAGCACGTTGAGCTGGCGCGCGACTTGGCCCAGCGGTTCAATAATAAGTTTGAAGAAATTTTTGTGGTGCCAAAAGCGCTGATGCAAAAAGAAGGCGCTCGAGTGATGGGCTTGGACGATCCGACCAAGAAGATGTCAAAGAGCGCCTCAAGTATTTATAACTATATCTCTCTGACCGATTCGCCGGATATGATTCGCGAAAAGATAAAAAAGGCGGTAACCGACTCTGGCAAGGAAATTATTTTTAATTCCGACAAACCGGCGCTGGCCAATCTGCTGACGATTTATTCTTTGCTCGGGGCAAAAAGCGTGGAAGCAATCGAAAAAATGTACGAGGGCAAAGGCTACGCTGCTTTTAAAGAGGGCTTGGCTGAAACGGTGATAGAGTTTTTAAAACCGTTCCAGAAAAAATATAATGAATTGGAAGACGGCTACGTCAG
>Ga0172368_10001702_pt1 | contig 29455 bp, 27 predicted proteins | sample Lak11m_FD_114540 | JGI IMG/M metagenome (GOLD analysis project Ga0172368, IMG submission 114540) | Freshwater microbial communities from Kabuno Bay, South-Kivu, Congo - kab_022012_11m | ecosystem: Environmental > Aquatic > Freshwater > Lake | place: Democratic Republic of the Congo: South-Kivu...
CATTTCCTTTTCGTTCCGAATAATGCGTTCGTAATAGTTTCTTTGCCAGATCGGTGTTCTAGTCAGCGGTGGAATTTTCCATAATCGTTTGGTCGCGCGCGATTTAAATTGTGCGATGATCGCACCCAGCGAGGTGGGTTTGGGGCCGCGGGGTAGGGGCGACCCGCCAGGGCAAAACCAAAACGTCGTCAAACAAGACACCTTCGTATAACATGGCGTCTGATAGCATCAAAGGGTCGCCCCTACGGTTTCATGGAATATAACCAGTCCATGAAAATGATTGGGCATAACTACGAACACACCCAATTCGACATAATTGAATCTTTGTGACAGGTTTAGTCATTCCCATTGAACGATTTTCCCTGCTTCATTCAATCTCATATTTCCATCTGCGATTTCCCCGAACAAACATTCACGCTGACGGGTCACAACTGTCACAAAATATGCGCCTGCTTGTGAATAATCATATCCCTGTAAACGGATGGAATGTCGATGGCGGAGTTCCGGATCAAATTTAGACGGCATGGTAAATTGAATTATAAAGGCAGAATTTCGATATTAAGTAATGCCATCCTCGGCTATACTTAATATCATGACAACAGTTTTAACCACCTCGCAGACAAATACACCGGCCGGATTCATCGATCTGGGGAGCGGCGATCCTCCGCTTTCGCTTCTTCCGCTCGACCTGATCCGGCGTGCGGCTGAAGTCCGCTTCGCGGAGGGTGACCCGGCCTTTCTTCAATATGGCGCAGAGCAGGGTGACGGATATTTTCGGGTGGCACTTTCCGATTTCCTGAGCTGTGGATATGGCTTTCCTGCAAGCCCTGACGATCTTTTGGTTACAAATGGTGTTTCGCAAGGGCTGGATTTGATCTGCTCCCTCTTTACGCGAGCGGGTGATGTCATTTTCGTTGAAGAGCCTTCGTATTTCCTCGCCCTTCGAATCTTCGCCGACCATCACCTGTGGATCGTTCCGGTCGCCACCGATGAGAACGGGTTGGTGATCGAATCTTTGGAGGAGAAGCTGGCAGAGTTCCAACCTAAATTTCTTTATCTCATCCCGACCTTTCAAAATCCCAGCGGGCGGACTCTATCTCAAGAGCGCCGCGAACGGTTGGTGAGTTTGTGCCGCAGGCATGACTTTTTGATCCTGGCCGATGAGGTCTATCATTTTTTAAGTTACGCAAACAAGCCGCCGAAAGCATTTGCCGCATATACCAATGTAGAGAATGTTATCTCGCTTGGCTCATTCTCCAAGATCCTCGCGCCCGGATTGCGTCTCGGTTGGATACAGGCTCATCCGGAAAAGATCAAGCGCATTAGTGGATGTGGTCTGCTTGATAGCGGCGGCGGACTCAACCCTTTTACCTCGGCGATCGTGCGAAGCATTCTGGAAACGGGTGCACTGGAAAAGAACATTGCCAAACTTGTTTCGATTTATAGTTCGCGTGTCACACTGATGGATTCGCTCTTACGTCTGCATTTGCCGGATGTTACTTATTCCATTCCACAAGGCGGGTATTTTTTCTGGGTAAAACTTTCCGGGGAGGCTGATGCGGCAGAGCTTCATAAAAAAGCAGAGTCGTTCAAAGTCGGCTTTCGAGCCGGAGTGCGCTTCTCCAGTCACGGCGGAATGCGGGATTACATCCGATTAAGTTGCGTCTTTTATCAGCCCGAAGAGATCGAGACAGGCATCGTTCGATTAAAACAATGCTTGTCTCAATGACAAAAAGCCAAATTCCAACGAATTACTTCAATCTCTCGGCCACCAACTCCGCCACATCCTTGACCTGCATTGTGCCGCCGTCTTCTTTTGACGCGTCATTCATCATTGTCAGGCAGAACGGACAGCCGACTGCCACCGTTTCTGCACCGGTGGATTTGGCTTCGGCGAAGCGCGTGGAATTCACACGGGCCGTGCCGTTCTCTTCTTCCTTCCACATTTGTGCGCCGCCCGCACCGCAGCAGAAGGACTTGGCGGAATTGCGCGGCATCTCAACAATTTCCAAGCCAGCGGATTTTAGATCATCGCGCGGCGCGGCAAAGATTTGATTGTGGCGTCCCAGATAACATGGATCATGGAAGGTGATCTTCATATTATCGCCTTCCAGATTCATCTGAACCTTTCCCGCGCCGACTAACTCATTGATCAACTGCGTGTGATGGATGACTGTGTAATTTCCACCGAAGGCCGGATATTCATTCTTGATCGTGTGCAAACAATGCGGGCAAGTCGTGACGATTCTCTTTGGTTTGACCTCGTTCAAAATCCCGACATTCGCCGAAGCCAGCCCGAAGAAAATATCTTCGCGTCCGGCACGGCGTGCGGAATCTCCCGTGCATTGTTCATTCTGTCCAAGCACCGCGTAATTGACTCCGGCCGCGTTCAAAATTTTTGCAAAGGCCTGCGCCGTTTTTTGGGCGCGTGCATCCGTCGCGGCCGCACATCCGACCCACCACAAAATATCCGGTTCGGGATTCTTCTCAATCGTCGGCACGTTCAATCCATCAGCCCATTTCAATCTGTCCGCTTGAGAAACATTCCACGGGTTGGCGTTGCGTTCCATGCCTTTGAAGGCCGTCTCCAACTGCTTGGGGAATTTGCTTTCCATCATCGAAAGATTGCGGCGCATATCGAGAATGTCGCGCATTGGCTCATTGCCCACCGGACAGATATCCACGCATGCGCCGCAGGATGTGCAGGCCCAAACCGCTTCTTCCGAAATTAAATTCAGCATCTGAACATCCGTGCTGCCGCCATGATTGAAGTTGTAACGCTTATTGATTTCCAATGCGGCGGGCGACAAAAGTTTTCCGGTGTTATAGGCCGGGCAAACTTCCTGGCAGCGGAAACACATAATGCAGGCGTAACTGTCCATCACTTGTTCCCAGCCCAAATCCTTCATTGTCGCTGCGCCGAATTGTTCGATGGAGGTGTCGTCGAGATTGATGTATTTCAATTCGCCGATGGAGCGTCGCTGTGGCTTCATCCAAATATTCAACGGCGCAAAGAAAAGATGAATATGTTTTGAATAGGGAAAATACGGAAGGAATGCAACCACCGCTCCGAGCGATAGCCAGAACATGGCGTGTTCACCGATGATAAGTACATTCGCGTCCACCCCGGACCATAAACGGGCGACCATTGAAATGGTTGGCTGCCATCTGTCAGCCAGACCGTTTTCCGCGAGATGAAATGACTCGCCCAAAAACCGAGAGGCGTTGTGGACGAAAATAAAGGTCGCCACGATAAATGAATCGCGCGAAATGCCCGCGCGAGCCTTCGGGTCGAGAAGAGTCGTCGCGCGCGTGGACAGAGTCGCGGGTCGAAGAATGAAGCGGCGGAGAGCCATCGCCAGAATGCCAACGATGATTGCCACATTGGCGATGTCTGCGAAGAGTCTGTAAACGTCACCGAATAATCCGGTCTGATAGAGGATGCTGAAACCGGTGTAGCCGTTGATCAAATCTGAAAGATTGACGAGCAGAAAAACGAGAAAGCCCCAGCCGATCAGGGCATGGAGCAAACTTGGAATGAAACGAAATTTAAAAACAGGTTGGAACGAAATAACTTTTGCAAAGACTTCGGGGATGCGCTTGAATGCGGCTTTCCAATCGGGTGCGCCTTGCCCGCTGGAAATATTTTTGATGATGCGTTCAACACCGCGCCATGTGAAATAAAGCGAGACAAGGACGGCAATTGCGAAGAGGATTTTTTCAGTGAGGGTCAACATGTGCGTCTCCAAGAATCAAAATGTCATTGCGAGGAGGCCGAAGGCCGACGTGGCAATCCCATCTTTAGCGAGGGGATTGCTTCGCTGACTTCGTTCGCTCGCAATGACAACATGGCGCTAGTTTAGCACAGAATAAAAAAGCGGAGGTCATCACCTCCGCTTTGGTTTCACTGTTCAACCGTGACTTTTATCGTGAACGTTTTTATGGGCGGAACGTTGGTTTCAAACGGGCGATGGTAGATCAAGGTCAATGTGGTCGTGCCGGGAGCGATAGCTTCGAAGCGCAGAACTTGTGTCCCGCCTGAACCGGGCATTGGAGTGGAACTGGCAGGCTTGTATTCCGCTTCGCCTAATTGCTTGAGCACGGATGTGTCGAGGTTGGATGCTTCCCACGTAAAACCGGTGGACGGATTTGATTCCAATTCGACCACAACCTTGCCGCCGACTTTGATGGTGACAGGTTGGCCATTATTGGCTTCGGTGAGATTAGACTCTTTCGGACTGCAGCCCGCCAGAAGTCCAAGAATGAGCGTGAAGGTTAGAATCCCAAGAATCTTTTTCATAGTTTGGTTCCTCATTGGCTGATGTCGTTTACATATTTGGCGGCAGGAGAGCAGACGGAGGTGAAGTGGGACGACACGGCATCCCACGTGAGTTTTTGTCCGGCGACCGAGGTTGCGTTCACTGCCAAACCGAGACAGCCCGCGCCGGCATTGTAATTCACCAAAGTGAACTTCCACAAATCTTCATACGAGGCTGCATCGCTCGGCAACTGCCCAGTGTTATTCTGAACAACCTGCCCAGTCTGCTCACAACTGGCAAGCAGGGTGTGAGCGAAAGCGGCGACACTAAAGCTGGCCTGACTCAAATCAATACCAAGCGGACAATTATCGCAGGTGGCATTGACACTGCCGACCAACGCCTGTCGCAAAAGCAATTGATCCGCGGCCTTAAGATGTAAATAGCCCAGACTGCAAGCGCCTGTCGAAAGCACGAGTGGGCAGTACTGGCTGTAAAAAGATGGATTCCATAACAGGGCGATGTCTGCGCCATTCTCGGTGATCGGGGCGAGACCCGAGTATATGCCGGCTTTAAAGACGCCCGGCCAGAACTGGCTTTCACGCGCGAACAGGTTCTTGAGCAATTGGGCAGGGACGCCAGTGTTTTGCGAGGTGTCCAGAATCAGCGAATCAAATTGGTTTTGCCAATCGCCCACTGCGCGCCGCGCCGCTTCGAGTCCGCAAGCGTTGGCGCCGCCCTCGGGCAGGAGACCGCCATCGGGACAGCCGCTGGCGTCTACTGCACCTTGCAGAATCAAGTTCGCGGATAGATAGTTGTAAGGAATATCAGTGCTCAAATCGGCCGCGTCTTTCGGCGTGAGCAACCAATTGGGCGGTCCGCCGACGGGTGGGAATGAGCCCCAGGTTTCAGAACACGAGGCGGTATGCACGCCCTGCCATTGACTTGAAAGCACGTCCACATACCAGGAAGATTGATCGGGGTTGCCAGCATCTGAGATTGCAACGCGTACTTGCCCGCTGAAGACCTGACTGCTATCGCCGTAACTCGACCACGCCCAGAACTCCAGCTTGACGCCGTTGTCATCGGTGGGGGCGAGACTCAATTTGCAGATAGGGTTACAGGAGAAGGGTGTGCCATCCATCGTCCCCTCGACGCGCAGGATGTGTTCGTTAGGAAGCGGTTCCTGGCTTGTAAGTACAAGGGTTGGAGTTGTTTCGCATATGTTCGTGTCGGACCTGGGTACGGGCGCACAATTTTCGAGCGATAATGCCACTGTGGGCGGCGGCAGTTTAACCGTCATCTCTCTTTGTGATCTGCGCGTCTCGACCAAGTAAACATAATAGCCCGTACAGGTTTTGTCGATACAGGGTTTTTGAGTTTTCCATGTGTCATAGACGGTTTGGTCGCAATCGCGATAGACTTCCCCCAATGTCGGCTGGCCTTCATGATCAACGGTGATCGAGCAAACGAATGCGTTCTTATCCCAGGTAGCCATCCACCATTCGTAGGCAGTGTAATCCACGGTGATGGTGGAGACGCGGTCGGGGCCGGATGGGGCCGCGGGTTCGGCGGCCCGGCTGGAGGTCGCAGGAAGAAGCGCCAGACCGACCAAGGTCAGCAGGATAACAAATGGTTCGGGCCGAAAGGTCGCGCGTCGTGTTGTCACAAAAAATGGAGTCCGCTTTCATTATAGCGAACTCCATTCCATTTGCAACTATTTCTTTTTCTTCGTTTTTGAGGCGGATGCTTTTGGCTTGCTCGTTTTTGCCTTTGCCGGTTTGCCTGCTGTCATTTTGCCTGCTGTCGCTTTACTCTCCATCACTTTGCTTTCCGGCTTCATGCTTTCAAGCATGGACATGTCCTGCCTGAGATTGCGTGAGCGGACGAAGAAGCTGATAAGATAAATCGTTGTGGCGATAAAGAAGACCGCATAGCCAAGGATCATGTAACTGGAAGTATCGGGGGTGGTATCTTGAAAGAACATGATGTGCTCCTAGTTCGTGATATTCAATTTAAGCTGTTCGACTTTGGCGGCCAGATTGCCGAGGCGAATGCGGTTCCAGAACAGGTCAATGAAGATGACGGTGAAAGTGAACAGCCCAAAGAAGAAGGCAACCTGCATTCCACCTGTCATGGCGAAAGTACCCTGCGCGTTGGGATCGCCGCCCGCGATGACCACTGGGTGAATGGTGCGGAAGAGACGGATGACCATGAAGGTGATCGGCGCGCTGACCGCGCCGACCAGGGTGTAAACCGCCCCGAAGCGGGCGCGGCGATCAGGATCTTCGATGCCTGCGCGCAACATGAAGTAGGCGATGTAGATCAGCTCGGTGATGGCGGCGGTGGTGAGGCGCGGATCCCAGGTCCACCAGGTATTCCAGATGGGGCGCGCCCATATCGAGCCGAGCACGATGGCAATGAAGAAGAAAACCAGGCTGATCTCGACGGCAGCCATCTCAATGATGTCCCATTTTTGGTCGTGGGTTACGAGATAGACGATGCCTGCCACGGCTGCGGCGATGAAGCCGAGCAGTCCGACCCAGGCGGCGGGGACGTGAAAGTAAAACACGCGCTGGACTTGTCCCATCACAGCCTCGGTGGGCGCATAGAAAAGGGCCAGATAAGTGGCAACGGCCAGCAGGAGGACGGATGCAATATCGAGAACTTTAAGAGCGATTGGTTTGGTTTGCATAAAGACTCCTTTGGTAGGTCAATAAATTGGTTATTCTTCCACAACATAATCAAACGTCATGAACGCAATGGCGGTGAAGATTACATCATACACCAAAAGCAGATTAATCCACGGCATGATCTCGGTTATAAAATCTGCGCCGCTTAAGAATCCGCCGCTGGCTTTGACAGAAGCGATCAGGACCGGGATGACAACCGGGAACAGCAGGATCGGGAGGAGCACATCCCGTGTACGGGTTTGAACGGCCATGCTGGCCAGCAGGGTCCCAACCGCAACATAGCCGACCGAACCGAGCAGGATCACCAGTAGAAGCCCCGGCTGGAATAGGTTTGTGGCGTATAGAAATGAGTAAACCGGCAGGACGATGGCTTCGACGATCAACATAAAGACCAGGTTGCTGATGGCCTTGCCAAAGTAGATGGCGGCGCGGTCAACAGGTGCGAGCAAGAGACCATCAAGACAGCCGCGGTCTTTTTCAACGGCCATGGAACGATTGAGGCCGAGGGTGCCGGCAAAGGCAAATGTCACCCACAGCACACCCGCAGTCACGGACTGACGCGTTTTTATATCCAACTCGAGGGCGAAGTTAAAGATCAGAATCACCAAAAGAGAAAAGACCAGCATCGCTGAAAAAAGTTCACGCGAGCGGAACTCAGCGGACAAGTCCTTCCAGACCACAGCAGCGATGGCCTTGGAGAAACTGGCGTTCTTGACTTTGTTATCAGTAATAAGTGTTTTGGAAGCCATGTCAACCTGCAAGCGCATTCTTGTAGAATGTGAGCAGGTTGTTCCTGCCCAATTGCCTGTGAGTTATGGATGCGGTTATCACGCCGCGCGAAAGAATATCGAAACGCGTGGCAAGGTCCTCAGCGCGCGCCAGATCGTGTGAGGTCATTACCACCGTGCGTCCTTTGGCGGCAACAGAGCGCAGCACTTCATCCAGCATGGACGAGGCATCCTGATCGAGACCCGTGTAAGGCTCGTCGAAGAGCATCACTTCCGGGTCGTGGATCACGGCGCGGCCAATGGCAAGACGTTGCTGCATGCCGCGTGAAAATGTGCGGACAAGATCGCGTCTTCGATTTTCAAGTCCCACCAGCTCGAGGACTTCCGTGATTCGTAAGGCGTAATTCGCAACATTGTACATGCGCGCATAAAACTGCAGATTTTCCTCGGCGGTCAGATCGCCGTAGAGCAAAGGCAAATGTGAGACCACACCCAAACGGGCGCGTACCGCCGCGGCTTGATTCGGCAGACGATAATTTGCAACGCGGACTTCGCCGAGCGATGGACGCGAGAGCGAAGCCAGGATGCGCAGGAAGGTAGTCTTGCCAGCGCCGTTGGGACCGAGCAACGCGACGAACTCACCGGGTTGGACTTCAAAGTCCACGCCGCGCAGGACGGTCTTCATACCAAAACGTTTGACTAGTTTTTTGACAGTGATCATTATGATGTTTCTTTATGGATTACGCATCACGCATTACGAATCAAGTAATGCGTGATGCGTAAAACCTACGCCATCTCTTTGAGAATCTCTTTTAATTCATCGCGGCGCTTTTGGTAAGCCTCGTCCGAGATCTTTCCGGCGCGGTGCAAATCATCCAGGGCCAGCATGGCGTCCATCACTTCGTCTGCTGATTCGAACTCGTCTTCTTCGTCATCTTCTTTGCCGCGCTTGCGGTCACGCAGATAGAGCCAGACGCCGGCCACGATCAAAGCCAGACCCAGCGCACCTGCGCCGATCAACAGACCCTGTTGCGTGTTGGGTGTGTTGGGCGTGGTCGCTGCAGCGCTGCCTGCTTTTGGCGAACCGTTGACGGTAAAGCTGAGAGTGTCACCTGCTTTAAAGTTCTTGGCCGAGAACTCCTGATAATTATTATTCTGGATTGTCTGCACACCGGCGCTGGTCAATTGCTTGCTATCCACTGTCATGCCTTCCGGGATGAGCAAAAGAACTGACGCCGAGTTAATGGCAAAGGGTTGATTGACCACTACTTGTTTGTCATACGGCAGGTTGAAGTAACCAATGATCGAGTAAGGTGTGTCGCTCGGCACAACTGCTACGCCCTTGTCGGCGGAGACAAACGGGGCGCTGTTCTGTCCGGCTTGATAACCAGAACCTTGTGCACCATCCGGCAGTTTGATGAACGGGATGCTCGAACCGTCGGTTGAGATGATCACGGCCTTGTCGCTGTTGTTCGAGAAAGAAAAGATCTCGATGAACTGAGCTGTGCCGTGTGTGGCGAAATCGCTGTAAAAATGGACTTGATCAACTGTCAATAGATTGGCATCTGTAGACGCTTCATATAGTTTTACGGGAGGCAGGCTGAGTTTTGTATCGCCTGCTTTGACAGCCGTAAAATCTGACTGGAATTGAATGCCCGAGTAGCTGACCTCGGCAACATAAATGCGATTGACAGGCAGTTCCACATTCTCGAATACAAATGTGCCGTCCGCTGCGACGGTGCCGGTCTTGGTCAGGACTTCTTGTGGGGAGGTCGTTTGGGTTGCTGGATCTTGTGCATGGTCAAAGCCGCGCAGGGTAACCACCAGGCTGGCTGGCAGGCTTGTGCCGCCTGCCATCTGGACGGTGCCGCTGATATTTCCAACCACAGCGGCAGGTGTACCCAGTGTGCCAATTGTTGCCGGTGCCCCCGCTTCGGTCGCGGACGATTGAACGGTTCCCGTTACCGAGGCCGCGGGTGTCGCTGGAGTTCCCGGCGTTGACGCAGTTGCTGGAGTCTCGCTGAGGGTTGTGGGTGTCTCCGTTGAAACGGGAGCCGTTGTCGGCGTGGACGCGGCGGGCGAAGCGAATGTCAAAGTCCGCACATAAGCGGCCACGGCAGACGCGTCAGCATCAGAGAAATTACTTCCAAAAGCAGGTACATCCTGATTGCCCTTGCGAATAATGCCAATCAGATCGGCCTCGGAGAGCACCGACATTTTTTCCTGGTTCGTGAATTTATAAGCACAGTTCGGACAATTGGCATCAAAGAGTGACTTACCCTGCGCAAGTTGATCGGGTGTTGTGTGCAAAGTCATCGCGTAGGAGACTACATCCCAGCGTTGCTGGTCGCTCAATTTATTCGCAAAGGGAGGCATGTAGCGATCCATTTGTCCGCGTGTGACGACTGTGAACCATCCTGCGGGCGAAGCCAGTTGTCCTTTTTCAGCCATGCCGATGGCTGGCACGGGGACAGGCAGTTGTTGACTCTGCGGACCATCACCCAGACCCTGATCGCCGTGGCAGGGAACACATTCGGTTGCGAAAATGACCGCGCCATTTTGTAAATTGGGCGCGCTGGCCGGGAATAATGCGCCGAGCGTTGGCATGGGCGTGGGAGGAATGTAATCGGGCGGCGGGGTAATGTCGGATGCGAGGGTGCAGGCGCTGAGAAGGACCGCGGCGGCTAGCGTGATAAAAGCGATTCGAAATTTCATTGAATGTCCTTAATGGCATGATGCGTAATTCGTAAAGAGTAATATCATTACTTATCACAAATTACGTATCACGTTAGTTGATAGCTTTCCCACAGTTGGGGCAGAACTTGTCGCTGACAAGGACTGGCTTGCCGCAACGCGGGCAGAACCCGGATGATTTCGTGCCCCGCTCTTTGCGACGCGCGGCCAGCATTGATTCGATCTCGTCGTCGCTGACCGGTTCGGACTTGGCGGCCTCCGCGGCTGAGTCGGCGCGGCGGGCGGCAGCCGCTTTTTCGAGGCGGGACTCCGCATCGGGTCCAAATGAAGAGGCGGGCTTTAAAGTATCCAGCTTCTTTAAAACATCCGCACCTTTTTGCAGAAGTTCCGCGCGTTGAGCCGGATAGTCTTCATCGGGAATCTTTCCGAGCTTGAAGTCGAAGTCCAATTCCTGAAGCGAGTTGATCACGCGGTCGCGTTCGGCCAGCAGCGTAGAGCCTTCCTGAGACTCTTCCGTGACGCGGCGGACGCGTTTGTTCATCAGCGGCGCGGCCAGATATAAGCCGACGCCTATGAGCAGGGCGAGAAGTAGAAGAATTGCGCCGATATCCATGTCCGCTCCTATTTCAACATTGGGTCAATGATGGATTGAATGGCGGCTACCGAGGTAAACGGGCCGATCTGAACATATTGCAGCACACCCTTTTGGTCAATAAAGTACGTCTCCGGAACGCCTTTGATGCGGAACATTTGCGAGATCTTTGTGCCGAGGTCAGGGCCGTTGGCGTAGGTGACACCAAATTTTTTAAGAAAAGCGCGCGCTTCAGGTTCGGTGTCCACATAGTCTACACCGATGAAGACTACTTTATTGCTGCTTTTATAAAGTTCCCAGGCTTTTTCCAGATCAGGGGCTTCCTGTTCGCAGGGTTTGCACCAGGAGGCCCAGAAGTTGACCAACACTACTTTCCCGCTCAGGTCTGAGAGCTTCATCTGATTGGCGCCATTATATTCGTAGCCGCTGAACAGAGTCAAAGTCAACTGGTTGATCTTGTCGCCTTTTTGCACCTGTCCCTGTTGGGCGCGCTGGAGGCCGACGGCAACCAGCACGAGCAGCGCAACCAGCAGAGTCCAAACGATGATCTGTGCCCAGATCGGGACGCCGCGGCGCGGGGCCGTTTCTTTGATTTCATTCATAACATTCTCCTGATGCCAGCTCCCTGAGCCGTCCCCGGCGCAGGGTAAGCCGCCGAGGACGGCGGCTTGAGCATTGATTATTTTCTTTTCTTTAATTCTTCTTCCAATCGTGCGACGTATTCATCCTTTGGCGCTTCGACCTCGGACCCGGCAGCGGCCGCGGCTTTTGATGACTTGGTCCATGCCCGGAAAGCGCGGAAGAGTATGAAGGCTCCTGCCAATATAATGAGGGGAGGCAGAACATATATCAGCCAGTTCAATCCGCTGGCAGGCGGTTCACCCACCACGCGCACGCCGTATTGATCAATGAAATATTGTTTGATCTGATCTTCCGTCCAACCTCGTGAGAGCTGCTGGCGGATCAGGTCGCGCCATTGGCGGCAGGCCTCGGTAGGACACACATCCAGCGGCGTGTTCTCGCAGACCGGACAGTATAACTGGTGGGCGATGCGATTAACTTCATCGTCGGTGGGCGTTGGGTTTTGTGCCGAGACGTGTTGGTATAACTGGCTTGCCAGTAAAAGCCCAAGTACAAATGCAAGTAAAACGTAGGACGTAATGCGTAAAGTTTTATTTGTTTTCATTATGATGTTCCTTCTTACGTATCACTCGTTACGAATTACTTTGCTAATCTGCCGCACTGGTTTGATGCGCTCGTCGTGAACGAGCAGTAACCAGTTCGGTCTCACGCTCAGGCCAGGCGGCAATCAGGATGCCGAAGATGAACAAGATGCTGCCGATCCACAGCCAGTTGACCAGCGGGTTAATGAAGACTTTGAATGGTGCCAGACTCGCCGATGAGCTTTCCCAATTCACCAGGATCACATAAACATCGCCTTTGAGAGTACTATATAAGCCCGGAAGGGTCATTGGCTGTCCATCCGGGTAAACATCATAGCGCGGATACAGGGTCGTCAACAATTTGCCATTCTCGAAGAGGCTGATCTCGGCGCGGTTGACGTATCGTTCCTCTTGTCCATTCACCATGTTTGGGAATTGCTTCAAGTCGTTGAAGCGCAAAGTGTAATCGCCAATGCTTATAGATTCGCCCTGCGACAAACTCTTCTGGGTATCGATCTGGAAAACGTTGATGCCTAGAATGCCGATGGCCATCAACATCATGCTGACGTGAATAACGTAGCCGCCATAGCGTCGGCGGTTGCGTCCCACCAGAGTCCACAGAGCGAGGAGGAAGTTTTCGTTTTGAGTCTTCATGCGCGCCAAGGTTGCGCGCCAGAACTCAACCAGAGTTACCAATAAGACGAAGGCGATCAGGAAGAAGCCGGTCAGCGCGATGGCGTTCTTGGTGTATGTAAAGAACAGAACCACAGTAATGACAAGCGCGGCCGCCGCGGATTTCCATAAAGCGCGGCCCAGAGTTGTGATGGTCGAGTGTCCCCAGGCAGAGAGTGGAGCGATGCCCATCAGGAACATCAAGCCGGCGAAAAGCGGTCCGGTTGCTCTTAGGTAGAAAGGCGGCCCAACCGTGATTTTTTGTCCGGTGACAAGTTCGGAGATAAGCGGGAAGATCACACCCCAGAAGCACACGACCAATACGCTCATAAAGAGCAGGTTGTTGAGCAGGAACAAAGCCTCGCGCGAGAGCATGGATTTCATCTCGGTCTCGCCGCGCAGTTCAGGCCAGCGATAGATCACCAAGGCAATGGATGTAATGAAAGTTACACCAATGAACGCAAAGAAAGCCGGGCCGATCGCGCTTTGGGCAAAGGCATGGACTGAGGACAGTACGCCGGAACGTGTCAGGAATGTTCCAAAGATGACCAAGGCATAAGTCAGGATGATTAGGATCATGTTCCAATGCTTGAGCATTCCACGTTTTTCCTGGATCATGACTGAATGCAGGAAAGCAGTTCCGGTCAACCATGGCATGAGGGCCGCGATCTCAACCGGGTCCCAGCCCCAGAAGCCGCCCCAGCCAAGTACATCGTATGCCCAGCGGCTGCCGAGTACGAGACCGGCAGACAGGAATAACCATGCCACTAATGTCCAGCGGCGGGTAATGCGGATCCAACGATCATCGGTGCGACCGGTGATCAAAGCGGCCAGCGCGAATGCGTAGGGAATTACAAATGATACAAAGCCGAGGTACAACATCGGCGGATGGATGATCATGCCGGGATGGCGGAGCAATGGATTGAGGCCGTTCCCATCGGCTGGCGGGGGAACCGGAATTGACCCGACTGGTTGGAACATAGCCTTGATAACCTGCCCGCTCTTATCAAACCACATGAAGGCAAAAGGATTTTCGTAGAAAACTGCCAAGCCGATGAAGAAGGCTGTCGTAATGGATGTGACCACGATCACCCACGGCAGGAACTCGCGGTCACGGGTCCATGTGCGGAGGGTGACCAATGAAGCGAAGGCTGACATGAGCCATGACCAGAATACGAGTGAACCGGCTTGTCCACCCCACCAGGCGGTAACTTTAAGATAGGTGGGCATACTGCGGCTGGTCACTTCGTAGACGAACGAAACTTCGAAGTGATTGGTGACGAGCAAATAAATGAGGCAGGCAGCAGAGAGTGTGATAAGGGGCCACAGCAACAGCATGGCGCGCCGCGCAGACTCAACGATGGCGGCCGATTTTTTTCGGTCGCCATAAATAGCCGCGCCCACGCTATAGAGCGCAACAAAAAATGCAACAACTAAAATACCATAACCGATTTCAGCGAGCATAGATGTCTCCTACTGGGAGCTTGAAAGAAAACCTGACAGACTTTCTGATCTGTCAGGTTTGCATCGTGCTACTTGGTTGTCTGTGATGGTACGGCGTCCTGATATTTGGTCGGACATTTGAGCAGGAGTTCATCGGCATGGAAAACGCCATCAGAACCCAATTGGCCGGTCATGATGGCCTGGGCCTCGTTCTTGAGCAGGTCAGGCTTGGGGCCGTTGTAAACCACTTTGATGCGCGACCGGTTCGGGTCAATGACTGCCGCGTGTAAAACGGCAGCCAGCCCGCCTTGGGCCTCGACCTGGTTGTTATCGCCCGTTACATGAGCGATTTGAAAAGTCAGCGTCAAGGTGTTTGGATCGTACTGGATCGTGTCGCCAACAACTGCGCCGGAGAGACGCAGGTTCTTGCCGACAATGCTCGCGCCTTTGGCGTTTACTTCGTCAACGGTCAGGAAATATTCAGCGCTGGCCTGTGTGGATGAGAAGATTAAATAAACGACCGCTCCTAAAATGAGCAAGCCGCCAATAATGAATTTCATACGTCCCATGGGGAACCTCCGAAGATTGACTGAAGAAAATTATTATAACAAGTCTCATTTTACATGATGACATTAATGGACGCTGAAAATTGCTCAGACATTTGTCACGAAACCCACCCGATTCTATCCTATTTGTATTATGAAAAGCCTGGCCCAAATTGTGAAACGAGATCCCCTGCGGGGCAGGGGGACAGGCTTTAAAGATTGTGACTTTTGTCATGTCAGTTTTACGCTATTTTAACTTGTGATTAATGTTACAAAAGCGTACAATCTTGCCTGTATACCCCTGATTTACCCTTTTTTGGAGGAGGTGTCTTGGCAATAACCTTGTAAGGAAAAATAGGCTCTAACCCAATAAATAGGAGAATGCAAAAATGAGTTTAAAAAGAGTACTTTTGCTCGTAAGTGTCCTGATCGTCAGCGTTTTCGTGTTAACAGCTTGCGCAGGGCAAGCCGGCCCTGCTGGCCCCGCCGGCCCCGCTGGTCCAGCTGGCCCTGCCGGCCCCGCGGCGACAACCGCCGACTTGACCTGCACGCAATGCCACAACAACACCTCGCTCATCAGCGGCCATGAAGCAACATGGGCGTTATCCCTGCATGGAAGCGGTACAACCACTGCCTATGCGGGCGGTAGAGCCTCATGCAACGGATGCCACTCCGGCGGCGGCTTCAGTGACCGCATTGCGTCAGGAACCAAGACGGCCGATATTAAGACTGCTGATCCGAATGCAAGCCGCATTGACTGCCGCGCCTGCCACAAGATCCACACCACCTACACCAAGGACGACTTCGCCCTGAGGACCACCGCGGCTGTAACGCTCGAAGCTTCGGGCGCTACCTACGATGGCGGCATGGGCAACCTGTGCGCCAACTGCCACCAGCCTCGCACCGCATTCCCGGCCGCGAAGGATGGCAAGGTCAGTGTCAACAGCACCCACTGGGGCGCCCACCACGGTCCAGTATCCTCGATGATTCTCGGCGTTGGCGGCGGCGGTGGAGTTGAAGGCAAACCCAGCCAGCATTACTCGATGGTGAAGGACACCTGCGTGACCTGCCACATGGGCGGCGCAGGCGAAAACGCCCTCCACGCCTTTGCTCCAAACGTTGCCACCTGCACAACCTGCCATACCGATGCCAAGAACTTTGACATCAATGGCGTGCAGACCACGATCAAGGGCAAACTTGCGCAAGTCGAGAAGGCTCTGCAAGCCAAGGGCCTGCTCGATAAAGACGGCGTAATTGTTGTTGGCGACTATCCCGAAGCCCAAGCGGCGGCCCTGTGGAACTTCCTCATGGTCACAGAGGACAAGAGCATGGGTGTCCACAACTCGACCTACGCCAATGCCCTGCTCGATGCAGCGTTGACAGCGTTGAAGTAATCTACATCAAAGCGCACTTGCAACACTAAAATGACCTATCTCGAACCCAGGGATAGGTCATTTTAATGGTCGTGAACAGGATTTGGCGGGCGAACTGCGCCCGCCATCTCTTTGAAAAGTGTGCGACAACTAATCATACCGAATTAGTGATATTCAGCACTATTCCCGTATGGGAAAACATATAGAATTGTTTCATTCGCCTTAAAACCAGGCGGATATTTCTTGAACGGAATTGTTCGGAAATTAGGAGAATGCAATGATCAAGTGGTTCTCAAATCGGCTCAGGTTGACCCTCTTTATTGTTGGAGTGAGTCTGATTCTCGTGGCCGCGGCCGCACTAACGTCAAGAACTGATGCGGCCAATATCCCCAGCCCAGTTTTGCATTCTGCTTCGCAGGATAAGCCTTCTAATGATTTTTGTTTGGGTTGCCACAATCAGCCTACCTTAAGCAAGACTCTGCCCAATGGCGAAACACTTTCGCTATTCATCGACTCAAATTTGTTCAATCATGGCGTTCATAACCAGGAAGATGTTGCCTGCGTGGCTTGTCACACGAATATCAGCGTATTTCCTCACCCGGATTTCAAGGCCGAGGATCTTCGACAAGTTTCCATTCAGCTTTATACCTCCTGCCAGAATTGTCATGCGGACCAGTACAACAAAGTGTTGGACAGCGTCCATCAGAAAGCGCTGGCGGGAGGAAACTTCAACGCCGCGGTCTGCACGGATTGTCATAACCCCCATCAACAGGCGCGTATCACTGACAAAACGACCGGCGAGCTTTTACCGGAAGCTCGTTTGCGCATCCCACAGACTTGTGCGCGTTGCCATAGCGCCATTTATGATGCTTATAAAAACAGCGTGCATGGCAAGGCATTGACAGTGCAGGGGAACCTGGATGTGCCGACTTGCATTGATTGTCATGGCGTTCATAATATTCAAGACCCAACTACAGTCCAGTTCCGTAATGATACGCCGTTATTATGCGCCAAGTGCCACACTAATCCTGCGATCATGAACAAGTATGGAATTTCGACCCAGGTATTGAATACCTATGTGTCTGATTTCCATGGGACGACCGTGACGCTCTTTGAGCAAGTCTCGCCGAATACACCTACCAATAAGCCGGTCTGCACAGATTGTCACGGCGTACATAATATTTCCAATGTGGATGACCCTGCCACAGGCATCTCAATCAAGAAAAATCTTCTACTTAAATGTGAGCGTTGCCACCCGAATGTAACGACCGAAAGCTTTACCGACGCGTGGATGAGCCATTACGTTGCCAGCCCCGACAAATTTCCTTTGGTCTATTATGTGAATCTGTTCTACAAGTTCCTCATTCCTGCCGTCATCGGCGGCATGTTGGTGTTCGTGATCACGGACTTTATCAAACGCATGATCGAAGCGCGGAAAGGTAACAGGAAAAATGGCTAAGAAAACTTCTGCTCCCGTGCTGCCGCGCTCGTACGTCCGCTTTTCGATGGCCGACCGCGTCCAGCATCTGGTGATGTTGTTATCTTTCACCACACTGGGTATCACCGGCCTGGTACAGAAATATCCTTTGAATTCCATTTCGTTATTCATCATACGTTTGTGGGGCGGTGTGGAAAGCATCCGTGCCACACACCACGTGGCCGCCACGATGTTGATGCTGGTCGCGATATATCACATCATCGGTTTTGGATATAAGTTGTTTGTCTTGCATGAGCGCATCACCATGCTTCCCGGTTTTCAGGATGCCAAAGACGCGTGGATTGCTTTTACATATAACATCGGCCTCGGTAAGTCTCGTCCGCAGATGGGACGCTATACCTTCGAAGAAAAGGCTGAATACTGGGCGTTGGTGTGGGGTACGGTTGTGATGGGCATGACCGGCTTCATGATGTGGAATCCGCTGGCGACGGTCAAGATATTCCCAGGTGATTTTATTCCGGCCGCCAAGGCCGCGCATGGCGCCGAAGCTGTGCTGGCTGTGCTGGCCATAATCGTTTGGCACATGTACGGCGTTCACCTCAAGCGCTTTAACAAAGCCATGTGGACCGGCCGCCTGACCGAGGAAGAAATGCTTCATGAACATCCGCTTGAATTGGCGGATATCAAGGCTGGCATGGCCAACCGAACACCTGATGCAGCCATACTTCGTAAACGTCAGATGATCTATTATCCAATTGCGACCGTGCTTGGGATCGCCATGCTCTTTGCGGTGTATGGATTTGTCAATGGCGAGCAAACAGCTATCACAACAATTCCGCCGCAGAACCCGACAATTGCAGTGTACGTCCCGCAGACACCGACGCCGTTGCCACCGACGCCAACCCCGCTTCCGTCTCCGACCCCGGCTCCAACGGCTGAGGCCTCGAGCGGCACACCCGCGTCCTTGACCTGGACTCAAGTCGGCCCGATCTTCGCGGCTAAATGCCTCCAGTGCCACGGCGCGGCTGCCACAGCCGGGCTTAACCTGAGTACGTTCGCAGACGCGATGAAGGGTGGGAAGGATGGCCCGGTCATTGTCCCGAATGATGCGGCCAATAGCAAGTTGTTTATAGTTCAGTCCGCGGGAGGTCACCTCGGACAATTGTCCGCCGATGAACTGGCAACCGTCAAAGCCTGGATCAATGCAGGCGCACTCGAAAAATAACTTTTGAACTTGCGCGGAGACTGCGCATTTAATCTCCGTGTTTCAATCTGCAGAAGGAGGTATTTTGTGAAATTTAGAGAACGTATCAAGAAGTTTTTCTTTCCACCGACCGGATCGCCACGCTGGATGTTAATATTGCCGTATGGAATCCTTGGCATCTTAACACTAGCATTGCTTGTTGGTGGGGCATACACTTGGGATTATACAAACTCACCAACTTTCTGCGGTACATCATGCCACACGATGCCGCCCGAATTTGCGGCTTATCAGGCTTCACCTCACGCGCGCGTGGCCTGTGTGGAATGCCACATCGGACGTGAGTTTATTGGAAATCAGTTATTTCGTAAGGCGGGCGACCTCAGACATGTTATTGCTATGACCTTTACGACTTACGAATACCCCATCATGGCCGGTAATATGCGCCCGGCACGGGATACTTGTGAGAAATGTCATACGCCCGAGAAATTTTCCGATGACAGTCTGCGAGTAATCTATCATTTCCAACCTGATAAAGAAAACACCCCTTATAGTGTCAATCTGGTTCTTAAGACGGGCGGTGGGACCAAACGTGAGGGCTTGGGCCGCGGCATTCACTGGCACATCGAGAATCAAGTCTATTATTATGCCACCGACAAATTGGATCAGAACATCCCTTATGTCCGTGTTGTTAACGACGATGGCAGCGTGCAAGAGTTCACTGATGTGACTTCTAACTTTGATGCCTCTAAAGCGGATCCGAACCAGCTCAAACGAGTAGACTGCATTACCTGCCATAATCGCATTACTCACCGCGTTTATACACCCGAGGAGTCGGTTGACCGATCAATGCAAGCGGGGGCAATATCCACTGACATTCCCTTTATTCGCCGCCAAGCTGTAGAGGTCTTACGCGCGCAATATACTACTCAGCAGGAGGGGATTGCTGGGATGGAGAAACTGGCTGACTATTACAAGTCCAACTATCCTGATTATTATGCTGCCAATAAAGACAAAATCGACTCGGGGGTCAAAGAGCTGGTAACGATTTTCAACGACTCAGTCTTCCTCCACCAGAAATCGGATTGGAACGCCCATCCAAATAACATTGGCCACTTTGATTCAGCCGGTTGCTTCCGCTGCCATGATGGCAAACATTTGGACTCTAATCAGAAGGCCATTCCTCTTGAATGCAACCTGTGTCATTCGATCCCGGTCGTCAGCGGAGCACAGGATTTTGTAACCAAGATCGAGATCAGTAAAGGCCCCGAACCCGAGTCTCATTTGAATTCTAACTGGATCAGTTTGCACAACAAGGCCTTTGATGCCACCTGTTCGAACTGCCATACCACTGAAGGGGCAGGCACTACTTCCAATACATCCTTCTGCTCAAACAGTGCTTGCCATGGTAGTGTCTTTAGTTATGCTGGATTCGACGCTCCAAAATTACGTGAAATTCTTCAAGCACAACTGCCCACCCCACAACCCACTCAAGTACCTGTACCTGTGGTCGGAAATCCAACTTACAATGCAAATATTGGGCCGCTGTTCAGCGCCAAGTGCACGGTATGCCACCAGGGCGCTTCAGCTCCCAAAGGACTCGACTTGACCAGTTATAACAATATTATGAAAGGTGGCGCAGATGGCGCTGTCATTCTTTCCAATGACTCAGCTAACAGCCCCCTGGTAAAAATTCAGAGTTCCAAACACTTTGCTAATTTTTCAGCGGATGAGCTTGACCTCATAAAGAAATGGATTGACGCTGGCGCGCCTGAGCAGTGAGGCAATATAACCAATTTTTGAATAATGAACTTTGAACAGTATCCGGTTTGTCGGGATTATATTTTATGAACTGGATGCTATTGTACAGTGGGTAGAAGGCAGTTTGGTAGAATAATCCCACTGCGCTGACTAATGCCAAGTGATGAATGTACAGACAGATAACAAAACTGTCCGTAATTTGGATAAAAAGGAGTGTGCAAATGGAAGACAAGAAAGATGTATCACGACGGGATTTTATGAAGCTGGCGATCGCGTCCATTGGCGGAGCGATTGGTCTGGCCTTGGGAATCCCTGCAGTTGCCTATGTAGTTGGGCCAGCGCTTAATAGCAAGCAGGAACAAGGTTGGATTCGGCTTGGCTCGACGACCAAAGTTGAGGCCGGGGTACCCACTCTGTTTAAGGCCAAGATTCAACAACAGACCGGCTGGATTACCAGCGAAGAAGAAATATCAGCATACATTCTGTCGGATAACGGGCGTGATTACGTTGCCATGTCAAACGTCTGTACTCATCTTGGCTGCCGGGTTCGCTGGATCGCTGAACAGAACAAGTTCTTTTGTCCTTGTCATAATGGGATCTTCGACAAAGAGGGAAATGTCGTTTCCGGGCCCCCACCTCGTCCTCTGAACCGATACGATGTCAAGGTTGAGAATAACGAATTATTCATTATGGGAGTCTAGGATGTTAATTAAATTTGCTGACTGGTTGGATGAACGCGTCGGCTGGCGTCAGGTATGGGAAGCAATATTCCTGCGCAAAATCCCAAAGGTCAACTGGTTTTATACTCTTGGAAGTGCAACTCTGTTCCTGGCTATTAACCAAGCAGTGACTGGCATTTTGTTGACCATCTACTACGTCCCCACCCCTGATCATGCCTACGATAGTGTTCAATACATCACAACGCAGGTTGCCATGGGTTGGTTGATCCGTGGCTTGCACCATTGGGGAGCGAGCGCCATGGTTGTGATAGTTGTGCTCCACATGTTGCGCGTGATTTTCTATGGCGCCTACAAATATCCTCGTGAAGTTACATGGATGACAGGCGTACTGTTGCTATTGATCGTTGTTGGGTTTGGCTTCACAGGCTATCTGCTTCCATGGGATCAGAAAGCATTTTGGGCGACGACCGTGGGGACTCGTATTGCAGGTACGCCGCCGATTGTCGGCGATTACCTGCTGCGCATCATGCGAGGTGGCCCAGAGCTTTCTGCAGTGACCCTGGCTCGTTTTTTTGGTACACACATCTGGGTGCTGCCTGCCGCATTGATGCTCTTAATCGGCATCCACCTTTATCTGGTGATTAAGATCGGTATCAGCGCAGTACCGAAGAAAGAGGAATAGTCCATGAAGGACCAAGAGAAGAAAGATTATCTGGAAAAGTATCACGAGGAAAAGGAGAAGGGCGTCCCCTTCTTCCCTGACATCATCTTCAAAGATACGATCGTTGTGTTGATCGTCTTCCTCGTTCTGGTCGCATTGGCATACTTCATCGGTGCGCCTCTGGAAGCCCGCGCAAACCCTGCAGACACCTCGTACACCCCGCGCCCTGAGTGGTATTTCCTGTTCCTGTTTCAACTGTTGAAATATTTCCCTGGTAATCTCGAGGTCATTGGTGTTGTACTTCTACCGACCCTGGCGATTATCGTTATATTCCTGTTGCCTTTCATTGACCGGAGCAAATTTCGTCATTTTCGCAACAGGCCAATCGTTACCACAGGAACGCTGTTTGGCCTGGTCGCCATAATCTTCCTGACGATCCAGTCGATACGAGAAACGCCGCCACCCGTGGAGGCTGCGTCTGGAGATCAAACAGCCGCATTATATGTGGCTAATTGTGCCTCCTGCCATGGTGAGTCGATTGTCGTTCCGAAAGGCACCAACCTGCACGACATCATTGCCAAGGGAAAGCACGAAGGCATGCCTGCCTGGGGTGCTGACCTTTCAACCGATCAAATTGATGCGCTGGCCGGGTTTATTCTCTCTCCCGGCGGAAGCCAGCTTTTCACACAATACTGTAGTGAATGTCATAAGGTAGAGGAACTGGTTTCCAGCAGCCCGCTTGAACTCAAAAAGGCTTTGGATCTTGGACTGAGCTACCCGCCCCATGCCAATTTAAATATCCCCAACCTGTCCACTGCGATGGATCAGGAACAACGTACCCGCCTTCTGAACTTCTTGGTTGCGCCAGATGGCGCCAGATTGTTTACAACTAACTGCTCTCCCTGTCACGGCAGTTCGGTTGCTTTCAATGGTTCTAAAGATGACCTTCGCAAACTAATTAGCACGGGCGGACAGCATCTTGAGATGCCAGCCTGGAAAGAGAAACTGAGTCAAAGTGAAATCGATATTCTTGCCCAGTATGTGGTTGACCCGGGCGCTATGCCATCTGGCAAGCAGTCCTTTGACAACAATTGTAAAAGCTGTCATGGAGATCGCGTTCCGAAAGCTGAGAGCGTAGAGCAGGCCAAGCAAATTATTTCAACCGGCGGTGCCCATCAAACAATGCCAGTTTGGGGATCGGTATTAACGCCTGAACAATTGGACGCGCTTGTAAACTACACTTTGCAGGCAACCCAGGGCACTTCTGTAGCAACCGGGCAAAAGCTCTTTGAGAATAACTGTGCGGTCTGCCATGGTCAGTTCGGTGAAGGTGGACCCAATCCAACGCACTCCGGCACCACCATTCCACCCATCAGTACTGCAGAATTTCTAAAAACGCGCGACGACTTTACTTTGCGCGCAATTATCTCTCAAGGGCAGCCGAATGCTGGAATGTCCCCCTTCAATACATCTTCGGGCGGCCCTCTGGATGATACGCAAATTGATGCTATTGTTGCCTATCTGCGCTCCTGGCAGGATAAGCCCCCGGTGGAGGCTCCGCCCGAAGCGCAGCCAACGCCAACCCCGCCTGTGCTTTCTTTAACCGGCGAGAAAATCTACACCGGCCTGTGCACTCAGTGTCATGGTCAGAATGGCGAAGGCGGCGTTGGCCCGGCGTTGAACGATCCCAAATTCCAGCGGGCCAATACTGATCAGAATATCGCTGACACGATCAGTAACGGTCATAAAGATACTTCGATGATTGCCTGGGGCGAGGTTTTGAATTCAGATCAAATCAACCAGTTAGTAAAGTTCATTCGAACTTTTGGCAGTGGAGGAGCCAACACGGGAACGACTACGTCTACTCCATCAGCCGCCCCATTATTCACTGCGGATGTCTTGCCCATCTTTAAGAACAAGTGCAGCGCATGTCATGGGAGTTCGGGCGGATGGGATGCGTCCAGCTACAAATCAGTCATGGAAAGTGGCGCTCATGCTCCTGTAATAGTTCCCGGCAATGCGGCAAATAGTCTGCTAGTGCAAAAGATCATGGGAACCCAGAAAGATGGAATGCTCATGCCTCCGGGTGGCAAATTGTCAGATGCTGAGATTCAAACCATCACAAATTGGATTAACGCCGGAGCATCGGAAAAGTAAACGATAGTTGAGACACGAAAAAGGACGTCCAGGATTGGGCGTCCTTTTTCGTGCTGTACAAATCCTCAGGCGGGTACCACGTCTGTTGATTCGATCTTGACCGATTCTTGTTCCTCTTCTGCATACCGGTGGTCCACCACGTGCAGATAGCGGACACCTAATGAGAAGAGAGTTAGCCCGTAGGCGATGATGCCAAGCCCGGCCATCCATTCCACAATGGAAGGACGGTACATGGTATAGCTGACGGTCAGATCGCCGGGCAAGTAAGATACCATTACCAGCAGACCGGTTAGATTGGTATCCCAGCGATAAGCAACGACGCCGCCGACGATGAGACCCAGGGCCAGCATCCGCAGGGACGGATTCAAACGGGTCTTCTTATTGATCAGGATGATCATCGGTATCACTGCTCCCAACAGGATTTCGCCGATCCAGAAGTTGAATGAAAGAGTCCCACTTGTGAGAAGGTTCAAGCCTTCAGTGCGCCCTGCCTGGTATGTGTAGGTCATGGAGAGCGCGTCCCAGAATCGGAAGTACAAATAAGCGGCCATCATCCAACCGATGAAGTGGGATACGCGCTCCAGCAATTCATCTTTGACCATGGCGCGTTTGGTCAGTTTCGGTGCGAGCATGGACGCAAAGACTGTCAGCGCCATGCCGCCCGCCACTGCCGAAATAATGAATAGCACGGCAACATCAGGGCGGAACCAGAACGGATGGGCTTTCAGTACACCGTACATCGCACCGAGCGAGGACTGATGCAGCATGGAAAGGCACAAACCTGCAAGTGCCAGATAGGGGGCGTAGTGATGAGCACTTTCGAGTTTCCCCGCAATTTTGGGGTAATGATTGCGCAGCCACTCGAAAGATGAAAGGATGGGCAATACCTCGATCACCAACACGGTCAGGTAAAGCATTATGCACATGGTAACTTCCCAGAGCAGGGAGTGCTTGTTCCAGTACACCAGCGCGTGCCAGAATCGGTCTGGACGGCCAATGTCAAGCAGCAGTGCCAGCATGGCCATTGTATAACCGGAGATCCCGACGAAGGTTGCTGTGCGCGCGACCGGCTGGTATTGTTTCAGCCCGAAGAGATAGACACCCGCGCACAGGAAGAAAGCTCCGCCTGCTATTGCAATGGATGACAGGTCAATCGTGATCCATAAACCCCAGGGAACCAGGTCGCTCAAGTGAGTTAGAGACAGACCTTTCCAGAAGACCAGCAGGCCGGCAATCAGACCGGTGGCCAGGAATAAACTCAGAAAACTGAGCCACTTGCCCCAGGCTGACGCAAAGAAGGATTTGATCCTGGTGATTTTCATGCTAAACCTCCGCCAGAACAGGCAGGTAATAAACGCGCGGCCCTGTGCCCAAATCCTCGCGCAAGCGGAAATGCGGATTCTTACGCAAGAGTATGCTGACCGGCGAATTGCGATCGTTCAAATCGCCAAAGACACGCGCCCCGGTAGGGCAGACGCCGACGCAGGCAGGTGTCGCATCCGGATCCACACCGGGAACGAGTCCCAGAGCCAGACCGCGGTCAATACGCTGATAGCAGAAGGCGCACTTTTCCGGCACACCGCGCGGGCGGCGCGCAACTTCCGGTTCGCCCCACTCCGGCGAGGCCGGGTTCGGACCGTCGAAACTCTTCCAGTTAAATGAGCGTGCACCATAGGGGCAGGCCACTTCACAATACCGGCAGCCGATGCAGCGATCGTAGTCCATCATCACAATTCCATCGGGACGGTAATAGGATGCTTTCACTGGGCAGACTTCCACACAGGGGGCTTTTGCGCATTGCATACAAGGACGCGGTATATAAACTGCCTTGTCGCCAATTGGGTCCGCCTCAAGGACGGGATTCCAGGTAATATCTGGTGAGATATCGTTATGAGCACGGCAAGCCATTACACAATATCCGCAGCCGGTGCATTTATTCTGGTCGATCACCATCGCCCATTGACGACTTCCGTTTGTTTTGCTCGGAACCGACTCGTTTGCATTTGCTTCTTTCACAACCTGCAAACCGATCACTGTTGCCGTGGCAACCCCGGCGACTTTGAGCATGTCTCGACGTGAAAATTTTGCATCAGTCATTCTTGCCTCCTTTAGTAAGGCGGCGATACATGCGTTCCAACCACGGGGCAAGTATCATGCCGCCGGCCAGACCGATCAGACCGGCCATACTGGCGAAGCCTATCGGGCTGACCGGTGTGGGTTGATTGGTAACAGGCGGGATCGGAGTTACGACTGCGGTAGGCATCGGCGTGGGTGTTCCGCCAATCTCTTCAACCTTGATTGCCGCCGCGGCGAGGGCCTGACCCGGAGCATGCATCTGATTTGAGTGGCACTTGTTACAAGTATCCAGCGAGGGCAGGAAGCTATGGTCCGGGGCCTTGTGGGCAATAGCGAAGTCGGTATTATCTGCGTTCGTGTTATTCACGTTGAAACCCAGATGACAGTTGACACACGTCACACCTGCCGCGGCATGTTTGGATGTCGGGAAGTTGGTCATCGCGTCCTTGTGGCAGTTTTCGCATAAAGCGGATGCATCTCCATTTGTTGCGGTGACTCCTGCGACCGTCTTCATCCCGGCGGTATGTGCATCGTGACATACAGTGCAAGTCATACTGCGTTGATAATGTGCGCTCATCTTCCAGTTGTCAGTTGCAAAGCGGGGATCGCTATGACATTTTCCGCAGAGTTCCGGGGTGGTATTTATCGGCATGTTGTCCACTGGATGATTAGGCGGAATCGGGTTGTGACATGCAATGCAGGTGACACCCTCAGCTTCGGATTTACCCGTTGCCGGATCGTAACCCGTTGTATGGCAGACCAGGCAGGCGCCCGGTTTGCCTTGAGCATTCCAGGCCTCGACAAAAATGGGATCGGTCAGCGCCTGACCATGAGGGCCAGTCTGCCATGTAGCATAAATATCTTTATGACAGGTAACGCAACTATTCCCATCTATATTGTTGACAGGCAGCGCTGTCGGGGTGCCGTCCTGGGCCTGGGCAAAGACCAGCGTTAGGCCTGCGGCTAACAGGGCGAACATTACGGCGATCAAAAGGCGTTCAAAGCGGGAAAACATAATCAATCTCCTCAATGGTTTTATGCGTGAACGGGGACGGGCGCTTTATGGAAGACTTCGCAATCGAGGCATTCCTCGCGCAGGTAGCCATTCGGCAGGCGTCTTACCTGCCAGCATGGCGTGTTGGAAGAAGCCGCCTCGCACTTGGCGCGTTCTTCCGGCGTGCAGTTTTTAATTTCCCAGCACTTCGGCGTTTCCACATTTAACGGAATGTTCTCAGCCTCGGCTTGCCAGCGGGCATCCAGCTTGCGCAGGAAGGCCACAGCTAATGCTGTGATGAAGATCGGGATCGCAAGGCGCCCAACCAGGCCGATCACAACCGCGAGCAGGGAATTAATATCGTTCATCCCTCACCTCACATTCGGTGATAGCGAGCGCGTTCGCGGCGGTTCAGCCATTCACCGGCGATCAGAAGCGTGCCGAACGGGATGATCAGCCGGAACAGAACCAGGACTAACATTACTTCAGGAGCGTTCATCTCATCCTCCTTTTCTTAGGATTGACTACAGTGTACGCTTTGGCAGCATGGGAAGTAAATTCGGGCTCTCCCCCAACTCTTGAAATTCATTCTGCGGTCTTTCCGGACTTTCGGTATGCTATTTCACCCCAAGCCTTTTCTACACTGATGGGGGATTTGCCCCATAAAAAAACATCCTGCCGATGAAAATCGGCGGGATGGCTGTTATTTACATGAACAATTGTTTGATATCAACGAAATTATGTGCCCAACGGTTCGCGTTTGCGAAGCATCCTGTGGGTAACGGACAGTGGGGTGGGATGCTTCGATAAGCCCAGCACAGGTTTGGGTTCCCCGTCAAAACGAGACACTGCCTGGGTGTAGAAAAAACTCAATTTAGCGGGATGAATCCCCACTTATTGTATACAACGGTATAAGGCTCCCGCCTGTGTTTCCATCACTTCAGTCCTCAACTCGGGCAAACGACTTTCCCAGCAAGGTACCTGCCTCCTGGCTATCAACCGGCTTGGCAAAGAGAAATCCCTGTACATACTCGCAATCCATCGCCTTTAGTTTGGACAGCTGGTCGTCCGTCTCGACACCCTCTGCAACCACCTTCATCCCGAGATTGTGTGCCATTGCCAAAATCGTCCGGACGATGTCTGAACCGCTGCCAGTGGTTCCCAGCCGGCTGATGAAGACGCGATCGATCTTGAGCGTATCAATTGGCAGAGTGTGCAGGTAACTCAGCGATGAATATCCTGTGCCAAAATCATCAATTTGCACCTGTATGCCCATTTCACGCAACTTGGAAAGCATGGTCGATACAGACTCCGAGTCTTTCACGATCAGGCTTTCCGTCAGTTCCAATTTCAAACAACCGGCATCCAATTTGTTTTTTTTTGCAGATCTCGGCAATCTGTTGGATCAAATCCGTTTGGGCGAATTGCCGGGGTGACAAATTCACGCTAATTGTCAACGGCGGATCCGCAGGGAATTGCAACTGCCAGGCGCGAATCTGACGGCATGCCTCGTCCAGAACCCAGTAACCGATCGGAACGATGAGTCCGGTTTCTTCGGCGATTGGGATGAACTCTGCCGGCGGGATGAGACCTTTTGTTGGATGTTGCCAGCGCACCAGCGCCTCGAATCCGACGATTCGATGAGTTGCCAGGTGCTGGATTGGCTGGTAGTGAACGATAAACTCCAGGCGTTCCAAAGCTTTCCGTAGGTCGGCTTCCAATTCTATGCGTGTCATCACACGCTCCAGCATCGCCGGATCGAAAATTTGATAACATCCCAGTCCCTCCCCCTTGGCGCGGTACATGGCAATATCGGCATCACGCAAGATGTCCTCCGTCCGCTCATAGCTGGCTACATTCAGCACAATGCCTATACTTACGAAGACATATAGCTGATGACCATCTAAATTCAGGGGCATGGCCAGATCATGTTGGATGCGATCCGCAATCCGTGTAGCCTCTGTAGAGTCTTGAATATCTTCAAGCAAGATGACGAACTCATCACCCCCCAGACGCGCGACCGTATCTTCGCCGCGCAGACAAGCCGCCAGACGGGTTGCGGTTTCGATCAGCAACTGGTCTCCTGCTTTGTGACCCAGGCTGTCATTCACCACCTTGAAGCTGTCCAAATCGAGGAAGAGTACGGCATACTTATATTCCTTATGCCGGTTGGCGCGTTCCATCGTATGTTGCAGGCGATCCATGAACAAGACACGATTAGGCAGATCCGTCAGCGGATCATGTAACGCCGTATAGACCAGTTGCTCTTCCGCACGCTTGCGTTCCGTGAGCTCAACTTGTAGTTGCTCGTTGGCTCGCGACAATTCC
>Ga0172368_10001703_pt1 | contig 29420 bp, 33 predicted proteins | sample Lak11m_FD_114540 | JGI IMG/M metagenome (GOLD analysis project Ga0172368, IMG submission 114540) | Freshwater microbial communities from Kabuno Bay, South-Kivu, Congo - kab_022012_11m | ecosystem: Environmental > Aquatic > Freshwater > Lake | place: Democratic Republic of the Congo: South-Kivu...
TATTAACTTGACTATACGCACACAGCGGGAGATTACATAAAAAATAACCCGTAAATATATGATTTACAAAGATATTAAAAAAGAGTTTGACTACATTCTTTGGCTAAGGGAAAGAATTAAAAAATTAAGATTTGGCATAGGCCACAAAATAAAGACTGATAGCTCGACGGATTTCGAGATGTTAACCAGAAAAGTAAAAGCTTACGAGCAGGAATATGAGTTATTAGTTTATGACTTATACCTACTCCTAAAAGATTATGGCCTATCGGGAGAAGTTAATAATTACCCATACTCGAGTTGAGCTCTTTAGATATGAGGGCTTGGTTAAAAGCGGAGTAAAGCGGAAAAATAAAAGAATAATTAAACGCCGCACCAAAGAACAAGTCATGGAGCAAGTAAAAAACAGCAAGACCGGCGAATATGACTTGGAAATTATGCGTCATTTTTCGCTCAAACGCACCAAAGACCGGATAATCAGGCTGATTAACAATAACGAGGATATGCGGACGTTTATCACGCTGACGTTCAAAGATAATATCACCGATTTATTCGAGGCCAACGAAATATTCAAGAAATTTATTAAAAGACTAAAATGGAAATTTCCAAAATTGAAATATTTGGCGGTGCCGGAATTTCAAAAGCGAGGAGCCGTCCATTATCATTTACTCATCAACGTCGATTATATCGAAAACAACAAACTGGCTGAAATTTGGGGACAAGGCTTTGTCATGATCAACAAAGTTCAGCACATCAATAATTTGGGATTGTATATCTCAAAATATATCTGTAAGGATTTGTTCGATATTCGCTATTTCGGAATGAGAAAAATCCTTTGCTCGAAAAATTTAGAACAGCCGATAATTTTAACCGGATTAAAAAATGTAATTAGTTTTTTCAACCCGACCAAGTTAAAATTATTATTTGAAAGCAATTACAGCTCCGATTGGTTAGGACGGGTTAATTACCGGCTTTACGCCACTTGAAAATACCTTTGATTAGAACATGGGTTTTGAAAACCGATGTTATGAATATAAATAACGACCACGTTGAAAGATTTAAAAAATTATATGAAAAAACATTTAAAGAAAAAATCACTTGTGAGGAGGCTTTCGAACAATGCCTCAAATTAGTTCTTTTAATTAACGCTCTTTATCGTCCGATGACCTTGGTTGATTTTGAGCGGGTTCAAGCCCGACGTCGCCAAACCGGTGATCTCTAAGGGCTTGAAAAAATTAGCGGTTATGGTAGTATTTAATCAGTGCCCAATTAAATATAATGCTAAAAGCTTTTTTTATACTCGCCCCCAAAAAGGGACGGTTCTGCCGACGAGTATTGCTTTTAGCAGTATTTAGTTGGGCACTCAGGACTGTCCCTTTTTGCGTATTTATAATTAATAATAAAATTATGGGATTAAAAGATGAAGATATCGCCAGTTTTAAAAAAATGTATAAAAAAGCTTTCGGAGTAGACCTTGACGATAATGAGGCTCAAGATAAGGCCATAAACTTAATTCGAATGTTTGAATTAGTTTATAAACCAATAACAAAAGAAGAAATGCAGGCAACTCTTAAAAGACAAAGAGAATTAAGAAAGCGTAACAAATAAACATGGAAAAACAAACCGCTAAAATTAAATATTTCGCTTATGTCCGCAAGTCTACCGAGGGCGATGAACGGCAGGCTTTATCCATTGATAGCCAAAAGGATAAAGTCCGAGAGTTTTTTAGTGGCTTGGAAATTGTCGATATTTTAGAGGAAAAGCACTCGGCTTTTACGCCTTATAATCGTCCGGTCTTCGCCGATATGATTAAGCGGATAAACAAAGGCGAGGCTCAAGGTATTATCGCTTGGCACCCCGACAGATTATCGAGAAATGAGATTGACGCCTCGACCATAACCTATATGGTGCGGACTGGCGTAGTGCTTGATTTAAAATTTGGCTCCTATAATTTTGACAATTCCCCCGAGGGAATAATGATGTTGCAGTTGGCTTTAAGCCAATCGCAATATTTTTCGTCAAAATTAGGCAAGGACGTTCGTCGAGGATTAGAAAAGAAATTTGAAATGGGTTGGCAACCGAACAAAGCCCCCGAGGGTTATATTAACGTAGCCGACAAAGACACTAATATCAGCACCATTGCTCCAGACAAGCCTCGATTTCTTTTGCTGAGAAAAGCCTTTGACGCCATGCTAACGGCTAATTACACCGTGCCACAGGTTTTAGATAAGTTAAATAATGAATGGGGCTATAAGACCAGAAAAGGCAAAAGATTCGGCGGTAAAGGTTTGAGCCGGAGTTCTTTGTATCGGGTTTTCACCAATCCCTTTTACGCAGGCATTATCAGTTACAACAATAAAGAAAACAAAGGCAAGCATAAGCCGATAATAACGCTCGAGGAATACGACAAGATTCAAGTTATTATGGGGCGTGAGGGCAAGCCGAGAAGACAAAAAAAAGATTTTTCTTATACCGGCTTGATCCGGTGCAAAGAGTGCGGCTGTCTAATAACCGCCGACACCAAAACCAAGGTTATTAAAACGACTAAAGAAGTAAAAAGTTTTACTTATTACTACTGCACCCATAAACGCAAAGATTATGATTGCCACCAACCAGCTATTACTAAAGACGACTTGGAATTACAGATTGAGCGAAGACTGGAAAAATACGAGCTTCACCCCGAATTTTTAGACTTGGCTTTAGAGATTATCGATGAGTTGAAAGACGAGGAAAAAGATAAAAATGACGTGATAGAGGAAAACGCCGGCAAGACGCTTGAGGAGCTTAAAAACGAGCTCAAAGGGCTAACCAAAATGAGATGTCGGGGCTTATTGAACGACGAGGAATTTTTGGAAAGCAAAAATGAATTAACCCGAGATATAATCAGATTAGAGGGCAAAGACGAAAGCAAGGCTAAACAAAATGACGAAATAATGGAATTAACTAAAAAAACTTTTACCCTCGCTTGTTATGGCCGTAAAAAATTTATGGACGGCGATAATGAGGTTAAAAGAAACCTAACACACGAGTTAGGTTCGAACTGGACTTTGGAACATAAAAAATTAGATATATTAGCCTATAAATGGCTGTTGCCCATTGAAAAATCGCAAACACTCCTTAACGAGAAAAAAGCAGGGTTCGAACTGATGAAAATGCCCGAAAACAAAAGACGAAGTGAGCTTTTTGAGCTACTTCGTCCCTTAGTGCGGAGAGGGGGGGATTCGAACCCCCGAGGCCTTGCGGCCCACCGCTTTTCGAGAGCGGCACTTTCAACCACTCAGACACCTCTCCAATAAACTACTTGTTTTTGCTCTTCAACCGCTTTATTTCCCCCTCATTTAGATATTCCCATTTACCCTCCGGTAAGTTGCCTAATCGGATTCCGGAGATCTCCAGGCGGATCAAATCGGACACTTTTAGGCCTAAGGCTTCAAACATTCTTCTAATTTGGCGCTTTTTACCCTGGGTCAAAGTCAACAAAAACCGTTTATTATCCAGATACTCTACCTTCTTGACCGAAACTCCGCCATCCCCATCGCCAATCTCCACACCGCGCTGGAACTTGGTGATAATCTCCTGGGTTTGGGATTCTGCCAAATTGTCACTGTCCGGAGTTTTGACCAGGACCTTGTAGACTTTCTCCGATTCATACTTGGGATGGGAAATCTGTTGCGACAATTCGCCGTCATTGGTAAGCAGCAGCAGGCCGCGACTGTTTTTGTCCAAGCGTCCAACGATGAACAACCGAGTGGCCTCCACTCCATCCAGAAGATCGAAGACATTTTTCTCTTCTTTAAAGTCACGTGTGGTGCAAACGTAGTCACGAGGCTTGTTGAGTTTGATATAAACACTCTCCAACTTGCCGCCAATAATATTTTTTCCCACCAAAACTGTATCACGGTCACTCACGCGCTGACCGAGCTCCGCCAACTTGCCGTTGACCTTCACTTCTTTGGAGCGAATCAGCTCCTCGGCTTGGCGCCGGGAACAATAACCGCTATCCGCAATGTATTTTTGTAAGACGATATCCATAAACGTTAGATGTGGCATCTGATTAAAACAATCAAACAAGAGTCGCCAGCTGTTAATACTACTTTTTTTATTTTGTCTTCCCACAAACCGCTCCGAGATCCGGAGTGTGACTTGTCACTGTCAACCCATTCGAGTGCCGGAGTCAAAACTGCTTGCGGGATACTTTCCATTTCCGGCAGGTTAGTCAAGAAGTCTTCGGTGGTAATAATATCATCAATGTCCCATTCATCAAACTTGGAGGCGACTCCAGTCGGATTATCAACACTGAACTGAATCAGTTGCGGTTCGAGCTGCTTCATGACCGCTTGAATAAAGTTTGGTTTGGCATCCGCCAAATACTCCATGACCTTCTCCGTCTCATTTTCGTCATAACGTATAATGGCCGCTAAAATATAGTGCATAAATTTATCTTTTATTTTTATAACCCACCCAGTAAATTCCCAAGAAGGCGACCAGCAACCAGAAGAAAACTGAGAGGTCATTCTTGAAGTACGGTACGTCCACTAAGCCGTGGACTAAAGTGGCTACCATGGCCGCTCCCAGACCCAAGATGACGAAGCGGTGGCCGCTATTTTTCTTCTTTTCTACCCTGAATAACTTTGTTGCACAATAGATATATTTCCCGATTATCCAGGCAAAAAGCAACATTCCCAATAGTCCCAGCTCCGTCCAGAAATTTAGGAAAATATTGTGGGGATACATATAGACCTCGGTCGGTTGCCAGACTTGGGCGCGATAGGCGGCGCTGGTTCTGACCTTTTCTAGCCAATTAGGATCGTCATTTTTAACGAAAATTCCTTCTTGGTGATAGGGCAAAACCCGTTTCTGATATTGGGCCAAGCCTGTTCCCAAAACCCAAGTGTAATTGTTGAGCATCATCTTCTTAGTTTCAATCCATTGTTGCTGTCTAATCTGTCCGGAGAGATCAGTCAGCGTCATTTTATGCTTGGCATAGTCTAATAATTTTGGCGTCGAGACCACGAGCATCAAGCCAAGGACTAAAGTGACGAGAGTTATCTGCCACATTTTTTTGTTGACGAGCAAACCATAGAAAATGGCAGCAGCTAAAATTCCCACCAGCGCGCCCTCAGACTGGGCAAAGTAAATTGCCGAGAGAGAAGCGATTATGGTCAGAGAGATAATAATGATTTCTTTCAAGTTCTTTTTTTTGCTTTCTGAAAAATAGCATAATTTTTGCTGCAGGAAAGAAACGAGAATGACAACAATCGGAGCTAAGTATAATCCGACAGCGTTGGGGTAACCAAAAAAGGAAACGGCGCGACGAGTAGCTGCGTTAGCCCAGAATTCGTTGAAGATAAATTGGCCGGTAAGCTTCTGATATATCGCCATCAGAGAAACTAGGAGTGCGGAGACAAGCAGTGACCAGATAATTTTCTCGTCGGATTTTTTTTTTCTTCCCAGAATGTTAACAACCAGGATAAAAAAGATTACCGGTTCAAAAAAGTAGGCTTTGAAAATCCCCAGAGCGTCAGAACTAATGCCGGCGACAAAAACGGCGGCATAAGAAATGAGGAGAACTGCAATTAATTCCCACTTGAAGGGATATAACATCCTGGTTTTTCTTTCTTGCCAATACTTTTTGAGACTAAACTGATATTTCTTGGCAACCCGAATCAACCAAGAGGCAAAAGAAATTAGAATCATGAGCTCCAAGAGGGTTCCGGGAATTCCAGCGACGCTAAATCTAATTAGATAGGATGGCAGAGCGACAATAATCAAAAGCAGGGCCCAGGTCGGCCTGATACGAGTCAGGACAAAGTAGAAAATAGCGTAAATTAGGACCAAAAGGTTAAACATATGATTTAATTATAACACCTTTAGGGATTTAGCGAAAAGACGAGGGAATCCTCGTCTTTTCTCTTAGAACTTCAATTAAATTTAAGCGCGTTCGACGTATTCACCGGTATCGGTATTAATCACAATAGTCTCGCCTTCGTCAATAAACACCGGGACGTTAATCTTGGCTCCGGTTTCGAGCTCAGCCACCTTAGTGACGCTGCCGACGGAGTTACCTTTAACTGAAGGCGGAGCGCTGACCACTTTGAAAGACATCTTAATCGGCAAACTGATAGCTACCGGGCGATTGTTGAAGTATAAAACATCAACATCAATGCCTTCTTTCAAATATTGGATCTTCTCGCCGATTTCTTCGGTCGGGAAAGTAAACTGTTCATAGCTGGTGTTATCCATAAAATTGGCTCCGCCAGAGTCACTGTACAGATAGTTGGCTTTCTTGGTTTGAGTTTGAGCTTCTTCCGCCTTATCATTACCTTGGAAAGTGCGCTCGAGCACATTACCGTTAACCAGATTTTTCATTTTGACTTTCAAGACAGCGCCACCGCGGCCCATCTTATGATGATCGGTTTTAATAACGACGAAAGGTTCATTGTTAATACTTAAAACCTTGCCTAGTTTGATTTCGCTCATGCCCAACATAGGAGTAAAGATTAGTTTTATTTATGAGTAAAGGCTAACAAAGCCATTTTACGGGAACGCTTGATAGCTAGAGTTAATTTTCTCTGATGCCAAGTGCAGTTTCCGGTTCGGCCAGCGGCAATAATCTTCTGATAGAAGTTAATGAAGCGACGTAAAGACTTAGTATCCTTGTAATCCGGCTCTAAGTTGTTAACGCAAAAATAGCACTCTTTGGCTTTCTTGGTAACATTATTATTTTGATTGTTGTTGTTCATAGATTTAATTAAAGTTCTAGATAAGATTATAAATTAAAAAGGAATGTTTTCAATTTTGATTTCTTCGTCGGAATTAACATCACCTCCAGCCATCACCGCTTCTTCAAAATTGTTACCTGGTTGAGCGGGAGTGGAGTTGCTTTCTCCCGGACGACTCAAGATTTGCATGGTATCAGCGACGACTTCAGTGCGATATTTTTTGACACCGTCCTGGCCCATCCAATCGCGAGTTTGCAGGCGTCCTTCAAGATAAACCTTAGAGCCTTTATGAAGATATTGGCCGCAAATATCGGCTAATTTTCTCCAAGCCACAATGTTGTGGAACTCTGCTTTAGATTGTTTCTGACCGGATTGATCGGTCCAGTTCATGTTAGTCGCCACGGAAAAAGAAGCGACATTCTGACCAGAGGGAGTGGTGCGCACTTCCGGGTCCTTAGTTAGATTACCGATTAACATTACTTTATTTAAACTCATATATTTATAATAAGGAAAAAATCCTTGAGGTTAATTATAACAAGTCATCGGCATTTAAGATGCCTTCCAGTTTTTCATCCAAGCTTTCAATATCAGTTTTGGCTTTGCCGGACTTAGTGGTCTTGCTTTCTTTCTTTTCTTCTTTCTTCACTTCTTGGCTCTTCTTTTCTTTTTCTTTGTCAGCCTGTTTCTTGTCGATCTTGGCCTTGATCTTTTCTTCTTTCTTGATTTGTTCGTCGCTCTTTAATTTTTTGGCAACGACAATAAAGCGTAAGATCTCATGATCGAGTCTCAGTTTTTCATCTAACTTAGCCAATTCTTTCCCTTCTAGATCAAATTCAAACAGTTGGTAATAACCGTAAGCCTCATGCTTAATAGGATAAGCTAACTTTTTTTTGCCCCAATATTCATTGAGAGTAATTTTACCGTCACTCTCAGTGATTAACTTTTCTACTTTGGTAATACAAGTTTTGGCTTCATCCTCGGTGAAGCGATTAGACACAACAAACAGGATCTCATAATGTGATGCTCCTGATGGTTTGGTTTTTGACATAGTAATTTTAACAAGTTGGAGTTCAAGCGACCTTAAAGTGTCGCTAAAATTTTCCTTGATTATTAATAAAAAAATTTTTACAAAATAAAAACCTTGGTATCAAAATAGCAAGGCTGTCTTGAATACCTTTAATTTCAACTCCGTGGTTGAAATTATCTTGGGCTAAAGCCAAGATGTGGGAAAGGTCTTAATTGTCTAATCAATTTACCAGAAGACTATAAAAAAAGCAAGAGAGGGGAAAACCCCAAAAATTGACAGAAAAAAGCTCTCGTGATTAAATACAACCAATCAAAATTAGTTTTTTAACATTATATTAACCAATTAATAGGAGGACCCAAAAAATGATTAATCGTTATCAAAATGACCTAATTGCTGACATTTTTAGTGATTTAACCAAATTACGGTTGTGGCAGGACACCGAAATGGCCGTCATTGAAGCCCGTTATGGCCATAATTCAGAGGCCTATGACCACATTCGTCGGGCTTGGTTCGAAGATTTTTCTCTAAACGAGGAGAGTCTGAAGTTCTGGAAGACTCGAGACAAGGAAATTCACCATGATCTCAATGCCTTTTTGGACGAGAGATTGCGCCATTTAGAGGCTAAATGGCACCATTTTGTGCATGAGAAAATCACTTCTTATGACACCGAGGAGCCGGCCTTCCACACCATGTTGCAGAGCGCTCTTAGGGTGGTTGACAATCACTACAAACAACTCGAGGAAGTCATTGAAAATGCGGCCAAAAAATACCGCTATTTGCTAATGAATGCTCGCACCCACGGCCAAGAAGCCGAACTGCAAACTATGGGGGCACGTTTTCTAACCAATTTAGTGGATCTCCGCGTGGCCCGAGAAGCTCTCTCAGAAAGTCGGGACAGACTCAAGTACTGCAAGCTGTCCGGAGCAATTGGCAAGTATGGTTCACTGGATCCGGAAATGGAAAAACAGGCCCTAATGACGCTGGGCTATACCCCTTTCTATGGTTCTACTCAAATCATGCCCCGCATCATTCACGCCCCAATTGCCCAAGGACTTGGGAATCTGGTGGCCGTGGTCAACAAAATTGCCCTCGACATCCGACTCAATTCCCGCAGTGGCCGACCGCTCATGCAAGAGCCTTTCGGCAAAAAACAAAAAGGAAGTTCAGCTATGCCGCAAAAGAAAAACACGATTCGCACCGAGCAAATTGAAGGCTTGGCTCGAATGGCCAGAAGCTACTCTCACATGATTGAGGAGAACATTGTTACCTGGGAAGAGAGAGCCATTGAACAGTCATCCGTCGAGCGCGTCGCTTGGCCGGATTTGTTTCACACGGTTTGTCAAGCGCTTAAAGTGTTGACGGAAGTAATTGAGTCCATGCCGGTTTATCCAGATCACATACTGCAAGAAATTCATGAATCTCGTGGAGTCTATGCCGCCAGTGAAGCCAAAGAATGGCTGAAGTCTAACCTGGGCAAATTTGAAGCCAAACACGAAGATGCCTACCGCATCGTGCAACTCGCTTGCTTCAATGTCTTTGAACCCAGTTTGGAGCAGGAAGTATTGCGGCTGAGATTGCCCAAGAATTTTCAGGAAGCAACCAACAATTTGAATGACAAAGAATTTTTGCCCAAGAAAAAAGTGGAATCTATCCAGGAGTTCATCCCGAAAGGGAAATTGCGCGTCTCCAGCAGTCTGGATTTGAGCAAAGAACAGGTAGCTGAATACAACACTTGGCTGCAAAAATTATTTGCCGATGAAAACCTGGTTCCTTCTTGGAATGAATTATTTGAGCCCGCCTTTCTTTTAAAACAACAAGACTTCCTCTATCAACAAATCTTAGGGGAGTAACCAACAGAAAAGGACCTGACAACAGGTCCTTTTTTATTGATTAGCTATTTTATATTTTTTGTCATATAATAATAACCATATGAAATACTTTTTTGCTCTAGGCAATCATCCCTCGCTGTCAGCCGCCGAAATCTTGGCTTTTTTCCCGCAAAGCACCGGAAAAATGGCCCAAAACGGCATCTTTTTGCTGGAATCGGATGACAAGATTAATGCCCCAAAGACCATCAAGGCGCTCGGCGGTACCATCAAGGTCGGCCAGGTTTTGTTTGACGCCAAAAATAATGAAATCCCTAAGGCTTGTTTAGATCTAGCTCTGGAAAGCGCTCCGAATTTCTCCGGCAAATTTCATTTCGGTTTTTCCAACTACGCCAATGCTCCGATTGATACCAAGAAGTTGGGCATGACCATCAAAACTGTTCTAAAAGAAAACGGACATTCTTGTCGGTGGGTGATGGGTCGAGAGCAAATACTTTCGAGTGTTATTGTGGAACAAAATTATTTGCTGGATAAAGGACTGGAAATTGTTTTTCTGCGCGACACTGACGGCAAGCTAATGGTCGGGCAAACTCTGGCTGTCCAACCCTTCAAAGAATTATCTTTCCGAGACTACGGCCGTCCTATTCGCGATGATGAGTCGGGCATGATTCCACCTAAGCTGGCTCAGATTATGATTAACCTCTCAATGAACGGTCAAAAAGATTTAATCCTGGACCCTTTTTGCGGCTCCGGCACCATTCTCTCAGAAGCAATTCTGATGGGATATCAATCGGTTGTCGGCACTGATATTTCTCCGAAGGCCATCTCTGACACCAAAGAGAACTTGGAATGGATTAAACAAAAATTCAATATCGACAATATCAAGATTGATACTAAAATAATTTCGGCGACGGAAATCGACAAATATATAAAACCCAAATCAGTGGCCGCCATTGTCACCGAACCATATCTCGGTCCCCAACGAGGCGCTCATGATGTCAGAAAAACAATTTCCGAATTAGAAAAACTATATAGCCAAGCCCTCAAGGCTTTCACCAAAATTATCAAACCCCATTCCCGCGTAGTGATGATCTGGCCGGTATTTTCCACTACCGAGCAAGGCAAGAGAAAATTCTTATATATGAACCCCCAATACCCGGACTGGAAAATAGTCGAGGAAGGCAACACCCAAAGAAAGACCTGGCTCTACGGCCGAGAAGGACAGAAGGTCTGGCGCGAGATAGTGGTATTAAAACTAAAATAACTTAATACTAGCAACTTATTATCAACAATCAAAGATACTTTTTTAGGTAGACTTTTTCATGCGGGGCTTCCTGGGCATTTAAAAAAGCCGCTATTAGCGGCTTTTTGATTTGAGTAAAAATTAATTTGTCTTCCAAAAAAAATAAACAGTAAATAACTATTTGTGAATACCAAGAAAACGACAGTTAGCGCCCCAACCACCGCCAAAACAGATAAGATTGATGCCATAAGAATGACCAAAATTTCCGATAATTGGCACTTGATGGTTATCACGCGAACTAGTCCAAACCGAACCAAGAGCAACGACAGGAAAACTAACCTGTAAAAATTTATATCTTATCCCAAGTCCTAAAAGATCCATTATAGTGGCTGGCCTACATCCATCTTTGTCCATTTTTTCAATGGCCTCTTTACTACTAATATCATAATTAAAATGGTATAATCTAGCAACAACTTTTATTTTTTTACCAATCATTTCAGGAGAAATAGGGAAATTTTCAGATATAATATTAGGATTTTTCCAGCCATACCGACTTTCAGCAATGGCCTGCTCTAAGGTTCTAGTATAATCAACTAAAAAATAAATTTTTTCACTTGATTGTCCCGCAATAAACATGTCATTAATACCTGGTGTTTTTGAATAATTTTGAAATTCACTAATTAAATCAATAACTTTATCTATAGATATATTACTATTTTCTATAATATCCAGCAATTTCTGGAATTTAGGGGTATTTGTTTCCATTATAAGATATTTTTTGTAAATGTTTAAAAATGTTAAATAACTAAAAACAATTTACCATAACAGACAATAAATGTCAATAAAAACAGGTAATGTGCACACACATATTGCACTTTTCATGATAATCTAGGGGTATATGTCAAAAACTATGCCTATTGATAATAATAGATAATTGTGTTATTATTAGAGCACTTAGTAAATAATTACATTGTTTAACCCAAAAACTCCCTACTCATGAAAACTGTCGCTTTTTTCCTCACCTTACTTATTGTCTCTTGTACTACTTGGGGCCAGAAAATTATTATTAAGAACGAATCATCCGTTGAGATCCATTATTCACTACCATCAGCCGATGGTCCAAAAATGGACGTGTTCTTTACGGACGAAGTTAAAAGTTTTGAGCTGGTTGATTTCCCAAAATACTTTGGAGCCAAAGCTCCGCTCAAAGGCTTTATGTGTCGCTTCTTGTTTGAAGACCAAAAAGGAAATACCTACATTTTCTATAAGGTCCTCAACCACGGTGAAACTTTTGTCATCACCAATGAAGTTCTAGCTAATTATTTTGGCTTTGCTCAACCCAGCAAGAATGGCTATCGTGTCAACAAAGACGGATCAGTCGCCAAAAGAAACGATTATCTCGCTAAAAGATAGAATAAACCAAAAAGAAAAAGGAGCCAAAAGCTCCTTTTTTTCTTTTTCATTTTATAGGCAATTTTACTAGATAATTCCGACTCTTTCCTTCACTTTTTTAACAGTCTCTTGGGCTAAAACCTTGGCACAAACCGCCCCGTCTGACAGCACTTTTTCCACCTGGGCATCACTAATACTATTATATTTGTTTTGGAATTCAGTCAGAAATTTTACCACCACGTCAGCCAAGCCTTTTTTGAAATCACCATAGCCCTTACCGGCAAAAATATTTTTAATATCCTTGTAGCTCTCGCCGGTCAGGAGGTGATAAATGGTCATCAGGTTAGAAAGGGCTGGCTTTTCGTTGATATAATATTTTACTTCACTGCCAGAGTCGGTCACGGCTTTCATAATTTTCTTTCTAGCCACTTCCGGACTGTCATTTAAATAAATACAACCGGCATCGCCATCGTCACTCTTGCTCATCTTGTTGTCTGGATTGCTCAAGCTCATAATGCGGGCACCTTGTTTGCGAATCAGCACTTCCGGCAATTTGAAGGTCGGAGCGTAGTCGTGGTTAAAGCGCTTGGCCAAATCACGGCAAAGCTCCACGTGCTGGACCTGGTCATCACCAACCGGCACAATATCCGTATTATATAAGAGGATATCAGAAGCCATCAGCACTGGGTAGTCAAACAGTCCAACGGAAACATTAGCCTCCTTATTCTTTGATTTCTCCTTATATTGAGTCATGAGGTTCAAATCGGACATGCGGGCACTGGTGCAATTCAAGATCCAGGCCAATTCAGTGTGCTCAAAAACGTCAGATTGCAAGAAAATATTGGACTTTTGGGGGTCAATGCCACTGGCCAGATAAACCTTGACGATATCCTTGGTTCTTTGTTTTAATACCTCCGGATCCTGATAAACGGTGATGGCGTGATAATTAACCACGCAAAACAGGCAGTCATACTTTTCTTGCAGACCAACCCATTGAGAAATAGCCCCTAAATAGTTACCGAGGTGTAAATCGCCGCTGGGCTTAATACCGGAGAAGATAATTTTCTTGTTAGCCATATTATTAATATATTTGTTTTTATTGCCTTTTTATTGTAATATACTTATAGTAAAAAGACAAATTAAGACGGGCTGTAGTATAGTGGTAGTACGCGTGCATGGGGTGCATGTAGTCCCGGTTCGATTCCGAGCAGCCCGACATAAAAATCCTTATGGCTTTCAAAAAATCCGAGATTCGCAAGTCGTTTATCTTCAATAAATACGTTATTATTACTCCCGGCAGAGCAATAAGGCCTTTTGATATTAAGGAGCAGACCAAGAATGAGGATAATTCCAAGTGTCCCTTCTGCCCTGAAAAAATTGACCGCCGTAATATTATCGACCAGACCAAGCTGAAGGGCGACAGAATTGTGGCCCTCAAAAACATCTTCCCGGCCGTCTCCCTAGACAATGAAAAGGCCTATGGCATCCAAGAAGTAATTATCGACAGCGAAGACCACTATCGAGACTTAGCTGACTTTTCCCTCGCGCAAATTGAAACCTTGCTCAAAATGTATGTCAAGAGAACTAAAGCTATTTTCAAAAATAAAAAAATTGACTATATCCTCTGTTTCAAAAACCAGGGGCTGAAAGCCGGGGCCTCGCTGTCTCATCCCCACTCACAAATCTTTGCGACTGAAATAGTTCCTGAAGACTTACAAGAAGAAATGGTTTTAGCTCAAAGACATCAAATCAAAAATAACCGCTGTGCCTATTGCGACATCATCAAGATGGAAATGAAAACCAGTCGAAAAATTTATGCTGACAAATATGCCGTCGCTTTTGCTCCTTATGCTAGTCAGTTCCATTATGAGGCTTGGATCGTGACCAAGAGACATGTTGATAATATTACCAATCTCAAGCCAAGCGAAATAAAGTCTGTGGCTAAAATTCTTAAACATCTGGCTCTAAAAATGAAAACTCTCAATCTCTCCTTTAACTATTTCCTTCACAACGTCGTATCCGACAAACATCAACATTTCTACATCAAAATTCAGCCCCGTGACAGTGTGTGGGCTGGAGTGGAACTTGGATCTGGATTAGTCATTAATTCTGTCTCGCCTGAAGAAGCCGCCAAATATTATCGCTATAAATAAATTATTAACATATGCCTATCAAATATCTACGTAATGCCAACTGGTCTCCTAATAATAGTCGCCAACCGGTTTGCCGCCGAATCGTTATCAATAAAAAAAGTTCCGGTTCTAAAAAATCCGGCGGTTTTTGGCAGCGTTTCTTCAAACACAATAAAATCATTAAAGCCCTGATTCTGCTGGCGGTTTTGGGTATTTTGTCTTTTTCTATTTTGGTTTTCTTCTTGTCTCGCGACCTACCGAATCCAAATCAATTGATTCAGCGAGAGGTGGCTCAGAGCACTAAAATCTATGATCGCACCGGAGAAAATATTCTCTATGAAATTCATGGCGACCAGAAACGAACCCTCGTCTCCTTAAATGAAATCCCTAACAACGTCAAAAACGCGACCATCTCTATCGAGGACAAAAATTTCTATAAACATGGCGGCATTAGTATTTGGGCCATGGTTCGCACCATGATTACCAACGTGCTCTACAACCGCAGTGCCGGCGGATCAACTTTGACACAACAGTTTGTGAAGAATGCGATTTTGAGCAATGAAAAAACTTTTACCAGAAAAATCAAAGAAATAATTTTGGCACAAAAGATTGAGAAGAAGTTTAGCAAGGATGAAATTCTACAAATGTATCTCAATGAAATCCCCTATGGTTCCAATGCCTATGGCGTGGAGGCCGCTTCTCGTAAATATTTTGGCAAGTCGGTCAAAGACACCAACCTGGCTGAAGCAGCAATTCTCGCCGCTCTACCGCAGTCCCCTAGTCGTTATTCCCCCTACGGCACTCACAAAGATTTATTAATTGCTCGCCAACAATATATTCTGGACATCATGCAAGAACAGGGCTATATCAGTGCCGACGAAAAAGAAGCTGCCAAGAAGTTTGAACTGAAGTTTGCCGCTCCTGAAACTAATATCACCGCGCCTCACTTCATTATGTACATTAAAGAAATTCTGGCGGAAAAATATGGTGAAAAAACCATTGAACAAGACGGCTTGAAGATTTATACCACCCTAGACTTATACAAACAAAAGATTGCTGAAGAGGTGGTAAAGGGCAAGAGCGAAGATTATCCTAAAAAATATAACGCCAATAATGCGGCGCTAGTCTCTATTGACCCTAAAACCGGCCAGGTCTTAGCCATGGTTGGTTCCCGCGATTACTTCAATGAAGATATTGACGGTCAGGTCAACATTGCTACCAGTCTGCGCCAACCGGGATCATCCATTAAACCACTGGTTTATGCCACTCTCTTTAACCGTGGCTATACCCCAAATACTATTCTATATGACGTCGTCACCAACTTCGCGGCCAGCGGTCCGACCTATGAACCACACAACTACAATGGCAAAGAATATGGACCAGTTTCTATTCGCCAGGCTCTAGCCGGATCGTTAAATGTCCCGGCCGTCAAAGCAATTTACTTAGCCGGCATTAAAAACGTAATCACCCTAGCTCAAGATATGGGCTACACCACCCTCAATGACCCGGATCGCTTCGGTCTGTCTCTGGTGCTGGGTGGTGGCGAGATTAAGATGGTGGAGCATGTTAATGCCTTTAGCGCTTTTGCCCGCGAAGGTGAACTGAGCCCGGTTAGTGTGATTCTCAAAATAGAAGATAAAGATGGCAAGGTCCTGGAAGAATATAAAGAAAAAAAGAAGACCGTCTTGAGCTCTCAGGTAGCCCGAGAGGTAACCAGCATTTTGAGCGACAATGCCGCTCGTAGTTTCATCTTTGGAGCCAAAAACTTCCTGACCCTAGCCGACCGACCGGTGGCCGCTAAAACCGGAACCACTAACGACTACAAGGATGCTTGGACTATTGGCTATACTCCATCGCTGGTCACCGGCGTCTGGGTAGGAAACAACGACAGCAAAGAAATGAACAAGGGGGCTGACGGTAGTGTGGTTGCCGCTCCGATTTGGAATGAGTATATGAGTCGAGTTCTAACCGGCACTCCAGTGGAACAATTTAGACCAATGAATGACGTTAAAACCGGTAAGGCAATTATTGACGGCAACACCAACATCGGTCGCCAAATTAGAATCAACAAAGAAACAGGCCTCCTAGCCACTTCCAGCACCCCACCGGAACTGATTGAAGAAAAAACTTTCAGCGAACCACATTGTATTTTATACTACGTCAACAAGGAAGATCCTCTCGGTCCGGTGCCGACAAACCCGGCGGCCGATCCTCAGTTTAATCTCTGGGAATCACGGGTGATTGAATGGGCTAAGAAGAATGGATTCTATTCCACTTCCACCAACATCAACATCACCAACCCCCAGAACAATCCAGTCTTTGAAATTACCAGCCCGCAAGACAAGGAAATTATTACCAATGACAATTTCAACTCCACTATTAATGTTATCAGTATTGCCGACAATGCCAACGTAGAATATTATATTAACAATAATCTGCTCTACAAAACCACCTCCTATCCTTTCAACCTCAACAAGAAATTAGACTTCTTGAGTAATGGTTACCATAACTTAAAAGTCAGAGTCTGCGACAGCTTCTATAACTGTTCCGAGAAATCAATTGAATTTAACCTGCTATTAAGCAACAACTATCAAAACCCACCATCTCTAAACCTAGTGTCTCCAGCCAGCGGATTAGCTGCCAACGGCAATGACTTCCCAATAAACATCAGCCTTAACACCCCCAACCCCAATAAAATTGCTCGCATCGAGCTCTTCTATCTTGATAGCAATAACAAAAAACATTTGATTAAGCTCCTAGACAACATTAACAGTAAGGATATCTCCACTCAATGGACTAACACCCCAGGAACGGGCGATTATCGCCTCTACGCTGAATTCTACGACTGGAGTGGCAACATGAAAAAAACTAACAAGACAACCGTCATCGTCAACTAAATATCAAATAAAAAACTATCTACTTCTAGATAGTTTTTTAGTATAGAAAATTAGAAAAATTGTTACTGCCTGATAGGCATCACAATATACAAATAATCGTCGCTCTTATCCGGTCGCAGAATACAAGGGGTGCCGGAATTAACCAAATCTAGTTTAACCATGTCTGACGGGATATTATTAAGTCCATCCAGGAAGTAACGGTAGTTAATAATAATTTCATTATTATCACCCTCAATCTCCGAACTCAACTCCACCGAACTTTCACCCACCTGACTGGAAGCAGAAGAAATAGTGATTTGACCGGTCTCAGCCTTGAAATCAAGCGCCACATCATTAACCCCAGCTTTAGAGAAAATAGCCGAAGCTTTTATGGCTCGCATTAATTCATTCTTGTTAATCAAAACCCGAGTTTTATAATTCATCGGGATAATTTGTTGGTAATCCGGATAACTGCCGTTAATCAATCTTGACACTAACTCGGTTGATCCCAGAATAAACAAAATTTGATTCTCCGACAAACAGATTTTTATTTCTCCGGCATTTTCTAACTGCTCATCCTCCTTAAAACTAGAGAGAACTCGAATCAACTCCTGCAGGGTTCGAGCCGGAACAATCACCTTATTATCAGAATTCTCATAAGTGCTCTTAACTCGAAGCTTCTTCTCCGCCAAACGATAACTGTCAGTGCCAACTAGCGTTAGGCTGTCTTTCGTAAACGACAACAGTATTCCTGATAACTCGAGCCTGGTCTCATTGTTGGCCACCGCAAAAATAACCTCACTCAAAGCATTCTTAAGGTCGTCTACCTGAACGGAATAGAAATTATCCTTATCAACTCGAGGAATTAGAGGAAAATCAGACGCCTCCTGGACATGAATCTTGGTCTTATAATTCTGGCATTTAAGCTTAATCTCCATCCCATCCTGGATGCACTCCACCTTGTCGCTGGGTAGCAGGTTAATATAATCAGTAATCACCTTAGAGTCAACCGTAAACTCACCCTCACTATCAATCTTACCTCGAACCTGGTGAGTAATACCAATTTCCAAATTAGTGGCAATCAGTTCAATATTACTTTTATTAACCTTAAATAAGATATTGTTTAAAATTGGCAGGTTAATATTCTTACTAACCACTCGACTGACAATGGCTAGTCCTTGTTTTAAATTTTCTTGGAGACTGATAAATGTCATACCGTATTAATTTATATATAATATATATTTATAAAACAATAATAGTAATAAGGGGGTTGATAAGTTGGAAGATTCCGACTTTAGAATCTTTTTATTGGGGTTTTGTTTAATTTCGCTTGTTGATAATTTGGTTCTAAGGCGGGGATTAAATTTAACAATTTGTTTATAACTTCCGTTTATTTTTGTTATTAACTTTTTGTTAAATTTTATCAACAGGCTAAGCGGCAATTTTTCCCGGCTTATCAACAGGTAATCAACCGCAAAATACTAGTAAATTGAACTGTAGAATAATTGTTTGATGGAATTTATTTCCTGATTCAATCTTTCGTTGTTTTGTTTTTGCTCGCTGATCTTATTATAAGCATGCATGGCGGTAGTGTGGTCTCGGCCACCCAGTTCGTTGCCAATAGTGGGGTAGGAGGTGTTTAATTCCTCTCTAATCAAGTAGACGGCAATTTGGCGTGGCACCACTAATTCTTGGCGGCGGCTGTTGCTGACAATTTCCTTAGAGCTGATGTTATAAAACTTGGCGACGATATCAATAATATCTTTAGGTAAAATAGATTTGGAACGACTCTCAATAGTCAGGTCGCTTAAAATTTCTTTAACGGACTTCACGGAAGGCGCGGCATTATTAAATTCGTGGTAGGCCACAATCTTGTTTAAAGCTCCTTCTAGTTCACGAATATTATTTTGAATGTTGTTGGCCACGTAAAACAAGATTTCACGATCAAAGAGATAGCCTCTCTCTACGGCCTTCTTCTCCAGAATAGCCATTTTAGTCTCAATGTCAGGCTTACCGACATCTACCACCATACCGGACTCAAAGCGGGAAATGAGGCGATTTTCGATGGCCGGAATAGACTTTGGCGGACGATCGGAGGTCATTACGATCTGCTTGTTGCCTTGGTGGAGTTCGTTAAAAGTATGAAAGAATTCTTCTTGAGTGCCGTCTTTTCCGCCCATGAACTGAACGTCATCGACTAGCAGTAAATCGACGTTGCGATAAATATTTTTGAAATCTTTGCCATGACCGGTCTTAACAGCCTGGACATAGTTGTTGGTAAAGTTCTCACTGGTGGTATAAAGAATCTTATTGGTGTGATTGGAAATCTCGTTACCGATAGCTTGGAGCAAATGAGTCTTTCCTAAACCTACGCCACCATATATAAAGAGGGGATTATAAACCTTACCGGGGTTATTAATAACGGCGCGGCAAGCGGCATGAGCTAACTCGTTAGCTTTACCGACGATAAAGTTTTCAAATAGATATTTGGAGTTTAAACCGAAGCGATTAATGCTAGGAGCTTCAGCGGTTTTAACAGTTTCAGAAACTTCTTCTTTTTTATTCTCCTTTTTTTCACTGACAGCCACTCTGGCAGTTTCCGGTTTTCTAAATTCAACCTGATAATAGATCTCATTAATTTTTTGTCCGGCAATTTTTTCTAAAGAAGATTTAATGATTTTATAAAATTTATTCTCTAACCATTTTTTAACAAACTCGCTCGGGACGCCAACCACCACCTTATCGTTTTCAAATGAAGAGATAAAAGTATCTTTAAACCAAGTGATGAAGTTAACTCTTGAGAGGCCTATTTCGACTTCGCCGAGAACGGCTTGCCAAATTTGTTCTTTATCCATAAGAATGAGAGAACTGAAAGTAACGTTTTAGGTTGCTGTCAGATCGAGGCAAAATTTTTTAATCAATGACTCTATTATATTAGAAAAAACTGATTATCACAAGAAAGAAAAACGCTTTAGCTTGTTCATAAAATGTGAATAAGATGTCCCTTTGGGCTTTATTGACCTTTGTCTTTAAACGTGATAACTTAATTAATATTAATCAATTATTAATTATAATAAGTATAGAAATATGGCAACCAAAAGAACTTACCAACCGAATGCCAAAAGAGCCAAGAAAAAACATGGTTTTTTAAAGCGCATGCGTACTAAAGACGGACGCGATGTTTTGAAACGTCGTCGTGATAAGGTTCGAGCTAAATTATCCAAATAATCTAAACTAATGCTTAACAGATTTAATCGTTTAAGCAAGAACAAAGATTTTGATAAGATATTTCAGAAAGGACGCTCTAGCTACCAAGAAATTTTAGGAGCTAAGTTGCTTTCGAATAATTTAGACCACAATCGCTTTGGTGTATTAGTTGGACTTAAAGTAAATAAGAAGGCGATCATCCGCAATAAAATTAAACGTCAAATTAAAACGGCTATTCGCTTAAATGAGCCCTTCCTCCAGAAGGGCTATGATTGTGTTATAGTAGTTTATCCTCTAATATTAGCCAAGAATTATCATGAAATTAGAGAGGCTCTGTCTCTGGTTTTTAAGAAGTTAAATTTTTATCAAAATTAATATGTGGAAAATTTTCCGAACTTTTAAATATTATCCTCGGATGCTAGTGGTCGAGATGATTAAAATTTATCAGAAGACTTTGTCTTTTGATCATGGACCAATGAAGCGTCTCTTCCCTTATGGCTTTTGTCGTTTTCAACCGACCTGTTCAGAATATGGTCTGCAAGCGATTCAAAAATATGGCGTCATCAAAGGCGGCTTCATAGCGATGCATCGCATCTTACGTTGCAATCCGTGGAATAAAGGTGGCCACGACCCTCTTAAATAATTTATAATTAATTTTTTAATATGTCTCAAATTTTTCAAAGTGTTTTTTATCAACCGATTTTAAATCTCTTAGTCTTTCTCTATAATACTATTTCTTTCCATGACCTTGGTTTGGCAATTATCTTTCTAACGATAGTCATTAAGGCCGTACTTTGGCCGTTGTCCCAAAAGTCTATTAAGGCTCAAAAGTCACTACAGGATTTACAGCCGAAGATTAATGCTATGAAGGAGCAGTATAAGGATGACAAGCAGAAACAGGGTCAGGCCATGATTCAGCTTTATAAAGATCATAAGATCAATCCTTTTTCTTCTTGTTTGCCTCTCTTGATTCAGCTCCCTTTCTTAATTGCTGTCTTCCAAGTTTTTAGAGATGGTCTAAATAATAAGTTAAGCCTGGTTTATCCTTTTATTGAAAGACCGGAGGCCATTAATACCTTAGCCTTTGGCTTCTTGGACCTCTCAAAACCTAATATTTATCTGGCTATTTTAGCCGGTTTAGCTCAGTTCTGGCAGGCTAAGATGATGATGACCAAGAGAGCGGCCGTGAAGTCTGAGGGTGCTAAAGATGAGGATATGGCGGCTATTATGAACAAGCAAATGCTTTACTTCATGCCAGCTTTAACTGTCTTCATTGGTTGGACTCTGCCAGGCGGCTTAACTATGTATTGGTTTATTGTCACTCTGCTAACCGCCGTTCAGCAATTGATTATTTTCAAGAAGCATTTTAAAGATCAGCCGGTGCTGGGTAATGAGAAGAAGGTGGTTGATGGCGAAGTCGTTAAATAAATCTCAAGATATTTGAATAATAAAAAAGAGCCGATAATATCGGCTCTTTTTGTATCTAATTGTTTTCTTTAGCTTCTGACTTCGTAATAGGCTTGAGGATGACCGCAGGAAGGACACTCTTTTGGAGCTTCAGTCCCAAAGTGGATATAACCGCATTCACGACACACCCACCAAGTAGCCTCAACTTTCTTGAAAGTATTGCCATCTTCCAGGTCCTTTAATAGTTTCTCATACTTCTCTTTATGGTTTTTCTCAGCGACGGCAATGGCAGCTAAGCGCTTACCCAATATTTCGTAGCCTTCTTCAATAGCTTTCTTGGCAAAGGCCGGGTACATTTCAGTGGTTTCATAGGTTTCTCCGGCGATAGCGGCTTTCAAGTTCTCAATAGTAGTTTTATAGACTGTTGGAGCTCCGGCTTCCACTATAATATCGTTGTTATCTTCTTTAAGCTCTTGGATGTGTTCGAATAAACGCTTAGCGTGGACTTTCTCCTGTTCGGCAGTCAATAAAAAGGTAGCAGCAATTTGCTCGTAACCTTCATTCTGGGCTACTTTGGCGTAGAAAGTATAGCGATTTCTAGCTTGAGATTCGCCAATATAGGCCTTAGTGATGTTTTTTAGGGTTTCTTTCATAAATTTTAAAAATGTTCTGCGTAGAACATTTTATATTAGTTTATATTAAATTCTCGGTTCTTACCGACAATTAGGTTAATTTGATGTTCGCTCAAGCCAATTTTGACCGGAGTATCGATGCTGACTGATTCATCAACGATTAGTTTCTCGGCTCGATCATTCTCTAATTCCAACTCTTTGACGGTTAATAGGCTATAATTCTTATTACTACTTATTAATAGGTTTAATTGTCCGTCTTGTGGGTTGGCTAAAATGTTCTTCGCAGAACAATTTTTGTTGGGGATGTTAATAATGTTAATTTCGCCATTATCAGCCTGGTCAATAGAGAAGTCTTTGATTTTAATAGTCGTTCCTTTAGACTTGATTTGGGCGCTGGATATAAAATAAGTGGTGTTAGCCTGGGCTACGTCTATTTTTTCAATGCGACGAGCTAAAAGAATATCACAAGCTTCTTTTTCATTTCGGATACCGCAGGTCTGGGCAATGGAATTATTATCCCCAATAGGGATAATGCCTAAAGCAATATTCTGGTTGTCGCCGGTCATCATGCCGTTTAGTACTTTATTAACGGTTTTGTTGTTACCGACCGCCACTATTGTCTTAGCGCCGCTATTAACTTCGTCTCTAATCAGATCATTAATATTTCTAATCGACTCCAAATAGACAATCTTACCATTAAGGTTAAGCTTGTGCAGAGTTATTTCTAAGTTGTTGACGGCCTTTTGGTGCTTTTTGAGAAAGTCGTCATAGATAAAGACATTCATAGTGTCGAGTTAGAGAGAATAGTAACTTCTTATTGTTCGTCAGCAACCTCTACTTCTTTGGCAACACGCTTTCCCATTTGACACTTTCCGTTAATTATTGCGCCAGTGTCCACTGAAATCCGACTGCATTCTACATCGCCGGTGATTTTAGCGGTTTCACCCACGGCCAAATAGTCTTTTACTGATAAATTACCAAGGATTTCACCATTAATGATGATTTCCTGAGCTTCAACGCTGCCATTAATTTTAGCCTTAGAGCCAATAAAGACATTTCCGGCGGTTTTAAGGGAGCCCTCTAAAAGGCCGTCAATGATAATGTTTCCAGTACCATTGAAATTACCCTTAACTTTGATGGATTCTCCGATAATGGTCTCGACGTCTTTAAAGCTCTCCGGCTTAAGATCTTTTTTAAACATAAATGTAATGTTTGCCTCCTATTTCTAGTCTGGCAAAGCTTTATTTTTTATTTAACATCTAATTTAATTCTAGTTTAATTTGGCTCATTTGTCAAAAGAAAGAAAATGTATAATAATGAGAGTGTTGCTCGTTTAGCCCCTGTAGTTTAATGGATAAAACAAGGATCTCCTAAGTCCTAGATCTACGTTCGATTCGTAGTGGGGGCACAGACTTATTCGTTTGTAAATTTTTTAAATTTACTCTATAATGGAAGCATATAATAAATTAAAAAAAATATGAAAGTAAGTAAAAGCAAATTAATGGTAGCAGTCGACAAAAATTTTATGACAATTTTTGCCAGCTTTATTTTTGGTTTTTTGTTATCATTCTTTATCTGTTGGAATACTATCATTTATATCATCACCTTATTTGAGAGGGTTAATGGTTTGATGTAAAGAAAAATTATTTTGATTTAAAAATCGAGCGACCGCGTTTCGGCTTGATTATTATTTTAGAATAGTTTAAGATACAGACTTGTAAGTGAGGGCCATTAGCTCAGTTGGCTAGAGCGCTTCCATGGCATGGAAGAGGTCAAGGGTTCAAGTCCCTTATGGTCCACCAAATTGATCATTAAGCCGGCTTCAAACCGGCTTTAATAATCTCTCCGTAGAACTATTTGAAGCTAGTGGATAAGTCTAGAAAATCGTGGACTATTCTAAATATTTTTGCTAATATTAAACAATATTTTTTTGTGTATAAGGTGTTGATAAAGAGTAGAAAAGGACTCGTTTTTATTGACTAATGTTCTAAAAACCCTTATTATTTTATAAAACTAATTATTTCTTATGAATGTTACCGAACTAGCCCGCGCCCTTCGGATTAATCCGCAAGAATTAAAAGATCTGTTGCCACAGCTCGGTTTTAACATTGGCCAAAAAGCTATTAAAGTGGATAATCATACCGCTCGGAAGATTATTAAAGAGTGGCCGGTTTTGATGCGTCAACTGGAAGCAAAACGCGCTGCTGAAAATAGGGAAAAAGAAGCTGCTGCCGTTGATGTGGAAATTGTCAAAAAAGAAATCAGTATTCCTTCCTTTATTACCGTGCGTGATTTTGCCTCACAGTCTGAAGTTTCTATCAGCAAAGTTTTAGGCGAGTTGATGAAGAATGGAATTTTTGTTTCGATGAATGAAAAAATTGATTTTGATACCGCCTCTATTATTGGCGCTGACTTAAATTTGGATGTTAAGTTGCTGGCTGAAAAAGATGAAATTTCTGGGGCCAAAGAAGAAAAGAGATTAAATCAAATTTTAGATAAGGAGAATAAGAAAGAAATGTTGGAGCGATCACCGGTGATTGTGGTGATGGGTCACGTTGATCATGGTAAGACTAAATTGCTTGATGCTATTAGAAAAACTAATGTGGTAGCCGGAGAGGCTGGTGGTATTACTCAACATATTGGCGCCTATCAAGTCGTTCGCAACAAACAACCAATAACCTTTATTGATACTCCGGGTCACGAAGCTTTTACCGCCATGCGTAGTCGTGGTGCTAAAGTAGCTGATATTGCCATTTTGGTGGTGGCCGCCGATGATGGCGTTAAACCACAAACCGTGGAAGCTTTCAGAATCATTGAAGCCGCCAAGATTCCTTACGTGGTAGCGATTAACAAAATTGATAAACCGGAAGCGGATATTAACAGAACCAAACAAGAATTATCCAATCAATTGAATATTAATCCGGAAGACTGGGGCGGAAAAGCAATTTGCGTTCCGGTTTCAGCTAAAGACGGTAAGGGTATTGATGAACTGCTGGATATGTTGCTTTTAGTGGCTGAGACTGAACAGGAGAATCTCAAGGCCAACCCAAACTCAGATGCCGCCGGCACTGTTATTGAGGCTAAATTAGATAAAAGCGCCGGTCCGGTAGCAACTATTTTAGTGCAAAACGGCACCCTTAAAATTGGTGATCAGCTCTGCTTTAATAACTTAGTTTATGGCAAAGTTAAAGCTCTGAAGAATTATAAAGGAGAAATTATTTCCGAAGCCGGTCCCTCAACTCCAGTGAGAATTTTAGGACTAAAAATTTTACCGGAAGTGGGCGATATGTTGGAAGTGGGCGAAGGTGAAAAAATGAAGATTAAGAAAATTGCCTCCACTAACTTAGCCGTCAACAAAGCGGTAACCGCCAAGGAAGATGCTGATGACCAAGTAGCTAAATTAAATTTGATTATTAAGAGCGATGTGTTGGGCTCAGCTGAAGCGATTGAGGAGTCGCTCATGAAATTAAACAACAATAAAGTTCGCGTTAAGATTTTGCACAAAGGCCTGGGGAATATTGGTGAGGGCGATGTGAAGCGAGCAGAAGATGGCGGTGCTCAAATTGTCGGTTTTAACGTTAAAATTCAACCTCAGACTGAAGCTTTATTGCGCGAGAAACCAGTGAAGGTGGAGCTCTATACTATTATTTATGATTTGATTAAAAATATAAAGGGTCAGATGCAAGAATTGGTGAAGGCTGACTTGGTTCGAAAAGATTTGGGTCGCTTGAAAGTCCTGGCAGTTTTTAGAACCGAAAATACTCTGCAAATTTTAGGCGGCAAGGTTTTAGATGGTCGGATTGTTAATGATACTTTAGTGGAGGTGGTGCGCGACAAGGCCATTGTTGATAATGGTAAATTGGTCCGACTGCAATCTGGCAAACAAAACGTCAATGCTGTGGAGCAGGACCAGGAGTGCGGTTTGCAATACGAAGGTCATCCGGTAGTGGCCGTGGGTGATGTCTTGAATGTTTATACCGAAGAAGAGATTATTAACAAAATGTAAACTATGGCACTCCGGGTAGCTCAAATTAATGAAGGCCTGAAGCAGGAATTGGCCAAGATTCTCAACAAGGAGCTGGAGCTCAGAAACGCTCTAGTTACCGTTTCCTATGTTTATTGCTCTGAGGACTTAAATTATGCCCGAGTAGGCGTTTCCGTCTTGCCGGATAGGCTAGCTGGAACGGCTTTAAGAGCCCTGAGAGCTAAAAGCGGTCAAATTGCCAAGCTACTTCAGAAAAGAACCACTATCCGCAAAATACCTCAGATTACCTGGAATTTGGATGTTACCGAAAAAGAGGCCAGTATTGTGGAGCAAGCTATTGCCGCCGAGAAGGCTGAGATTGAGAGATTAAAGACTGAAGAATAATAAAAATGCCCGTCACGCGGGCATTTTAAGTATATGAACGAAGAATATCTAAAATATTGCGGCGAGGCTTATCAAAAAATATTAGCCGCTCAAAACATCCTTATAGTTTCTCATTTGCACCCCGACGTTGATGCCATGTCATCGATTGGGATTATGATTGAATTGGCTGAAAATTTAGGCAAGAACTATTTAGCTTATGCTGCCGACAAAGACGATCTCATTTTTGATTTTTTGCCACACTCCGAACGCGTCCATTCTCAACTTCCAATTGGTTTTTCTTTTAGCGACTATGACTTAGTAGTAGTTGTCGACTGTGGAGCTTTGAACCGAACTGGTTTAGTGGAGGCTTTGCGGCATAGAGATAAAAATAAAATTGGAGTGATTGAGTTTGATCACCATCCGCCCACGGACCATTTCGCCGACCTGGAAATTCGTTTGCCTAAATTAGCTTCAGCCACTGAGGTTCTATATCATTTTTTGAAAATAAATCGAATTAGTATTAATAAAAATTTGTCGAACTTATTACTCTCCGGTATCTTGACTGACACCGGCAACTTTCTCTATCCTTCGACCAGTGAAGACACTATCAATATTGCTTCGGAGATGTTGACGCTCGGCGCTCAGTTGCCAAAGATTTATCAAAACACTCTGCAAAATAAAAATTTAATTTCCATGAAGCTTTTAGGACTGGCTTTAAAAAACTTGAAAATAAATCCGCAGTACAATTTAGCGGTCTCGGTTTTGACTCGAGCGGAGATGAAAGAGCTTTTTGGAGAGAGCGATTTGGAGGAGGCTGTCAATGACATTTTTGGTGACATTATTGGCTTTTTGAGCAATTTGGGCGGCGTCAAAGGTGTCTTACTCTTGCGAGAAGAGGCTGACGGTCGACTGAAAGCTAATTTGAGAACTGCTGATCCGGAGATTGATATTTCACCTCTAGCCAAACTCTTCGGTGGTGGCGGCCATGCTAAAGCTAGCGGCTTTCTATTGAAGGGAAAAATAGTTTTAGAGAATAATAGTTGGAAATTTGTTTATTAACTTGTTTGTAAAAATAAAAAAGCCATCTTTTTGAGATGGCTTTTTTGTTTTTATTATCTGAAGGAAAATCCTCCAGCAGTGGCGTTGTATAAAGGTGACATTAACATATTAGAATTTGGAACAAAAGTTCCGGTAACGATTTCTTCGCCAAAGCGGATGAAAACATCTCCAACTCCGGAAACAGTGCTGTAAGGAATAGTGCAACCAAAGTATTCAGTGCTGTTCCATTGAGCGGGAGTGTTGGGAAAATCAATCCAGGTGCCGGTAGTCCCAATTTTGTATTGAGCTTTTTTGTAAAGACTGCTAACAAGATTGGTGGGGTACAAAGACCAGAAATGCATAACGGCTCCGATCTTTTGAGCCCGGAAAAGGTTATCCCCTACCTCTCCGGGCATATTAAAATTTCCAGTACCAGGATTGTAGGTTTGACCTCCAGGGGCAGTAATGACGCCGGTAGTAGTGTTAATGTAGAATTCGAACATCTGTCCGGAACCGGTGGCATTATTAGCAAAGAAACTACCTGTTGGGGTGGCCCAAGTGCCGTTGCTGCCGGATGTTCCATTGCCAGCCTGACTTTTTACCAGATACATGAATTTGAAGCGGCTACCGTAGGTATTAGTGTAATACAAGTTGTTATTCGCATTCATAATATTGAATACGGCGGTAGTGCTGTCTCCGGCAAAAGTTAGCAATAAATGATCATACAAAGTTGGCTGACATTCATTGACCCAGGCGTAGCCATAAGGGGCAGGCATAGTGCCTAATCCGCCGGGAGTCAAGAAGAAACGCATGGTAATTTGCCAGCCGCCGGTAATTGGGGCAACTGAGATTAATTTTACCGGAACGTTGGATGTTGGGTTAGTGCCAGCGCTAACGTGAACATAAAAGGTGTGGCTAAAAGCTAGGCTGGTTGTTGGATTTACTCCCTGAACATTAACAGTATAATCACCATCATTAGGGAAGTCCCAAATAATTTGGTCAGCATTAGCTTTAGCATAATAAGCACTTCCTCCTAAAGTCTGATTGATTGTCCAGTTACCGTCTAAAGGAGCGCCACTTTGGTCTTCCAAGTAGAAAAAAGTGTTAATGGCTTTAGTGGCAAAATTCAGGGTTTGGCCATCAACGATGGGTCCTGACATAACGCTTTTTCCACCATTATGATCATTTCTTTCATAGCGAACCTGCTCGCTGCCGGTTGGCTTAGGATCATGACCAATTGGCTTGATGTCCTGGGTTTCAAACTTCTTGCAACCGGTGGTTGCGGCGATAACTGTCATTATGAAAGCTATCAGCATCATTTTGATATTTGTCTTCATGAGTCTACAATTTTAAAGGTTAGAAATTTATTTGTTTGATGATAAAAGCCCCAATAAGCTAGAAAAAGCTTAGCAGAACTTTTATCATCAAACCCCATGAAAAACAGTTGTTAATTGGAAGGTACCCCAAACACTAGACACTTTCTCCATGTGTTACTAAACTAGAAACATATGAAAAAAGCGTTTAAAATCTCAAACGAGATGAAAGAGCAAATTCTCAAGCGAGTAAAAGAAGA
>Ga0172368_10001709_pt1 | contig 29322 bp, 19 predicted proteins | sample Lak11m_FD_114540 | JGI IMG/M metagenome (GOLD analysis project Ga0172368, IMG submission 114540) | Freshwater microbial communities from Kabuno Bay, South-Kivu, Congo - kab_022012_11m | ecosystem: Environmental > Aquatic > Freshwater > Lake | place: Democratic Republic of the Congo: South-Kivu...
ACGGTCTGGCCGGCCTACCAATCTTTGTACGCGGTGGCGGACGCGATCGGCTGCCAGGTGACGCGCTGGCCGCTGCGGGTGAGCGGCGGGCGCTGGACGGCCGACCTGGACGAATTGAAGCGCATTTTACCCGGCGCGCGGCTGCTGGTGTTGAACTTCCCGCACAACCCGACCGGTTTTTTGCCTGAACGCGCCCAGTTTGAGGAAATGATCCGCCTGGCCGAGCAAGCCGGGGCCTGGGTGTTTAGCGACGAGATGTACCGCCTGCTCGAATATGACGATGCCAGCCGCCTGCCGCCTGCCTGCGACCTCTCGGCCTGCGCGGTCAGCCTGTCCGGTCTTTCGAAGGCTTTTGGCCTGCCTGGGCTGCGCGCGGGCTGGCTGGCATCCCAAGAGCAGGACTTAATCGCGGCCTTTCAGGAGTTCAAAGATTACACCACGATCTGCGCCAGCGCGCCGGGGGAGATCCTGGCGATCGTGGCGCTGCGGGCGCGCGAGCGTCTGCTGGCGCGCTGCCGGAAGCTCGTGCAGAAAAATTTGCGCCTGGCGCAAGCGTTTTTTGAGGCCAGGCCCGCCCTGTTTGAGTGGCTGCCGCCCGCGGCCGGGTCGGTTGCTTTTCCGGGCTGGCTGGGTAAAGGACCGGTCGAGCAGTTTTGCGCGGATGCGGTCACGCAGCGCGGGGTGATGATCGTCCCCGCGTCTGAATTCGGGGTCGGCGAGCAGCGCTTTCGCGTGGGGCTTGGCCGCGCGAATTTTCCCAAGGCGCTGGGCATTCTGGATGATTTTTTGAACACAAGACCGCGCGTTTGATCAGGCGCGCTCCAATCTTAATCGATCTGGCGGGAACCTATGGACTTTGAAGCTTTTGTGTTTGATATGGATGGCACGATGTTGGACAACATGAACGTCCACATGCAGGTCTGGTACGAGTATCTGTCGGACCTGGGCATCGATCTGCAAGATGGTCAGTTTTATAAAACCGCGGCAGGGCGCACCAACGGAGAAATTCTGCGCAAACTGGTTCGCGCGGATATGAGCGAGGCGGAAGTTGAGCAGCATTCTCAGAAAAAAGAAGAGCTGTACCGCCAGCGCTACCAGCCCATGCTGAAACCGGTCCACGGCTTGCCGGAGTTTTTGGAACAGGCGCGGCAGTTGGGTATTCCGATGGCGGTGGCCAGTTCGGCGGGCTGCGAGAATATCCAGTTTCACCTGGACGGGCTAAGAGCGGAAGACTATTTTAAGGTCGTGGTTGGGGCGGAGGATGTCAGCCGCGGTAAGCCCGATCCCGAAATATTTCTGACGGCAGCCAGCCGTCTGGGGGTTGACCCGGCCCGCTGCCTGGTGTTTGAGGACTCGCCGACCGGGCTGGAAGCAGCCACGCGCGCCGGGATGCGCGCACTGGCGCTGACCACCACCTACCCAGCCGAACGGCTGGCGCAAAGCCCGGCTGTTTTGCGGATCGTCCCCGATTACACCTCTTTGAACCCAGGCGCGCTGCTGCACTGGGAGATTTAGCCATCTGGCCAGGCGATATACAAGCCGGACGCGAAAGGAAAACCCAAATGAGCAACAACTGGCAATTGCATTATGATACGCCCGCGGTGCATTGGACCGAAGCGCTGCCGCTTGGCAACGGGCGCCTGGGGGCAATGGTGTTTGGCGGCATCCGGCGCGAACGGCTGCAGTTAAATGAGGATACGCTCTGGTCGGGCCACCCGCGCGATTGGAACAACCCCAACGCGCCCGCCGTGCTGCCCCGGCTGCGCGAGGCGGCGCTGCGCGGCGATTTTGCCGAGGCGGACCGCCTGGCCAGGCAGATGCAGGGGCCATTCACGCAAAGCTACCTGCCGGTGGGAGATTTGCGCCTGGAGATGGCGCACGGCGAAACGGTCGCGAAGTACCAGCGCAGCCTGGACCTGGACCGCGCCGTGGCAGTGGTTCGCTACCAGATTGGCGATCTTGAATACACGCGCGAGACATTTATCTCCGCCCCTGCCAATGTACTGGTGATGCGCCTGACGTGCAGCCAGCCGATGATGCGCTTTACGCTGCGCCTCGACAGCCCGCTGCGCTATTCGGTCCAGACGGTGGGCGCCAACCGCCTGACCCTGCTGGGGCGAGCGCCAGCCCATGTCGAGCCGCATTACCGCGAAACCAGCGACCCGGTGGTTTACATGGGCGAGGGCGGGCTGCCCTACGCGGCGCATCTGGCTGTTGCCAGCCGGGACGGTCTGCTGGTCGGAGACGGCGGGCAGATCGAGGTGCTGGATGCCAGCGAAGCAGTGATCTTGCTGGGGGCGGCGACCGGGTATGCCGGTTTTCAGGTTGCCTGGGACGACCCATTCCCTAAGGCCGCTGCGGTGGTGCAGGCCGCTGGCAAACAAGAGTTTTCGGCCTTGCTCGAAGCGCACCTGGCGGAGCACCAATCCCTCTTTCGCCGGGTGGAGCTGGACCTGGGCAGCGCCGGGCGCGAACACGTGCGCACCGACCAGCGCATCGCTTCGTTCGCGCAAGACCACGACCCGCAGCTGGTGGCGCTGTTGTTCCAGTACGGGCGCTACCTGCTGATCGCCAGCTCGCGTCCTGGCAGCCAGCCGGCCAACCTGCAAGGCATCTGGAACGAGCTTGTCCGCCCGCCCTGGTCGAGCAACTATACAATCAATATCAACACCCAGATGAACTATTGGCCGGCCGAAGTGACCAACCTGGCCGAATGCCACACAGTTCTGCTGGATTTCATCCGCGATCTGAGCCAGACCGGCGCCGAAACCGCGCGAATCAATTACGGCGCGCGCGGCTGGTGCTCGCACCATAATTCCGACCTGTGGCGGCACAGCGCGCCGGTCGGCAATTACGGCCAGGGCCAGCCGCAGTGGGCAAATTTTGCCTTTTCCGGGGCCTGGCTGAGCCATCACCTGTGGGAGCATTACGCTTTTGGCGGCGACCGCGCGTGGCTGCGCGATTTTGCCTACCCGGTGATGAAGCGCGCCGCAATGTTCTGCCTGGATATGTTGATCGAACTGCCGGGCGGCGCCCTGGTGACCTGCCCGTCAACCTCAGCGGAGAATTCGTTCATCACGGCGCAGGGCGTCAACGCCCAAACCAGCCTGGGCAGCGCGTTCGACCTTGCGATTCTACGCGAGCATTTCAATAACTGCATCGCCGCTGCGCAAGTTTTGGGAGAGGACCAGGACTTTGCGCGCCAACTGGAGCATACCCTCGCGCGCTTGCAGCCTTTCCAGATCGGCGCGAAAGGTGATTTGCAGGAATGGCTTTATGACTGGGAAAGCCCCGATCCGCACCACCGTCATTTTTCGCACCTGCTCGGCCTGTACCCGGGCCGCCTGATCCAGCCGGACGTGACGCCGGAGCTGTTCGCGGCGGCGCGGCGCTCGCTTGAGCTGCGCGGTGACGAAAGCACCGGCTGGTCGATGGCCTGGAAGGTGTGCGCCTGGGCGCGCCTGTTGGATGGCGACCACGCGCTGCGCATCCTTTCGACTCTCTTCACCCCGGTAAGCCTGGAAAGCGTGCGCTATTCGAGCGGCGGCACGTATCCAAACTTGTTCGATGCCCACCCGCCCTTCCAAATCGACGGCAACTTTGGGGCCGCCGCGGGGATTGCTGAAATGTTGCTGCAAAGTCATGCGGGCAGGATTGCCTTGCTGCCTGCCTTGCCCGCGATGTGGCCTGAGGGGAGCGTACGCGGTCTGCGCGCGCGGGGCGGTTTTGAGCTGGACCTGCGCTGGGCGGGCGGGCGGCTGCGCGATGCGGCGATTCGATCCTGGCTGGGGCAGGAATGCGTGCTGCAAGGGCAGGCCTGGCATGTCAGCCAGGACGGCCAGTCCGTTGAAGTGCAGGTAAGTCAGGGCCAGACCCACTTTGCAACGCGTGCGGGCCAGGTCTATCTTGTGACGCCTGCGGCGTGAGCTGGGCGGTTTGCAGATTTGGTAAGTCAATGCCAGGCTGCATCGGATAGACTTTGGATATAATGAACAAAAGGGTTGTTTTATCTTTCGTTCTTCCCCGCATTTGTTGAAGCTGCTTTCCAACGGTGTTCTTGACGGATTACTGGATTTTTCTTCTTGCCGTTGACATGGCTTGTTTGTGGATTTCACCACGGACAGGTACGGATCTCAGACAAATGAGGATCGATGGGTAGCAAACGGGTCTTGATCGTAGAAGACGATGCAATCATCGCCTGGCATTTGGAGCGCGGCCTGGGTGATTTGGGCTATCACGTCGTTGGCGTTCTGGACCAGGGAGAAAATGCGCTTGCCTCGGTCAGTTATGACCGTCCTGATCTGGCTGTGATGGATATTGGCTTGAAGGGGGCGATGGACGGTGTGGAAACAGGGCGGCAGATGCATGACCGTTTCGATGTGCCCGTCATATTTCTGACCGCCTTTTCGGATCCAGGTACGCTGGAGCGCGCCAAAAGCGCCAACCCTTACGGTTACCTGCGCAAGCCATTTGATGACCAGACGCTGCGCGCGACGATTGAAATGGCGCTGCATAAACACGCGCTTGAAACCCAATTAAAAGAGAGCGAACAACGCTATAAGCTGTTGTTCGACGCGATGCAGGAAGGGTTTGCGCTGCACGAGATCCTGCTAGACGCGCAAGGTTGTCCGGTGGATTACCGCTTTTTGGCTGTGAACCCTGCCTTTGAGCGCCTCACCGGCCTGAAAAGCGCTGAAATTCTCGGTAAGACGGTCCTGGAAGTGCTGCCCGACCTGGAGCCTGGCTGGATTGAAAGCTACGGGCGGGTGGCGCTGACCGGATTGCCGGAGACATTTGAGCGCTTCGCTGGATCGCTGGATAAGTACTACCGTGTCGCGGTCTTCAGTCCGCGCCAGGGTCAATTCGCGACGTTAATTGCTGATATATCTCAATCGAAACAGCTGGAACATTCGCTGCGGGACAGCGAGAAAAGACTGCGCACGCTGACCGCTGCCTCGACTTCTTTCATTATGGAATTAGACGCCAGGGGCGTGATCCGCTTCATTAATAAACCGTTCCCGGGGGTCGCGTTTGATGCGATGCTGGATTCATCGTTGTTCAAATGGTTTCCAGACAGCCTGCGGACCAGGCTGCAGTCCACCCTGGACGGAGTTTTCCATGAAGGCAAGCTGAACGCGCTCGAATTTACGGTTTCGAATCAGTATGGCGAGCTGCGATCTTACATTGCTCAGATTATTCCGGTGGCGGGAGAGACTGGGATTGAGAAAGCGGTGATGACCGCCACCGATATCACCGAACAGGAGCACGCGGAGCTGGCGCTGGCAGAGGAACGCTCGCTGCTGGCGCGGCGGGTTGAAGAGCGCACCGCTGATCTCAGCATCGCCAATGCCCAGCTGGCGCGCGCTGCGCGCATGAAAGATGAATTCCTGGCCAGCATGAGCCATGAACTGCGCACCCCGCTGACGGGTATTCTGGGCCTGGCGGAGGCGCTCCAGAAAGACATTTACGGTGAACTGAACGAGCGCCAGATGGTTGCTCTTAAAAATATTGAAGAAAGCGGCGTGCACCTGCTTTCATTGATCAATGATATTCTGGATTTGTCGAAAATTGAGGCCGGACGGCTGGAGCTGGATATTCGCCCGGTTTCAATTCCGGCGGTTTGCAACGCCAGTGTGCGGCTGATCCACCAGGCCGCAGCCAGGGAAAATATCAGCATCGATCTAACGCTCGACCCGGCGGCCGACTTGATCCTGGCTGACGAGCGGCGTTTGAAACAAATCCTGGTTAATCTGCTGTCAAACGCGGTTAAATTTACCCCGGCTGGAGGCCGGGTTGGAATCGGCGCGCGGCTGGATCCGGCACGCGGCGCGGTGCATTTTTCGGTCAAAGACAACGGGATCGGCATCAACAAAAGCGAAATGGAGCGCCTGTTCCAGCCATTTGTGCAGTTGAACTCGGGCCTGTCGCGCCCATATCCCGGGACCGGCCTGGGGCTTTCACTGGTGATGAAGCTGGTCGAACTGCATTCCGGCGGGATTTCCGTCGAAAGCGAACCCGGTCATGGCAGCCTGTTTAGTGTCTTCCTGCCCTGGAAGCCGTTGGGCAGTGAAGCGCTGGAAAGTTGGATGCAGTTGCGAGGGAATATAGGCCATGAAGAGAGCAAGAAGCGCCAGACGGTGTTGGTAGTTGAAAATGGGCTGGCATCTGCTGACCAGCTGCCGCGCTTGCTGCGCGAACGCGATTGTGAGGTGAGTGTCTGGAAACCCGGCAGCGATCCATTAGAACTTGCTGCCAGCCTGACGCCGGATGTAATTTTCCTGGATGTGCTCCTGCCTGGCCTGGATGGCTGGGATTTGCTTTTGAGGATTAAGTCGGATCAGATTCTGGGTATCATCCCTGTCGTCGTGGTTTCGGCGCTGGATGAGCGCATCCGGGCTACGGCAATGGGCGCGGCTGATTATATGGTCAGGCCAATCACATCCGAACAGCTCCAGGCCACCTTGAAGAAAATATTCGCGGGGCGGGAACACAAAGCCCAGGCTTATGCGCGCGTTTTACCAGATTTGCGCGGCAAACAGGTGCTGGTGGTGGATGATAATGACCTGGCGCTAAACACGATGATGGATTTCTTATCCGCCCAGGGCTGCCTGGCCATCCCTGCCCGCAACGGTACCGAAGCCGTGGAGCTGGCACACGAGTGCCGGCCCGACGTCATTTTGATGGATATTCAAATGCCGGGAATGGATGGCATAGAGTCGATCCGGCGCATTCGCGCCAATGAAGACCATGAGTACACCCCAATCATCGCGGTGACCGCGCTGGCGATGGTCGGCGACCGCGAACGCTGCCTCGAAGCAGGAGCGGACGAGTACTTGAGCAAGCCGGTGGGTTTTGATCATCTTTGCGAGGTGATGCGGGCGATGTTGAGGAGGATATGAGCGAGAAAAGTTTACTGCTAATCGTTGACGATGAACCGATCGCCCAGATGACCATGAAAGCGCTATTGAACACCGGCGAATACCGTCTGGAGTTTGCCGACAACGGCTACCAGGCCTTAGAAAAAGCTGCCGTGCTGATGCCCGATCTGATCATCCTGGATATCATGCTGCCTGGTATGGATGGGTATGAGGTGTGCAGCAAGATCCGCGCGAATTCCAGCCTGTCGGAAATTCCGATCATGATGGTGACATCCCTCGAGGACCGCGAATCGCGTCTGCGCGGGTTCCGGGCTGGGGCCGAATTTTTTATTTCAAAACCTTTTGACACGATCGAACTTCAAACGCGTGTGCGCACGGTGACGCAGTTGAACCGCTATCGTCACCTGCAGGAGGAGCTTGAGCATGCGTATGATCTGACCCTGGAAGGGCTGGTCAAAGCGCTGGGTGTGCGCCATAAAGAATCTGAGTCACACACGCGCCACCTGGTGATGGTCACCGAAAAACTGGCGCGCCGGATGGGGTACCCGGAGAGCGGCATCCCGCACCTGAAGCGCGGCGCGCTGCTGCACGATGTGGGCAAGATCGGCATCCCCGACGCGATCCACTTAAAAGAAGGCCCGTTGAACAGCGAGGAAAAGCGGGAGATGCAGCGCCACCCTACGCTGGTTTATGAAATGCTCAAACACATCGATTATCTCGGCCCGGCTCTGGAAATTGCCTACTGTCACCATGAAAAGTGGGATGGGACGGGCTACCCGCGCGGGTTAAAAGGCGAGGAAATCCCATATTCTGCGCGCCTGTTTGCGATCGTCGATGTATGGGAAGCGCTGGGCAACGACCGGTTTTACAGACCCGAGGGTCAGAAAAGCTGGCCGACGGAAACAATTATCGCGTATCTGCGCGATCAGAGCGGGCATCATTTTGATCCGCAGTTTGTTGAGCCGTTTATTGAGCTGTTGACCGGGGGACCTCTTTAAATGGGCATGGCAGAGATTCGCCCTGGCTTTCTGGCGGTGATGGTCTTTCTGGCCATCACACCGCTAATTTCCCTGCTGGCAGCTGGCCTGGCCTGGCGCAAGCGCCCCAACCCCGGCTCACTGGCGATGACCGTGCTGGCGCTTGGCGCGGCCGTTTGGGCGATTGGCTACAACCTGGAACTGTATAATCCGCTGCTGCCTGGAAAGTTGTTTTGGGCGCAGTTCCGTTACTTTGGCATTTGTGTGATCCCGGTGGCCTGGTTTGTATTTGGCCTGCAGTTTTCCGGGTTTGGCTGGCTGGCTGACCGCAGAATTATTGCCGGGTTGATGCTGATCCCCGTGATCATGCTGGTGTTGGTGTTCACGAACCCATGGCACGGTCTGGTCTGGTCATATGTTGGCCTGCACATTGGGACGTACCTGAATATTCTGGACGTGCGTCACGGCTTCTGGTTCTGGGTATTTACAATCTATTCTTATATCCTTCTGTTGGCTGGAACCATCCTGATTCTGGGGACGCTGGGGCGCGCGCTGGATTTGTACCGTTCCTTGTTTGCCTTGATTTTGTTGGGGGCGGCCATTCCGGCGATGTTTAATTTTTTCAACCTGCTGGGTTTCACGCCGTTTTACGGGATCGATATGACCTCGGCGGCTTTTTCGCTCAGCGGCCTGCTGCTTTCGGTTGCATTCTGGCGCTACAACCTGTTTGACGTGGTCAGCGTGGCGCGTAATACAATTTTTGATACTTTGCAGGACGGCATCCTGGTCCTGGATGGGGCGGGGCGCGTGCTGGACGCCAACCCGGCGGGACGCTCGATCGCGCGCATCCCGCGCGGCAGCCCGGCCGATCTGACGGTTTACCAGGTGGCGAACCCGGCTCTATTGCCCATTCAAACCGCCCAGGCGCAGGACGCACTGCAGACGGAAATTGGGCTGGCTGGCGCGGACGGGATGCGTTTTTACGAGCTGCGCGCCACGCCGCTGTTTGACCGCGGGACAAAATTAATTGGCAGGCTGGTCGTCTGGCACGACATCAGCCTGCGCAAGCAGACCGAAGAACAGCTGCGCTATCTGAGCCTGCACGACCGGCTGACCGGGCTGTACAACCGCCTGTATTTTGAAGAAGAGCTGACGCGCCTGGCCCGCGGCAGGGCCTGGCCGTTGGCGGTCCTGGTCGGCGATCTGGATGGCTTGAAAACCGTCAATGACCGGCAGGGGCACGCGATGGGCGATGAGCTGCTGCGCAGGTCGGCTAATGTGCTGCGCGCTTCATTTCGCGCCGGGGACATCGTGGCGCGGATTGGCGGGGATGAGTTTGCCGCGCTGCTGCCGGAGGCGAATGAACAGGCTGTCTTGGAAATTATCAGCCGGGTCCGCGCTCAGGAGCAGGCCGATAATCTCAGCCACCCGCAGGCGCGGGTCGATTTCTCGCTGGGTTTTGCCGTCGCCGAGGTGACCGACGACCTGATGGCGCTGTATAAATTGGCGGACCTGCGCATGTACGAACAGAAAATTTATCGCAAAAGCAGCAAACAAACGGCCGGTTAGGGGATTGCTATGAAGAAAATCTATGATCTTGGCGAACTGGATTGGTCTGTGGCGGGTTTCACTCCTTATCAATGGCAGTTTCCGCCCATCGTCGACATTGAAAAATCACCCGCGGCGGAAATTCCGCCGGTCAGGGCCAGCGTTCCGGGGTCGGTGCAGTCCGCCTTGCGCGAGGCGGGGGTGCTGCCAGATTGGAACCAGGGTGTGAATTACCGCCTGTGCGAGTGGGTTGAAAACCGCCACTGGATTTACCAGGCGCGATTGCCAGCCGGGTGGCTGGCTGAGACAGGCGGCAAGCAGCTGCGCCTGCGCTGCCAGGGATTGGACGACCGCGGTTGGGTGCTGCTCGACGGTAAGCAAGTGGCGGCCTTTGAAGGCACTTTTACGCCGCACATATTTGACTTGAGCGGTTGTGTTCCGGCGCAAGGCGGGCTGCTGCAGATTGTCTTTGATACGCCGCCGCGCTGGCTGGGCCAGTTTGGCTACACCTCGCGCATGACGGAATGGCGTCCGCGCTACAATTACACCTGGGATTGGACGGCGCGCCTGGTCCAGGTGGGGATTTGGGATCGCATCACGCTGGAGGTGCTGGAGGGCGGCGTCATTGAAACCCTGCAAGTGACAGCCGCGGCCAATGGCGAAGGCTGGGGCAGCCTGCGCCTGCGCGGGCAGATCGCGCTCTGCGCCGGCCACAACGTGCGGGTCGATCTGAGCGGGCCAGGCCTGGACAAGGAGCAGGTGCTGACGGCGGCCGAGTTTAACCACAGCGGCGTGTTTTGGGAGCATTTGCCGGCCGAGCTGTGGTGGCCCAACGGCATGGGGGCGCAGCCCTTATACCGCCTGCAGGTGGCTTTGATTGCACCGGACGGCAGCATCGCAGACCGCGAAGAGCGCATGGTTGGGTTTAAGCAGGTGGAATGGGACGCCTGCGAAGGCGCGCCCGAAGGCGCCGACCCGTGGATCTGCGTGGTGAACGGCGTGCCGGTCTTTTTGCAGGGTTTTAACTGGACACCAATCCGGCCCAATTATGCCGATGTGAGCGAAGCAGAGTATCGCGGGCTGTTGGAGCTGTACCGCGACCTGGGCTGCAATGTGCTGCGCGTGTGGGGCGGGGCTTTTTTGGAAAAGGCTTGTTTTTACGACCTGTGCGACCAGCTGGGGCTCCTGGTCTGGCAGGAGTTCCCGCTGTCTTCATCGGGGATCGACAACTGGCCGCCCGAAGACCTGCAAAGCATCGCCGTCCTGTCGGAGATCGCGGTTTCGTATATCCGTCGGACCCAGCACCATGCTTCGCTGCTGTGCTGGTGCGGCGGCAACGAACTGCAGGGCAGCCTGGACGGGCGCAAGGAGGGAGTGGGCAAGCCGGTTGACCTGAGCCATCCATTGATGCGGCGCTTTGCTGAGATCGTTGCCGCGCACGACCCTGGCCGGCGTTTCCTGCCCACCTCGTCCTCTGGACCGCGCTTTTCAGCCGAGCGGGCCGACTTTGGCAAGGGGCTGCATTGGGACGTGCACGGACCGTGGAAACCCGAAGGGACCTTGGAGGAGTGGGCAGCCTACTGGCGCGATATGGACGCGCTGTTCCACTCCGAGGTGGGCGCGCCGGGAGCCAGCCCGCTCGAGGTGATTCGCGGCTACGCGGGCGGCCTGGCGGAACTGCCGGGTACCTATGAGAATCCGCTGTGGCGGCGCACGCTGTGGTGGATCGAGTGGCCGGAGTTTGTGGCGGAAGAGGGGCGCGAGCCGGCCAGCCTGGAGGAATTCGTGACCTGGTCGCAGGCGCGCCAGGCCATGGCGCTCGAGATCGTGGCGGATTCGTTGAAGTCGAAGTTTCCGCGCTGTGGCGGGGTGATTTTCTGGATGGGGCACGATTCGTTCCCCTGCACCGCCAATACCTCGGTCATCGATTTTGAAGGCAGGCCAAAGCCCGCCGCGCGCGCTATTCAAAATATATTTCTGCGCAAGTAGAAAAAAACACCCCACCCCCGGCCCCGCCCCTCAGGGGCGGGGAGTACTGTGTTTGAGGTGAATGGCGGCACTACGTGCCGCCATTCACCTCAAACACACTTAATAAAAAAAGCCAGCCTTACCGGCTCCGGTACCGGCAGGGCTGGCCTGAGGAAATGTCTGGCGAGTTTAGCGCGCGCCGCAGGCTTGCAGGCTGGCCTGCATGTGACCGCGCGCTTCAGCGGCGATCACAGCGCACTGCACCAGGCTGTAATCCTTGGCGCCGATGACTTCCAGATCGAGCGGACCGCTGTAACCGGCCTCGTGCAGGACGCGCACGTAGCCAAGCAGGTCGATGTCGCCGCGCCCGTTGGCCTGCATTTCTGGCTTGCCGGGGTTCATCTGGCGGCCTTTGCAGTCGCGGATGTGGACGTGCTTGACGCGCGAGACAACCGCCGCGATGGCTTCGACCGGGTTTTCATTGGCGCGGTGGATGTGCGAGGGGTCCATATCCACGCCAAAAGCAGGCGAAGTGATCGCTTCCATCAGCTTGAGGGTGGTGGGGGTGTTGTAGATCGCCGCGCCGACATGCGCCTTGACGCACAGCGTGACGCCGTACTTCTCGGCCGAGAGCGATAGCTTGCCGATGTTGTCAATCGACTGCTGCAGGGTGGCTTCGTCGCCGGTCTTGCCGCCGGGGCCGATGTTGATGATCGGGATGCCGATCTCGACCGCGGCCTGGAAGGCCAGTTCCATTTTCGCGAAATCCTGCGAGGGCTGTTCCATCGCCAGCAGTTCGAGGTTGTAATCCTTGGCCAGCTGCTTGATGGTGGGTGCCAGTTCCTGCCAGCGGTCCAGCACCAGGTGCTGGCTCATGCCGTCGATGGCGGACAGCTCAATGCCGTCGTAACCCGCCATGGCGATGTGCTTGAAGGCGGTGTCGAGATCATAACCGCCAAAGAGGACTGAATTTGCGCCAAGTTTCATGTGCTGGGACCTTTCTTATCGGGTGAGTTCAGGGCTGCGCGCCGATCAGGCGACATCCACAACCTGGCCGGTTTCCCAGGAGCGGATGATGCCTTCGATGATCGACTGGACGTGCAGAGCGGCGGCGCCAGAGGCGTCAATATCTTCCGGGCTGTCCTGGGCGATGTTTTGCTCGACCCATTTGCCGATCCGCGCGGCGAAGGTTTCCTGGAAGCTCATCATGCCGCCAAGATAGTCGTAGTGCTCAGATTCGCGGTTGAAGCGCGGGTAGTAGTGCAGGCGTTCGCAGGCTTCCTCGATGACGATGCGGCCGGTCGAACCGACGATGTCGAGGTTCTCCAGACCGTAGGCGCCGCCGGCGTCATAGCTGCCGCGCAGGTGGCCGATTACGCCGTTTTTGAAGAGCAGGTTGGCCTGCAGGTTCGACCAGCACACGCGCTTGCCATCCGGACCGTCTTGCTTGGGGCCTTTCTTAAAGATGGCGTGCACTTTGGCCACGTCGCCGGCGAAGTAGCGCATCACGTCGAGTGAGTGCGGATGCAGCGCGCGGATGTGGAACCAGGGCGAGGTCTCGTTGGGGTTGTTGATCCACATGGTCATGTTGATCATGTTCATCTCGCCGATCCGCCCGGCGTTGATCCATTCCTTGGCGCGCAGCGCGGCGGGGGTGAAGCGGTGGTTCAGGTTGATGCCGTAGCGCAGGTTCTTTTGCTTGGCCAGGGCGACCATTTCGCGGGCGTGATCGAGGTTGTTGGAAATCGGTTTTTCGCCCAGGACGGGGATGCCTGCCGCGAGCAGTTCCATGGTGGGTTTGTAGTGGTCGCCGCCGTTTTCCGTGCCCGCGGTGGCCATGCTGGCCGCGTCGATCTGGATCCCGCTGGCGAGCATTTCCTTGACTGAATAGAAGCCCTGGCAGCGGAATTTTTCCGCCGCGCGGTCCGAGCGTTCGGGGATGATGTCGCAGACGGCGACAATTTCAACATCGCTGCGTTTGTCATAGACGCCCGCGTGGATGTTGCCAATATTGCCGACGCCAACAATCGCGACCTTAAGTTTCGACATGAAAGCCTCCAAAATGGGATCAAAGGGTTTGGGGGGCCAGCCGGTCGAATGGCTGGCCGATGGGTGCTTTGGAGTGATTGCGGTCACTTTGTGACCGCAATCACTCCAGGTTCCTTTATTTGCGTTCGCCGGCCTGCAGGCGGGCGGCCTGGTTGGGGTCGCCGATGTGCAGGGTGTCATAAGCCTGCTGCGAGCTGGTGAAGAAGTCGATTCCTTCGGCGCCGTGCCAGCCCTTGGCCACTTCAATCGGGTTGGGGCGGCCGGTCTCGGCGGTGCGTTTGGCGATGAAGGCTTCCATGCGCGCGCGCAAGGTGGCAACCATCTCGGGCTCGGAATCGGCCAGATTGTTGTTTTCCAGCGGGTCCTGGAGCAGGTTGTACAATTCCACCGGCGGCTTGAAGTGCACGTCGGGCTCGAGCGCGACGATCAGCTTCCACTCGGGGGTGCGCCAGCCGTGCTTGCGCATCCAGGTGCATTCGGTGATGTAGAATTCGGTGCCGTTGGTGGCCACTTCGCCGGAGATCAGCGGGAGCAGGCTCTGGCCGTCAAATTGGATGTCAGTTTCGATACCGGTGAGCTGCAGCAGGGTGGGCATCAGGTCTTGCTGGCGGTTGTAGCCCTTGACGCGCTTGCCTGCCGGGATTTTGCCCGGGTAGCGGATGATCAGCGGGACGTGCAGGGTCGGCTCATACAGGCCGTGATGGTCGAAGTAGCAGTCATGGTCGTAGAGGGTCTCGCCGTGGTCGGAGTTGATCACCACAAGCGTCTCGTCGAGGATGCCGTGGGCTTCGAGGGCGTTGAAGATGACCTGGATGCAGGCGTCCATGTAAGCGATCTCGCCGTCATACTGGGCGATGATGTAATCCTTGTCGGAAATGCCGGGGGGCATCCAGCTGGCAAAGTAATCGCGGAAGGGCTTGAAGGCCATGACCGGGTCCATCGAGCGGTTGTTGGGGTCGCACTCGTCGCCGTGGTAGAACATGCGCTCGAACTGGCCTGGGGGCAGGTAGGGCGAGTGCGGATCCATGTGGCGCAGGAAGAGCAGGAAGGGCTGCTCGCCAGCCACCAGACGGTCTAACTCGGGGATGGCGACGGCGTTGAGGTTTTCGGCCTTATGGCTGCGGCCTTCGTTCCAGCTGCCCCAGCCAGAGAAATCGATGTACTTGTCGAAGCCGCGCGAGGCGGGGTTGCCGCGGAAACCGATGCAAGTAGTGGTGTAGCCGTTTTCGCGCAGCACTTCGGGGAAGGTTTTGACGCCGGGGGCGATGTCGCCTTTGTGGCGCAGGGCGACGACGTTGGTGCCAAAGACGTCCATGCCGGTCAGCATGGCTGAGTATCCGCTGGTGGTGGGGATGTAAGCGCTGATCGTATTTTCGAAGAGCGTGCCGCCCTGGGCAAAGCGGTCCATGTGCGGCGTGGTCAGGCGGTCATAGCCATAGCAGCTCATGTGGTCGGAGCGCAGCGAATCGATGCCGAAGAAAACGATATTGGGTTTTTTCTGGGTCATGGGTTCTCCTTACGACAAAAATAGGTTAAAGCGGCAGGGAAATGCGCCGGCCTTCCGCGGCCGAGCGGTAGGCGCTCAGATTGATTTCGACCACGGCGCGGCCCTCTTCCAGGCCGATCGTCTGGTCGGTCAGCCCGCGCACGTAGTCGATGAACGGCCTGGGAATGTTCTTCAGGCGCTCACCGTGCTGGGGCGGGATGGGGATTTGCAGATCGGTCCACTGCGTTTCGCCCTTGCGGATCATGCGCAGGGCGCAGGCGTGGGGCGGGACGGTGGCGTTGGTTGAAACGGCGTCGCCGTGGTCGTGGACGATCGTGCCCTCGTCGCCGTAGATTTCGGTGGTGTTAATCGCGGCCACGGTGGTGGAGGAGAGGGTCAGGAGGCCGATCTCGCCGTGTTTGAAACGGAAAACCGCTTCGCCGTTGTCATCCGGCGAGGCGTGCGTGATGACCTGATCGATCTCCGCCATCACACTGACCGGCTTGCCCAGCATCCAGCAGAACCAGTCGGTGGCGTGGGCGGCCTCGTCGAAAAACATGCCGATGTTGGCGGCCGGGTCGATGTGCCATTTGGAAGGGCCGTTGACGAAGTTGGGGTCGAGCAGCACGCCCAGCGAGTGGCGGCGCCGCACCAGGGCGACATTGCCGATGGCTTTTGCGTCGAGCAGCTCTTTGATTTTCTTGTTGACCGGGTCGTGGCGCATCTGCAGAGCCATGCTGAACTTGACGCCGGCCTGCTGGACGGCGCGCACGATGCGGTCGCAGTCTTCCAGCGAAGTGGCCATCGGCTTTTGCAGCAGGATGTGCTTGCCGGCGGCGGCGGCCAGCTCGACCATGTCGGCGTGGCGGTTGGTCTCGCAGGTGATGATGACGGCGTCCACGCGCGGGTCGTTGACCACGTCTTCAGCCTGGGCGCGCAGTTCCAGCCCGTAGCGGCTGGCGTTGGCCTGGCCGCGCTCGGGGTTGGCATCCCAGGCTGAGACCAGCTGTGCGTCTGGCAGGGTTGGGATCACCTGGCAGTAGACCCCGGAATGGCCGTGCGCAAAACTGAGGATACCGATTCCGACTTTATCTTTCATCCAGCCTCCTTGATCGATCTGAACTGACGAAATTTTCCCTTCAGGCGGCTTGCCTGCAAGGACCGGTGGACTGTCGCACGATCAGCTGCGAGGAAATGTGGGCTTTTTGCGGGGGAAGCTGCGGGTCTTTGAGACGGTTCAAGATCAGGCGGACAGCCTGCGCGCCAAACCCGGCCCCGTCCACGCGCCCGGTGGTCAGGGCGGGGGTGAGGATGCGGAACATCGCGTCATCATCAAATCCGGCAACCGACACATCCTCAGGAACGCGCAGGCCCTGGCTCAAGACTGCCTGGAACGCGCCATAAGCGACCAGGTCGTTCATGCCGATGATTGCGGTGGGCCGGGCAGGGTTCGCGATCATGCGCGCGGCGGCCGCGAAGCCGTCTTCCAGGGTGTTGTCGCAGGAAACAACCAGGTGTTCTTCGGGGGGGATGCCAAAGTCGCTCATCTTCTGGCGGTAGATTTCGATGCGTTCTTTCCCGGCCAGGTGGTCGCTGCGCCCGCTGGCCAGGATGAAGCCGATCCGGCGGTGCCCCAGGCTGAACAGGTGATCCATCAGGTTGCGCGCCGCGGCGCGGTAATGGAACCAGACCCGGTCGACATCCTCAAATTGCGCGCCGTCGATTACGATCGGCATTCCCTTGGCGCGCAGGCGGGCGACATCCTCGGAGAAATCTTCCGGATAGGTCAGCAGCAAGATCAGCCCATCCAGGTGCTGGCGCACCAGGGCATTGAATGCCTCGTGTTCGCGCTGACGCGCCATCGAGGTGCTGGTCAGAATCAAGCTGTAGCCGTTGGCCAGCGCTTCCTGCTCCGCGCCATCCAGGATCGCCCAAAAATGCGGGTTGTGCGCGTCTGGGATCAACAGACCCAGGACGCGCGAGTGACCCGAGCGCAGGGAGCGCGCGGACGCGTCGGGCGTGTATTGGAGCTGCTGGATGGCGTCAAGCACGCGCTGGCGCGTGTCGTGGGTGATGACCGGGTTGTTGTGAATCACAAACGAAACCGTCTGGGCTGAGACACCTGCCAGGCTGGCGACGTCTTTGATGGTCGGGTTAGGGTTGGTCCGGCGCGGCAAGGCAGCTCACAGTGGAAGGGAATCCTCAAGACGGATTGCGCGCGAAGCTGATGGTGGTCAGCGGGCGCGTACGTATATTCACAAGTTTTGAGCAAGGGAAATTGCATTATAACGTTCACTTTAACGTTATAGTAAGAGTATAGCAGAAAAAATCAACGAGTCAATAATCAAAAAAGAGCTGATGATTGACAAGCATGAATGCTGTCAACAGGGACCAGAGCAGCTCGGTTCAAACAGATGATTGGGTCCGGGTGGATGGACGGCTGCTAAAAAATATCAGCGCGCCGCACACGGATAGCAATGCCGCAGCCTGGAACAAGGCGGATGGTCCCCAGTTTTGGTAGATTTGGCCGCCGCCAAAGGCTCCGATAATCCCGGCCAGCGCAAAAAGGGTGGTTCCAAAAAGCGATTGCGCGCTGGCGCCCAACCCAGCCTGCGCAATTTCGCTGGCGTAGCTGACGCCAGCCGTCCAGATGGCCGAAAAGGACAGGCCGTGCAGAAGTTGCAGGGCCAGGATCAGGTTGGGGTCACGCACGAGGGAGATCAGCAGCAGGCGCACTGCCAGGGCGCCAAAAGCAATACCGATCAGCCCGCGCGGCGACCAGCGGCGCATCATCTGGGTTGAAAAGAAAAAGATGGGCAGTTCGCTCAAACCTGCAATCGCTGTGCCCAGGCCGAACAGGCCCTCGCCAGCCCCCAGCGAGCGCATATAGAGAATCAGGTAGTTGTTTAGGGTGGAGAAACCGATCCCGGCCAGGAATATGCCCCCGAGAAAACCGTACCAACGATGGTCAGTCGTGAAAATACGGATGCTTTTCCAAAACGGAGTGGTCAGGACCAGGCGCGGCTTGGGCAGGCGTGTAGCGACAAAAACCCCCAGGCCCATGATGACCACATAAGATAGGATCGAACGCTGAATGCCGAAACGTTCCATCAGATAACCGCCAGCCCAGGCTGAAAGGCCAAACCCCACCGCGCCCCAGATGCGCATGCGTCCGTACTCATAACGGGCCGCACCGAGCGCCTCTGTGACGGCGTGGTCGCCGAGTGACATGATGGGCGCGGTGACCAGGGCATACAGCAAAGCCAGACCCGCCAGCGCCCAGAACCCGCTGCTATGGGTTAAGGTCCAGACGACTGGGATGGCGAGCAGCATGCACAGCGGCAGCAGGCGGCTGTGCATGCGAAAGGCATCGGCAGCCATGGCCCACAGCGGATTGGCAACCAGGTTCATCAGCATGGGCAGGGCGGCCAGCAAACCGATTTGCTGGATGGTGATGCCGCTCTGCTGGTAATGGATATTTAGAAATGGGAAAAAGACTCCACTTGCGGCATAAAAGGCAAAGTAAAAAGTGGACGCCCAAAAGCGAAAGCTGCGTGAGATGGCGGGCGGTCTTTCGGATGATGCGATTGGATTTTCTTCCATACTTAACAAGTAGGGGGAACGCGCATGTTTTTCAAGCAGATGTAGAAAAGCATGTATTTGGGGCGCAAGCCAGCCATGTGCCCCAAATGCACGCGATAACTTTTGCTTCCCGCAACCGGGTTGAACTTTATCCCAGCTGCAGGCTGAGACGCGTGACCGAGGCGGGGGCGAAGCTGAAGGCAAGCCGCGATCCGGAGGCTTGCAGGGCCTGGGTGCGCGGGGCCACGGTCTCGGGCGCGTCGTAAGTGTTGTGAGCGTGGATGTCCTCGTGGGCCAGCACATCGGCGCTGCCGGAGGCCGCCTGGCCGCCGCGCAGCACGATTTCGGCGGCGAGCGCGTCGCTGGCGGACGGGTTGACCACGGTCAGGGTCAGGGTTTTGTCTTTGAGCGAGGCGGAACCGGCCAGGCCGAACAGGCGGTCAGTCTTGCCGCCGTCGCTGGTGGTGTCGGCAAAGAGCGGGTCTTTGCGGCTGACCGGGTAGGCAATTTCTTCGGCTTCAAAGTAGACGCGCAGGGCCTGCCCGCCCTGGTGCTCCTTGTAAAGATCGTAGACGTGGTAGGTGGGGGTGACCAGCATGCGCGTGCCGTTTTCCTCGGTCAGGACCATTGCCTGCAGCACGTTGACGGTCTGGGCGATGTTGGACATGACCACCTTATCGGCATGGCGGTTGAAGATGTCCAGCGAAAGGGCGGCCACCAGCGCGTCGCGGATCGAGTTCTGCTGGTAGAGGAAGCTGGGGTTGGTGCCGGCTTCGACCGGGTGCCAGGTGCCCCACTCGTCGATGATCAGGCCGATTTGGCGCTGCGGGTCGAAGGCGTCCATGGCGGCGCGCTGGTCGACAACCAGCTGCTCGATTTTGTTGGCGTTGCCCAGCAGGCGGTACCACTGGTTTTCGCTGTACTCGGTGGCATTGCCGGCCGTGCCGCAGTAATAATGGGCGGCATAGCCGCGGATGTTCTGGAAATCCCAGTAATCGTGGCGCAGTTTCTCGAAGAAGCGGTTGGTCCAGCGCAGGTCGTTGCCCGAGGGGCCGCAGGCGATCAAGTAGAGCTTTTTGCCGAAACCGCGCATGAAGGAGGCAAAGCGGCGGTACTCGGTGCAGTAGTCTTCGGGGGAGAAATTGCCGCCGCAGCCCCAGTTCTCGTTGCCCACGCCCCAGTATTCGATATTCATCGGGTCGGGGCTGCCGTTGGACGCGCGCAGCCTGGCCCAGCTGCTGTCGCCGGGGAAGTTGCAGTATTCTACCCAGTCGCGCAGTTCGCGCGGCGTGCCTGAGCCGACGTTGCCGCAGAAATAGGGTTCGGCCCCGACCAGCTTGCAGAATTCGACAAACTCGTGCGTGCCGACCTCGTTGGTCTCGATCACCTCGCCCCAATGGATGTTGATGCGGCGCGGGCGGGAAGCGCGCGGGCCGATGCCATCCTGCCAATGGTAATCGTCGGCGAAGCAGCCGCCGGGCCAGCGGATGACGGGCGGCTTGATCTTGCGCAGGGCCGCGATCAGGTCGTTGCGGAAGCCGTGCGTGTTGGGGATGGGCGAGTCTTCGCCGACCCAGATCCCGCCGTAGATGCAGCGGCCGAGGTGTTCGGCAAAATGACCGTAGATGTTGGGGTTGATCGTCGCGATCGGTTCGTCAAGGTTGATGGTGATCTTCGGGCCGGCCATATTTGCTCCAGGTTTTATTTAAAGACGGTGCGCATGCGTTCGCAGTAATACTGCACGTTTTCCCACTTCGCGTCGGGGGCGATGCGGTGGTCGGGGCAGGGGATGAATCCGCCCAGATCGACCAGCGGCTTGAGCCGCTCGATTTCCGCGTCAATCGCGGCGTAATCGTAGGCGAAGACTTTCTTATCCATCCCGCCCACGCCGCGGACCTGGCGGCCATATTTTTCGCGCCAGGGGGCGATGCTGGCGTCCCACACGCCGACTTCAATCGGGAACATGGTGTTGACGCCGTTGTCCAGCCAGTGCGGGACCAGCGCGTCGATCTTGCCGTCGCAGTCGAGCGAGACGATGTTGATGCCGTAGCCGGCCAGCAGGTCGGCGAAGCGCTTGTAGTGCGGCGCGATTTTCTTCTTGAAGAGCACCGGCGAAACGAGCGGCCCGCTTTTGTAGCAGATGTCTTCCCAGAAGTGGCCGAAGTCGAACTTCGCGCCGGATTTCAATGCGTATTCGCTGCATTTCAGGTACAGGTCGGCCCAGGTGTCGATGATTTCGCTCAGCAGGCCGGGGTCGTCGGCGGTGACGTAGCTCAGCCCAACCACGCCAAACGCGTCGCGGATCTCGCCGATCAGGCTGCCGCAGAACAGGCCGACCGGCTGGTCGCGCTGCGAGTCGTCTTTGAGCGCCTCGAGCAGGGGCTTGTTCATGCGCGCCTCATCCCAGACCAGGCGCGGCAGGAAGTGTTCTTCCCACGAGGCGCGGTCTTTGAGGGTGTGGTCAAATTCCATCGGGATGCCGGTGGCGTCGTCTTTTTGCAGGTGGATCACGCCGAAACCGTCGAGGACCTTGCGCCCGCCGTCCGGCAGCACTTCAACCACCTTGGGTTCGAAGGGCGGAAAGAGCAGGTTCATGCCGGTGCGCGGCATGGCGACGGTGAAGTAGTCGAAATCGAAGCCCAGCTTCCAGCCGACCACGTTGTGGTCGCGGGCTTCTTCGGGGGTGATGTGGCCTTCGGCGACCCATTTGTCAACCGTCTCGCCCCAAAAGGCGAAGTGAACCACTGGCAGGCGGTCGTAATCCTGGTAGTTCAGGATGGCCATCGTGCGCTCGCGATTATTCATGGCGTGCTCCTCTGAATATGAACGTTCATGTCACGGGAAAGCAGGTAAGGGATCGCTGAAAAATCATGCTTTCGGTGTGTTGGCCGCTTACATGTACCGTGCAAAGCTGACCAACACGCCCAAACTGGCCGGATGAAAAAAGAGCGAGGTGATCTGGCGCTTCTGGGCGAGGGGGTGTTTATGAAACCTTGACGATCGTGCCGCTGTCGAGCGATTCGATCGCTGCCTGCAGGACTTTTTGCGCCGCCAGGCCCTGGGCGCCGCTGCCGTCGATGTCCTCGGGCTTGACGCCGCGCGTGACCTCGTCGAGGAAGACATGGATGCGGTCTTTGAAGGTGTCTTCAAAACCGGTGAAGCCGCCGAAAACCGGGTTGGTGTAGACGGTTTTTTCCAGGTTGCCGGCCGGGTAGAGGGTCACTTCGCGGTACATATCGTCGATGACGAAACGCCCGCCGGTCCCAGCCACCTCGCAGCGTTCCATCGGGTGGCCGCGTTCGATATCGTAGGAGCCGGTCAGCCCGCCGACCACACCGTTCTTGAACTTCATACTGAAATGGGTGTTGGTCCAGATCTTGCGGCCGGGGGCGGTGTTGGCGAAGAGCTGCACGTATTCGACATCGCCGCAGAAGTAGCGCATGATGTCGACCGTGTGCGGGTGCATGGCCTTGATGTGGTAGTAGGGCGAGCTTTCGGCCGGGTTCTTGATCCACATGCTCATATTGACGAAGAGCAGGTGGCCCAGGCGGCCCTCGTTTTGCCAGCGCTTGGCCAGGCGCGCGGCGGGCGTGAAGCGGTGATTGAGGTTGATGCCGTAGCACACGCCGGCCTGGCGCGCTTTGGCGACCATTTCCTCGGCCTTGGCGATCTCGTTGCAGATCGGTTTTTCACCCAGGACGTGACAGCCGGCCTCGAGCGCCTGCAGGGTTGGCTCGTAGTGGTCGCTGCCGTACTCGTAGCCGCCGGTGGTGATGCTGCACAGGTCCGGCTTTAAGGCGGCCAGCATTTGCGCGGCGTCATAGAAACCGGGCACGCCCAGGCGGGCCGCGGCGGCGTCGGCGCGTTCTTTGCGGATATCGCACACGCCGACCAGTTCGGCCAGCGGGTCGGCCTTATACATATCTGAATGGCGGTTGCCAATTGGCCCCATGCCAATCACGCATACTCGTAACATAGCTCCTCCACGAATTTGATGTAGATTGTTGAAGCGGGGATCAGAATCTGGAATAGCGACTGAGATGATCGTTTTAATGCGCTGCATATCAGGGTACCCCCAATCCAAAAAAATCGCAAGATGACAGAAGGAATAAATCGCATCATCTCAGTCGCCTGGCCGTGGTTGGGGCGTACGCCCAACCAAACGAACCCACGCAACTTATTGAGAAGGCAACGAAACGGTTTTTATCCGCGATGTTCATCCAATTTGAGCAGGAATTTGTTGACAAACTTTCCAACAAGTGCTAATATTTTTGTTAATCCGTTCCTGACACAGTTTTTGATATTGAGACCTTGATAGGGTAAATTCCCACCCAGCGATTGTTCGGCAGAGATGAGGTGGGGCAGCTTGCACAGCACAATCGTTAACGTTACGGGCGTTCTTTGATGAACGTTCATATGAACGAAATAGGCAAAAATTGTGCGGCGGATGTGGGTTACAATTAACCCAGGTTGGTATGGCGAACCCTTTACGGCGCCAAATGAACCAAACCGCAAGTGTCCAATTGCATAGCAGTTTCGAAAAGCGCCGCCATGTGTGCGCTTTTTGGAAAACCTTCTGTTTTTTCGGGCTTGACCTATCTGACTGCATGACCTGCTGACTTATTGGATTTGGTTTGAATGCACGGAATTGACCACGAACGTGATGAAGAAGGATAACGGCTTGGACATCCACCCCATCCAACTGAATAGAATGCTCGGCGCTGTGGCGAACAGTGGGGCATGTAAGGCGTGCCGCCGCGCGCGTGAACTTGCAGACAAATCCGGTTTCACCGGTTTTTTGCCTGAAATTTTGCCTTTAAGGAGGTGCACCGCAAACCTATAAGGATGAAACCCGGTTTCCACCCGATCGGCGGTGAAAGAAACCATTCACGGGTCCCCCCCATAGCCGTTCAGAGTGTATCTTTCCAAAGCACACAAGAGGAGAAAGGTAGTCATGTTTAAGAAACAACATTTGTTCGCGATCGTGGTAATTCTGACCATGTTGCTCTCAGCCTGCGCCCCGGCCGCCACCCAGGCGCCCGCCGCTGAGCCGACCAAGGCCGCTGAGCCGACCAAGGCCCCCGAGCCGACCAAGGCCCCCGAGCCGACCAAGGCCCCTGAAGCCACCAAGGCTGCTGAGCCGACCAAGGCTCCCGAAGCCACCAAGGCCCCCGAGAAACCGGCCTACACTGAGGCTCCCATGCTGGCTGAGCAGGTCAAAGCAGGCAAGCTGCCCCCGCTCGAGCAGCGCCTGCCCGAAGACGTGTTCGTGGTTGGCCCCGGCGTCTACCTGACCAAGGAACAGCTGCCCGATTGGCAGCCCGGCGTCTATGGCGGCACCCTGCGCGCTGCGCACGGCGTGGCCAACTGGGCCCCGGACATCTTCGTCGCGATGAACGAACCCTCCCTGATGGCCCCCAAGATCGGCGTCCAGGGCGTGATCGGCAACGTGATCAAGGAATACAAGGTCGAGAACAACAACCAGGACTTCACCTTCACGATGCGCAAGGGTCTGAAGTGGTCTAACGGCCAGCCCGTGACTTCGGAAGACGTCCGCTTCACCTGGGAAGACATGATCAACAATGAAAAGATCTACCCCGTCTTCCCCGCCATGTACCGTGTTGGCTACAAAGCCAGCGGCGAGCCCGGCAAGCTGACCATCATCGATGACTACACCTTCAAGGTGTCTTTCCCGGCTCCGTACGGCGGCTTCCTGCGCCTACTCACGATTGAAGGCTGGAAGGGTTACACAGACTTCATCAACCCCTCGCACTATTTGAAGCCGTACCACATCAAGTACACCACCCTCGAAAAACTTGACGCCGAGTTGAAGAAGCTCAACCTCAAGGACGAGTGGTGGCAGGTCTTCACCAGCAAGCGCTGCCAGAACTGGGACATGACCAACCCGCGCTGCGTGGATTACCCCGGTCTGTACCCCTGGATCCCCAAGGCCTCCGGCAGCCCCTCCGTTCTGACCTGGGAGCGCAACCCCTATTACTACAAGGTTGACACCAAGGGTCAGCAGCTGCCCTACATTGACAAGATCGTCTCGACCCAGCAGGACAACGTTGAAATGGTCAACCTGAAGGTTCTGGCCGGCGACGTCGACTTCCTGCGCGAGAGCACCGCGCTGGTCAAGATGCCTCTGTACAAGGAAAATGAGGCCAAGGCCGGTTTCCGTATAGCGTTGATGGAAATGCACGTTGACTCCAGCAACATCATGTTCAACCAGACCTTCGATAACCCGCAGTGGCAGAAGGTCGTCCAGGATGTGCGCTTCCGCCAGGCTGTCAGCCTCGCGCAGAACCGCCAGGAAATGGTTGACAACGTCTACTTCGGTTACGCCTCCGTTTCCGCTGAAACCGTCGATCCCAAGCTGGCCAAGCAGGACATCGCCGCCGCCAACAAGCTGCTGGACGACATGGGCCTGACCAAGAAGGATGCCGATGGCTTCCGCCTGTACCCCGACGGCTCGAAGATGGATATCCTGCTCGAGAACGGCCAGCAGGCTCCTGACCTGACCCCGATCGCCGAGCTCGTGGCCGCCAACCTGAAGAAGGTCGGCGTCCGCGTGACCGTCAAAGCGATTGACTCGACCCTGCACGGCCAGAAGGGCGCCGCTAACCAGCTGCAAATGTGGGTGATGTGGAGCCATGACCAGGGCTGGGCGAACGATATCAACAGCCCCGATCGCGCTGGCCGCCTGTGGGGCGACTGGGTGAACACGCTCGGCAAGGGCGGTCAGGAACCCCCTGACTGGGTCAAGAAGGCCGTTGACATCAACACCCGCCGCTGGCAGGCTGTCCCCGGCTCGGATGAGTACAACAAGGTCGTCGAAGAGGGCTTCCAGTGGACTCGCGATAACCTGCCGTACGTCAACCTGGTCGAGCACGTCAAGTACCCGATGGTCGTGAATGCCAAGCTCGGCAACGTGCCGCCCTCCGGCGCGCCCGCCTACGCGATCGGCGTCAACTTCTCGATCGTCCAGATGTACTTCAAGCCCTAAGGGCTGAGCTGATTGGATCACCGTGAGGGGTTGCCAAACCCCTCACGGGTTTTGTAAGAAAAAACCGTCCTGAGGTTTGGCGCTGCCGAACTCGGCGGCGCCAAACCTGCATATTATCTCAGGAGGAATCGCCCGTGATACTTTATATTTTTCGCCGTCTGATCATGTTGGTGCCGATCCTGGTCGTCATGTCCATGGTTGCTTTCTTTCTCATCCAACTGCCGCCGGGCGATTATGTTTCGTTCCGCATCGAACAGTTAAGAATGTCCGGCGTGAGTGTGACCCAGGACCAGGCAGAGCAGTTAAAAGTGGAGTTCGGCCTGGATAAACCGCCGGTGGTGCGCTATTTCCGCTGGGTTTCCGGCATCGTTACGCGCGGCTACTGGGGTTATTCGCTGCAGTGGACCAAGCCTGTGCACGAAATTCTGAATGAACGCGTTCCGATGACGATCACGATCTCTCTGCTGGCGCTGATCCTGTCCTGGCTGGTGGCGATCCCGATCGGAATTTACTCGGCCACGCACCAGTACACCATCTTGGATTACTTCATTACCTTTTTGGGTTTCATCGGCATCGCCACGCCCGGTTTCCTGCTGGCGCTGGTGATGGCCTGGATCATGTTTACCTATTTTGGCTTTTCCGTGTTGGGTCTGCAGTCAAAAGAGTTTGTCGACCAGGCCTGGAGCCTCGCAAAATTCGGGGACCTGCTCAAGCACCTGATCCTGCCGCTCTTCCTGGTCGGGCTGGGCAACACCGGATCGACGATCCGCGTGGTGCGCAACAACCTGCTGGATGAGCTGCACAAGCAGTACGTGATCACGGCGCGCGCCAAGGGCTTATCGGAATGGGGACTGCTGTGGAAATACCCGGTGCGCATGGCGATCAACCCGCTGCTCAGCACGATGAGCTTCGTGCTGCCTGGCCTGATCTCGGGCACGGTCCTGATTGATATTGTGTTGTCCCTGCAAACGGTCGGCCCGGTGCTGCTGCGCGCCACCCTGGCGCAAGATATGTACCTGGCGGGCAGCATCGTGCTGATCCTGAGTTCGCTGACCGTGGTCGGCGCGCTGCTTGGCGACATCCTGCTGATGCTGATCGACCCGCGCATCCGCTTCGGGAGGGTAGAGAAGTGAGCCAAAAACCCGCTGATAACAACGCCGCGCAGACCCCGGCGGCCAACCTGCAAGACCAGGTTATTCATGAGGGCAAAGCTTCCAAGGCTGACGACCGCTTTTACTATGCCAGCCAGTGGGAGCTGATCCGCTGGCGCTTTGGCCGCCACAAACTGGCCGTGGTTTCGCTGTTCTTGCTGGTCGCGATGTACCTGATGGCGATCTTCGCCGAGTTTATCGCTCCTTACCTGACCGACACCCGTTTTGAAGCTTTTGGTCAATCCAGCCCGACCGTTGTGCGATGGATCAAGCCGGATGGCGGCTTTGGCCCGCACGTGCTGGGGGTCAAGAAGGTTCTGGACAAAGAAACCTTCAAGTACTCCTTTGTCGAAGACCCCACGCTCGTCTACAACATCAAGTTTTTCGTGCAGGGTGAGCCCTACAAGCTGTGGGGCCTGATCCCGACCAGCCTGCACCTGTTTGGCGTAGAAAACCCTGAGGTTCCGGTCCTGCTGTTTGGCGCGGACCGGCTGGGGCGCGACCTGTTCTCGCGCACGGTGTACGGCGCGCGCATCTCGCTCTCGATCGGCCTGGTCGGTGTGATGATCAGCTTCATCCTGGGCGTGCTGCTGGGCGGCGCTTCGGGCTACTTTGGCGGGGTGGTGGATGACGTCATCCAGCGCATCATCGACTTCCTGTTGGCGATCCCCGGCTTGCCGCTGTGGATGACTCTGGCGGCGGCCCTGCCGAGAGACTGGCCAACCCTCAAGCTGTACTTCGCGATCACGATTCTGCTCTCGATCCTGGGCTGGACCGGCCTGGCGCGCGTGGTGCGCGGCAAGCTGCTCTCCCTGCGCGAGGAAGACTATGCTCTGGCGGCGCGCGGCGCGGGTGCCAGCGACTGGCGCATCATCACGCGCCATATGCTGCCCGGTTTCACCAGCCACCTGATCGTCTCGATCACCTTCTCGATCCCGGGCATGATCCTCAGCGAGACCGCTCTGAGCTTCATCGGCCTGGGCATGATGCCGCCCGCGGTCTCCTGGGGCGTGCTGCTGCAGGACGCCCAGACCCTGACCGCCGTGGCGCAGCAAAACTGGCTGCTGATCCCGGCCATCTGGGTGGTGGCGACCGTGCTGCTGTTCAACTTTGTCGGTGACGGCCTGCGCGATGCCGCCGATCCTTATAACCGCTAGGGAAGAGAGAATAATCATGGCAGACACAATAGACAAGAACCCTCTTCTGGTCGATGTGCAGGACCTGCAGACCTACTTTTTCCTGCACGAGGGCACGGTGAAAGCGGTTGACAAGGTCAGTTTTCAAATCCGCAAAGGCCGTTCGCTGGGCGTGATCGGCGAATCGGGCTGCGGCAAATCGGTCACGGCTCAGTCGCTGATGCGCATCGTGCCGACCCCGCCCGGCCGTGAGGTTGGCGGCAAGATCCTGTTCTACTTGAACGAGAACGACGGCAAGAACGCCGAAGTGGTCAACGTGCTGGAGCTACCCGCGGGCGGCGAGAAAATGCGCTCGATCCGCGGCAAGCACATGGGCATGATCTTCCAGGAGCCGATGACCTCGTTCAGCCCGCTGCACACCATCGGCGACCAGATCACAGAGAACATCTTCGTCCATGAAAAAGGCGTTTCCAAGAAGGAAGCCGAAGCACGCGCGGTGGAAATGCTCAGCCGGGTTGGCATCCCGCGCCCGCAGCGCCTGATCAATTCCTACCCGCACCAGTACTCAGGCGGCATGCGCCAGCGCGCGATGATCGCGATGGCGCTGATCTGCGGCCCCAGCCTGCTGATCGGTGACGAACCGACCACGGCGCTCGACGTGACCATCGCGGCCCAGATTATCGAGGTGATCAAAGATCTGCAGGAGCAGTTTGGCATGGCCCTGATGTATATCAGCCATGACCTGGCGGTGGTTGGCCAGGTGGCGGATGAGATCATGGTCATGTACATGGGCATGGTGATGGAACACGCCAGCACCGATGAGATCTTTGATAACCCCATGCACCCGTACACGACGGCCCTGTGGCGCTCCATTCCGACGATGGAAGGCAAGCTGGAGCGCCTGCGCCCGATCAGCGGCACGCTGCCCAGCCCTTACGCGAAGATCCCGGGCTGCCCCTTCTCCTCTCGCTGTGAGAAGCGGATGGCGGATGTTTGCGACTCGTCGCTCCCACCCCTCAAAGAGGTCAGCCCCGGTCACAAGGTGCGCTGTTTCCTCTACGGGTCCTAAGTCTACAACGAAAAGGTGTGGTGTATGGGCAGCCAACAAGAACCCTTATTAGTCGTCAAAAATCTCAAGAAATACTTCCCCACCCAGGGCAAAGGCTTTTTCAACCGCAGCGTCGGTTTTGTCAAAGCGGTGGATGGGGTCAATATCGAAGTCCTGCCGGGCGAGACGCTTGGCGTGGTGGGTGAGTCCGGTTCGGGCAAGACCACCATGGGACGCTGTATCACCAAGCTGTACGAGGCGACTGGCGGTGAAATTTACCTGAACACCGGTGAGCGCAAATTCTCGGTCACCCAGGTCAAGGGTGAGGAGTTGAAAGCCTTCCGGCGCAACGCGCAGACCATCTTCCAGGATCCGTATTCGTCGCTCAACCCGCGCATGAACGTGCTGGAGACGGTCGGCGAGCCGCTGTTTGTCAACGGCCTGGCCAAGGGGCGCGAACTGGAAGACCGCGTGACCGAGATGATCCTGCAGG
>Ga0172368_10001710_pt1 | contig 29318 bp, 25 predicted proteins | sample Lak11m_FD_114540 | JGI IMG/M metagenome (GOLD analysis project Ga0172368, IMG submission 114540) | Freshwater microbial communities from Kabuno Bay, South-Kivu, Congo - kab_022012_11m | ecosystem: Environmental > Aquatic > Freshwater > Lake | place: Democratic Republic of the Congo: South-Kivu...
ATGATCCCAGGCGGTTTCATGATCTTACAGTACCTTTGGAGAAAGAGAGGAGCCGTCAGCCTTTTTCTCTCTTTCCCGGGTTGCGGATCAGGGAAGGTGATCCATATCTCACTTACCTCCCCTGCATCAAAAAAGGATTCCAAATGATCGGCGCGGGAGCGTATGAAAACCACGTTGGCAAGCTGTTCCTCTTCCACCGTTCTGCAACCTCTCCACAACCGTGCTCCCTTGATATCGATCCCGATGAAATTCCTGTTCCTGTGCTGGCGTGCGAGCCCTATTGTGTATTCTCCTTTTCCGCAACCCAGTTCAAGGGTGATGGGATGGTCGTTTTTAAAGACATCCTGTCCCCATCTGCCTTTTAACCAAAAAGCAGGTTTCAGCTCCTCATAGCGAGGCTGAAAAAGATGTGGATAAGAGAGGTTTTCAGTAAAGCGTACCAGCTTCTTTTTTGCCACCTCTCCCTTTATTTTTCAAGGATCCAGGCGCCGGGGAATCCGTTTGCCTTCATGGAACGCATCATCCCGATCGCTTCCGCCTGAGTCGAAAAAACCCCGGCAGCCACCCGGGTGAGTCCTCCCGACGAACGGTCAAAAACGGTAGCTTTGATCCCTTTACTGTTCAGCTGAGTGACCAGCTTTTGGGCATTCTGCTCAATACCAAACGCTCCGACAATCACCGCATAGCTTCCTGAAAGTGGCTCATCAGCTTGCCATTGGCTGCTGCCGGTGGGGCTTACCTCTTCCTCCGCGGAGGAGGGCTCCAGTTTATCCCTTACAGGGCCCGTGTGTAGTTCGTGATTGGAGAGATCTTCAGTCATACCGCTGTTTTCCTCCTCCAGTGAAACGGGAATGGCAGGCTCCTGTACCTCCTGCTTAACATCCGCTTTACTGAAGGGGGAGAGAGAGGAGAGGATATCGGCAGAATTCCAGGATCCGGATTTAATGGAATCGTATCCTGCAAGGCTGAGCATCACTGCCACCGCCACCGGAACAGCCAGGATCGCCGCCCATTTCAACGGTTTTGGGATCGCCCGCTTAACCAGTTCTCTGGTCTCAAGGCGGGTTTGAATCCTTTTCTCGATCCGGTCAAGGTGTGGATCCCGCTTGATCGGGGATGAGAAAAAGGGTTGCAATCCGAACGATTCAGGCAAGAGATTGGAGCGGAGATCCTGGTCAAACTGGATGTTCTCCTCCTTGCCCATATAGAGTTTCCCGATATTTTTCAGGATCAGGTATTTTCTGCTTTTCAGGGATTTGACAGTCTCTTCGGCAAAGCGGTGGATCTGTTCGCTTGCCTCCTTGAACCCGATCTTCTCAGCCTGGGCCATGTGGTTAGCCAGCAAGCCGTCATTCTGACGAAGGTTGACGTTGAAGAGGATCTTTTTTGACGGAGGCTGGAACGTATGGTACACCGGGTGGATCTGTGCGGGAAGGTAACTGCCGACAAATCCCCCCAAATCAGGAATGATGACACAGTCGTGTTCCGTTAACAGTTCAGCAATGTAATATTCTATCTCCATATTCAGGATGTTGAAACTGCTAAGATACCAATAAATGGCGTTGTTTAGCCCAGCCTGTTGGTAATTTTTAGCAAATCTGCGGGTGTGTCGATGGAGATACTTGGGTAGGTTGTTTCCCTGACATGGATGGAGTAACCATGTTGAAGCCAGCGGAGCTGCTCCAGGGATTCCGCTTTTTCAAGGGAGCTTTCGGGCAGGTTCACCAACTCCTGAAGGATGGAACTCCTGAATCCATAGATGCCGATATGCTCAAGAAAGGGAAATTCGGGGGCGCATTCCTCTCCGGAGGGAGTTCTGATATAAGGGATCTTTGATCGGCTGAAATAGAGTACACGTTGATGAAGATCGCAGACAAGTTTGACCACATTGGGATCTTTGATATCTTCCGGTGAGCTGATCTTCCTGGCCAGGGTAGCAATTCTGACAGCCGGATCCGAAAAGGTACGTATCACTTCCGATATCTGTTCGGGGTTCAGAAAGGGTTCATCTCCCTGGATATTGATAACGATATCAATTTCCTGCGGGGTTTCCCTTTGGAAGATCTCAAGCGCTTCGGCACAACGCTCGGTGCCGGTTCTGTGGGAGCCGGCGGTCATGACGGCTTTTCCCCCAAAATCCAGCACATGGTTCAGGATGCCGGGATGGTCAGTAGCCACCACCACAGCCGAAAGTTCGGCACATGAGGAGGCCTGCTCATAAACCCGCCGGATCATCGATTTTCCACCGATCACAAACAGCGGTTTACCGGGAAACCGGGTGGATGCATAGCGGGCCGGAATAATAACGAGGGTGTTCATCAGCGAGATTAAAAGAGACCGTGAAGTTCGGCATTGACTCGTTCAATCACAGTTCCGAGGTCTTCCGGATTCTCGGGAAAATCAACATGATCCACGTCAATGATCAGCAATTTCCCATGAGCGTATCCGTCGATCCACTCTTCATAGCGTTCATTCAGGTTTTTCAGGTAATCAAGCCGGATGGCGCTTTCGTATTCCCGGCCCCTTTTCTGGATCTGTTTCACAAGGGTAGGGACAGTGGCGCGAAGGTAGATCAGCAGGTCAGGAGGCTGGATCAGGGAGCTGATGAGTTCAAAGAGGGAAAGGTAATTGTCGAAGTCGCGTGTACTCATCAGGTTCATTGAATGCAGGTTCGGGGCGAAGATATAGGCATCTTCATAGATCGTCCTGTCCTGGACAACCGTCTTCCCCGATTTTCTTATCTGGACAACCTGTTTAAACCGGTTGTTGAGAAAATAGATCTGCAGGTTGAAAGACCACCGTTGCATATCTTCATAGAAGCTGTGGAGATAAGGGTTGTCATCGACGCTTTCATAATGAGGTTCCCAGTTGAAGTGCTTGGCCAACAACTCGGTCAGTGTTGTTTTTCCGGATCCGATGTTCCCTGCGATCGCGATATGCATAGTGTAGAATTTATTTCAAAGATAAATAAAGAGCCGGAGTTATGAAATCATTTGAAGGATTTCATCGACATATTTCCGGCCGTTGAAAAGCCGGGGAACTTTGTGCTGGCCACCCAGTTTCCCTTTTGATTTCAACCAGTTGTAGAAGGTATTCCGTGGCATTACCCGCAGGATCGGTTCACTGAGGATCATATTGTGGTACCGTTTGGCTTCGTAGTCAGAATTCAGCGACTTTAGCGCATTGTCAAAGATCTCGGTGAAGAAGGCCATCTCTGCCGGAGGGGTCTCGAACTCGATCAGCCATTCGTGGGCACCACGTTGGTTTTCATCAATATAAACCGGAGCGGCCGTGTAGTCGATGATGTTGCAACGGCACCTCTTGCATGCAATGGCCAGGGCTTTTTCAGCATTATCAACAATCAGCTCCTCTCCGAAAGCATTGATATAGCTGCTTGTGCGTCCGGTAATCTTGATCCGGTAAGGGTTGACGGAGGTAAATTGAATGGTATCCCCGATCATGTATCTCCAGAGACCGGCATTGGTTGTGATCACGAGGGCATAGTTGGTGCCTGTGCGCACCTCGTCGAGAGAGATGGCCGGGGGGTAATCCCGGGTAAGCTCTCCCACTTCGATAAACTCATAATAGATCCCGTAATCGAGCATCAGGAGCAGGTCGTCCGCATTTTCCCGATCCTGGATGGCAAAGAACCCTTCGGAGGCATTGTAGGTTTCCAGGTAATGCATCCGGCTTGAAGGGAAGAGTTTTTTGAACTGTTCGCGGTAGGGCAGAAAGCTCACTCCCCCATGAATGAACAACTCAAAATTCGGCCACACCTCCAGCAGGTGCTCCTTGCCGGTGATCTCCAGCACCCTCCTGGCAAGCAGGAGCGTCCATGAAGGGACACCCGATATGTTGGTCACATCGTGGTTCATTGTTTCGCGGGCCATCTTTTCAATCTTGGCTTCCCACTCGTCCATCAATGCAATTGAAAGGTTCGGGGTGCGGAGGAACTCAACCCAAAAAGGAAGGTTCTGCATCAGGATGGCTGAGAGATCTCCCTGATAGTAGATCGACTGTTCAGGAACCTCCACGATCTGATGGGTTCCTCCCATGCCAATCGCTTTCCCGGAAAAAAGGTTGGTATCGGGATGATTGTTGCAATAGATGCTGAGCAGGTCCTTCCCCCCTTTGAAATGGCACTCTTCAAGCGCCTCTTCACTCACGGGGATGAATTTGCTCTTGTCGGCCGTAGTTCCCGAGGATTTAGCAAACCATTTGATATCAGTAGGCCAAAGGATGTTCTGTTCTCCTTTTTTCAACCGGTTGATGTATGGTTTGAGCGCCTCATAGTCAACCAACGGAAGCCGCTCCCTGAAAATATCCGGAGAAGTGACGGACTTGAACTCATGCCGTTGACCCCATTCCGTATCGCGGGCCGACTGTAAAAGCTTCTTCAGCCACTCCCGCTGAACATCATGCGGATACTTAAGAAAAAGCTCGATCTGATGGATCCGCTTTTTCATCAACCAGGAGATGACGGTGTTGAGAAACTCCATTGAATCCGGCAAGTATAGATTGTCAAAAATACAATTAATCCTGAAACTTCAGGGGATCACAAAGAAAAGTGTCATTTGGTTCTCCACCATAAATTAACCCCAATACAGTAAAGTTCCGGGGCGCGATCCTCTGACATAACATAAGGAAAAATTTATTTTGATTCTTCTGCCGGATAGACTATATTTGTAACCCTAACAAAATTGTTTTCCGAGGTTCTTGAGATATTCTCTCTGAACTACGTATTAACTAACTTCTCGATTTTTATTCAACCATAAAACAAGCGCTATCATGACAAAGATCAAATTGTTTATTGTGGAAGATGAGCTGATTCTCGCACATGATCTAAAAGCCAAATTAACCGATCTGGGCTATGAGATCCTGGGATTGGAAACCAAGGGGGAAAATGCAGTGGAGACGATCGCCCAGCTGAAGGAGAAGAACCAGGAGCCCGATATTGTCATCATGGATGTGAAACTGGCCGACACGATGGACGGCATTGAAGCGGCAAGGATCCTGACCGAGAATTCTAATTGCGGGATCATTTTCCTGACCTCCCTCAACCGGAATGATGTCTTTATCAAATCTTTCTCGCTAAAACCCTATGCCTACCTTTTTAAACCGGTTGATATCGACCAGATCCGGGCCGCGATCGAGGTGGCCAATTACCAGCGTAACCTGGAGATCACCAATGAGCGGATCATTTCCGAATTGAAAAGCGAGATCCAGTCGCGCAAAAACGCGGAGAAGGAGAAGAACCAGCGGCTCCAGGAACGGATCAGGGCAGAGCAAAAAGTGAACCAGCTCCTCAAACAGAAGCATCAGATGGAGCTTGACCTGATCAACCGGGAACTGGCCACCTCTTCCATTTTCATCTCCCAGAAGAACAAAATCATCGGATTGATCCGGAAAGACCTCAACCGGATACTGAAACGCGGAAGGATCATCACGAAGAAAGAGATCACCGAGGTGCTCGACACCATTGATGAAAACATCAAATTTGACAATGACTGGTACCGGATCAAGGCGCACTTTGAAAAGATCCATCCGGGGTTTTTCGACCGTCTCAGGGAGGCTCATCCCCAGTTGACACCCACCGACCATAAACTGGCCGCATTGCTCCGTATGAACCTGGCCACCAAAGAGATCTCCCATATACTGAAAATCACGGCCCCAAGTACGGAAATTTCCAGGATCAGGTTAAGAAAGAAGCTGGGATTGGAAAAAGGGACGAACCTGGTGCAATTTATCTGCAACGTTTAGTCTTCCATCAATTCATCCGTGAGGGTCAGGTTGTGAAAAACCTGCTGAACATCGTCATCCTCCTCCAGGATGTCAATGAGTTTAAGCAATTTCCTGGCGCTTTCAACGTCAAGGGTTTCTGTGGTTTTTGGAATTCGCTGGAGGGATGCGTTTTCGGGTTCGATGTTGAGCTCCTCCAGTTTTTTCATCATATTTCCAAAATCCTCCATGGCTGTCGTGATGGTGAAAATATCCTCATCCAGCTCAATCTCTTCGGCTCCGGCATCAATCAGCTCCATCTCCAGTTCATCCTGGTCGACAGTGCCTTTAGGGACCACAAAAACCCCTTTCCTGTCAAACAGGTAGTTGAGGCTTCCGTTTTTGCCTAACTCTCCCCCATGCTTGCTGAAGTAGGAGCGGATGTTGCTGACCGTACGTTGAGTATTATCTGTCAGACACTCCACATAAATGGCTATCCCGTGCGGGCCTTTCCCTTCGTAAGTGGTCTCCGTAAGAGCGGCAGCATCCTTGTCCGAACCCTTGTTGATGGCACGCTGGATCGTCTCCTTCGGCATCGAGGCCCCTTTTGCGTTGGCGATCCCCAGCCTCAGTCTCGGGTTGCCGTCGGGATCGGGGCCCGATTCCCTTACAGCAATGGTAATTTCCTTGATGATCTTGGAGAAGATCTTTGAGCGTTTCGCATCAAGAGCCCCTTTTTTGCGTTTGATCGTCGACCATTTGTTGTGCCCACTCATGCCATTCTGAATTTAGATTCACTGTGTAAAATTAGTAATTTTTTCCTCCGGTTATGAAAACGATTGGTAACTTTGGAAGGTTTTACAACCAATTCCATTGATCGTGCGAATCCGGTTTTTCCTTTTCTCAGGCATCGTGTTTTTATCATCCCTGGCGCTGTTTCGCTGCGCCAACCCTGTCAGCCCCGAAGGGGGTCCCAGAGACATCACGTCGCCCAAGGTTCTCTCCTGCATCCCCCCGAATTTTTCCATCCAGTTCTCCTCACCCGACATCCGGATCACCTTCAATGAATTCATTGCGCTGAAATCTCCGACTTCCGAGATCTTCATTTCACCTCCGCTGGAAGAGAGGCCCGAGTACAAGCTGAGAGGTAAAACCCTTCTCATCGATTTCGAGAAACCACCTGATTCCAACACAACCTATATCATCAACTTCGGGCAATCCATCAGCGACATTACGGAAGGAAACATCCTGCTGGGGTACCGCTATGTATTTTCCACCGGTCTTTACATCGATTCCCTCTCCCTGAACGGAAAGGTCATCAATGCGTTTGACAACCAACCCGTCCCCGACGCCTTCGCTGAACTTTATCTCGACAACAACGATACGATTCCCTTTGACTCCCTCCCTTACCTGGTTCCTCCCATCTATCTTACCGAGACAGATAAACAAGGGATGTTCTCCTTTTCCAACCTCCGTCCCGGCAACTATAAGCTGATCATCCTTGAGGATAAGAGTGGTGACCTGATCTACAATATGCCTGCCGAACGCATTGCATTTGCCGATTCGCTGGTCTCCCCATGGTATATTCCGCCGCTTCAACCTGAAGCTGACAGCGCCGTTCAGGATAGCCTGCCCCCCGCTCCTCTTCCTGCTCATCCTGAGTTGGTACTGAAGATGTTTGAAGAGACCGACTCAACCCAGGAGGTTGTAAAAGCAGAACTGGTAACGAATAACCTTTTCAGGATCATTTACAAGTTTCCGCCCCAGACTCCTGAAATCATTCCGTTGAACCTCGACAGCTCCGTTGCCTGGTGCATGCAAGAATTCAGCCGCAACAAAGACACCCTGATTCTTTTTTCCACAACGGAGCTTCCCGACACACTGATCCTCAAGATTTGCGACGGGGAACTCGTGGTGGATACCGCGGAAATTGCCCCAACAAGAGTGGCCGAATCCAAACGTCCCAAGAAAAAAGAGGAGGAGGAGAAGCCCGAGCAACTGCAAATCACCTGGAATGCTCGGAATATCTACAATTATGTCAAGCAACCCCTGATCGGACGAGTGTCCTACCCGCTGGCGAGTTATGATCTTTCAAAAATCCAGTTGATCAGTGAAGGGGATTCGATGGTTCCCTCCATTGAATTCACCGATTCCCTAGAGAGGCATTTCAAGGTCGGCTTTTCCTGGAAAGAGGGAACCCAATACAAGCTGGTGATCCCTGACTCTACGCTTCTCTCCTATAACGGGCTGTATAACGGCCTCACCATGTATACCTTTAAAACGGTGGCCCTCAGGGATCTGGGATCTCTATTGCTGAACATCGACCTGTCGGAAAAACCCGGCAGTTATATCATCCAACTGCTGTCAGACAAAGGGGTTGCGGTGGAAGAACAATACCTCTCCGAATCCGGCCAGGTAAAGTTTCCCTTTATCGCCCCTGCCACCTATACGGTAAAAGCCATCCTTGACACCAATCACAATAAGCGATGGGATACAGGTGACTACCTGAAAAAGATCCAGCCCGAAGCGGTGTTCTTTTTCTCTAAACCTCTTGATATCAGAGGCAACTGGGATGTTGAGGAAGAATGGAAATTATAACGCCCGGCTAGGATTCCACGCAACGATCCAGTGATTCAATGATCTCGACCAACTTGTCGTGCTTCAATGAATAGAAGATCATCTTGCCTTCCCTTTTTGATTCAAGGATCCCTTTGTTTTTAAGGATATTCAGGTGGTGGGATGCCGAAGCCTGTTCAATTCCGAGTTTTTCGTATATTTCTGTAACGGAAAGCCTTTTGGTGGCAGTTAGCAAGTCAATGATTGCGATCCTCATTGGATGTGCCATAGCCCTGAGCATACTGGCACCTATTTCCAGCTTTTCTAGTTGCAACACTTTCTTTTTCATTTTTAAAATACCTGTTTCAAATATCAATCACAAAAGTATAAAAAATATTTTACAAAAATAAATATATAAATACTTTCAGTAAAAAAGTGGGGTAAATTCGAATTTTCTTCCATCAAACAAGCCCTTGTCACTCAGTTTCAGCGCGGGGATTACCAGCAGGGCCATAAAAGAGAGTGTCATGAAGGGTGCACGCAGGGGGCTCCCCATTTGTTTAGCCCACTGATCGATCTGCTCATAAAGTTGTGCGATCGTATACCCATCCTGATCGGACATGATCCCTGCGAAGGGCAATGGAATGACCATCTCGTGATCCCCTTCCACGATGGAGATCCCTCCTTTGGATGCGATGATCAGGTTGACCGCCCGGGAGATGGCTTCATCATCGGCTCCCACCGCCACGATGTTGTGGCTGTCGTGTGCCACACAGGAGGCAATGGCGCCTGTTTTCAATCCAAATCCGTTGATAAAGGCGACAGAGGGTGGCGCGGGTTTGTACCGGTCCTGGACCACCAGCTTCAGGATATCTCTTTCCGTATCAGGGATTACAAGGTCATTCATAACCTTGGGGGGAAGGATCAGTTCTTCTGTGATCAGCTGGCCATCGAGGGCTTGAATGACCCGGATCTTTTCTCCGGCAGCGGGCACCCGGATCGCCTCAGATGTGATCGGGCTGGCATGGAAATTCGTTGCCGGCTCTTCCCTGACGGATCCGATCAGCGTTTTTCCGTTTTCAGCCACCAGGATCCCATTCACATAAGCGGCCATGATCCGGAAACGATCAAGCCCGTCCACCACGATCATATCGGCAGGATCTCCAGGCTGCAGCAATCCCACGGGAAGGCGGTAATGCATGACGGGATGATAGGTGCAACTCCGGATCACATTCATGAAGGATGATCCTTTTTTCAATGCCCTGATCACCAGTTCATTGATATGGCCAGTAGCCAGGTCATTGGGATGCTTATCGTCTGAACAGAGCATGACCCTCTCCGGATATTCATCTATCAGGCTGCACAGCGCTTCGAAATTCTTTGCCGCGCTGCCTTCCCGGATCAGGATTTTCATACCATACCGGATCTTATCCAGGGCTTCCAGTTTAGTAAAACACTCATGATCCGTGCTGATCCCGGCTTCGATATAGGCTTTTGCCGCTTCACCCATTAATCCCGGGGCATGCCCGTCAATGGGTTTGCCTGCCTGTTTTGCCGCTTCCAGTTTTGCCATCACCTGAGGGTCTTTGGCAAGAACTCCGGGAAAATTCATCATCTCCGAAAGGTAACGGATCTCATCCATGGCCAGTAATGCGGTCACCTCCTCCACGCCCAGGGAGGCGCCGGCGGTTTCAAACGTCGTGGCCGGAACACACGAAGAGGCTCCGAAGTTGAATTTGAACGGCACCTTTTTCCCGTTTTCTATCATGAAATGAACCCCCGGGATCCCCAGTACATTGGCAATCTCATGGGGATCGGAAACGGTGGCCACGGTCCCGTGCACCACGGCAAGCCGGGCAAACTCCGAAGGGATCAGCATAGAGCTTTCGATATGGATATGGGCATCGATCAGTCCGGGCATGATGTACAGGTCTGATCTGGTCTCCTTCTCTGTGATCGCCTTGATCATCCCATCGGCTACGGTCACCTTCCCCTGGAAGATCCGTTTACCGACTACATCGACGATGTTCCCTTTGAGTTCAATTTGTTTCTTTTCCATCATCGGTAGGTTATTTTTTCGCTATTCGCTTTTCGCCTCTGGTCAGTTACTTCTGGGGGTTCTCCCTGCCAGCTGGCCACAGGCTGCATCAATGTCCTTGCCACGGCTCTGACGGATGTTAACCACCAGGTTCCTGGATTCCAGAAAATCGCGGAAGGCTTTCATTCTCCTCATCTCTGCCCGGTGAAAGGGGATCCCTTCCACCGGATTGAATTCGATAAGGTTGATCTTTACCGGGAAGCTCCTGCAAAACTCGGCTAATGCCCGTGCGTCATCAAGTGTATCGTTCACATCCTTCAGCAACAGGTATTCAATGGTAACCCGTTTGCCGGTTTTCTGGTGATAGAAGACCAGGGCATCAGTCAGTTCAGCAAGGGGATGTTGCCGGTTGAAGGGGATGATCCGGTCCCGGAGGGTATCGGTGGCTGCATGCAGAGAGATGGCCAGGTGAGGCTTGAACCGGTCTTCGGCAAGCTGACGGATGACTTTCGGGATCCCTACCGTGGAGAGGGTGATCCGCTGAGGGGACAACCCCATTCCCTCCTCTCCTGTGATCAATTCCACCGCCCTTTTTACCTGCGGATAGTTGACCAGGGGTTCTCCCATGCCCATCAAGACGATGTTGGAGAGGGAGATCTGGTGGATTTCCTGTGAAAGGGTGTCCAGTTCCCTGACCTGGTCCACAATCTCTGCTGCCGTGAGGTTCCGGTGGAATCCCAGTGTGGCCGTGGCACAAAAGGTACATCCCAGAGCACATCCGGCTTGTGTGGAGATACAGGCAGTGGTCCTACCCTCCGAAGGGATCAGCACCCCCTCGATGAGAAGGCCATCAAACAGCCTGAACCCAACCTTGATCGTTCCATCCCTGCTCAGCTGGCGTGATGATATGACAATCCCCGGCAAAGAAAAGGCGCCGGAGAGTTTCTCCCGGAGGGAGACCGGGAGGTTGCTCATCTCATCAAAGGAGCGGCATCCTTTTTTCCATAGCCACTCGTACACCTGTTTCGCCCTGAAGGGTTTCTCACCGATTTCAGAGAAAAAGGCGTCAATATCCGGCCTGGATAATGAACGTATATCGGGTTGCCGGTTACCATTCATCCGTTTTCACCTCCACCGGTTTCATCTTTTCAATCAGGGTTGAGGTCAAGCGTTGCATGGTTGTATCTACCTGGTAAAGGTAATTGTTCCACTGAGGGTTGAAAGCCTGATCTTCCGTATTCAACCATTTTTCGATCGGGAACCGGGAAGCCCCCTTCAGGATGAAGTCGGTCAGTGTATACCGGTACCGGTTATCCTTAAATTCAAGGCGGATGGTATATTGGATCAGACCGGCATTGTTCCTGGTCCCGTGCTCGTCAGTATAGTAAATGGGGATGCGTGCAATTCCTTCGATCTTCCCGTTCACCTTGTCCTGAATAGAAAAGATGGAGGTGGGATTCGTGTAATAATAATTAAACCACTCCATCGCTTTATTGTAAAGATAGCCCGGATCGCCCTGCTCCTCAACAACTTCACGGTATTGGATCTTGTGCGAATCCGGGTCCACAGGGATATTCGGCACATTGGTCACCTCCTGGGCAGGGAGCTGGTTGAATGAGATGGCGAAGAGGATCAGCAGTGAGGTGAAAAGTCTCTGTTTCATATTCATGTATTTTACTGGGAACAATATTATAAAATCTTGACGAGACTATCCGTTGAAACAGAGAAAAGTTATCCACCGGATGAAAAAAAGAGGCTGAAGGAAATCCTACCAGCCTCTTTTCATGATCTGTTCCGGGTTTAGTACATATCGCCCATTCCTCCCATGCCGGGATTCATTGGCGGCATTGCCGGTTTTTCTTCCTTGATGGAGACCAGCACGCACTCGGTAGTGAGCAGCATACTGGCAATGGACGCTGCATTCTCCAGAGCGACACGGGCCACTTTAGTGGGATCGATCACACCGGATTTCAGCAGGTTCTCATAGTTTTCTGTCGAGGCATTGAAGCCGAAATCATCCTTGCCCTCCTTTACCTTCTGCACAATGACTGAGCCTTCCAGTCCGGCGTTGGCAACGATCTGACGAAGAGGTTCTTCAAGGGCTCTCTTCACGATCTGGGTGCCGGTAATCTCATCGGCGTTCTGCAGCTTGAGTTTTTCAATGACCTTGATGGCACGGATGTAAGCCACTCCGCCACCGGGGATGATCCCCTCTTCGATGGCTGCGCGTGTGGCATGCAGAGCATCATCAAAACGGTCTTTCTTCTCTTTCATCTCCACTTCCGAAGCGGCACCAACGTAAATCACAGCCACTCCGCCGGCCAGTTTCGCCAGACGTTCCTGTAATTTTTCACGGTCATAGTCAGAAGTGGTTTTTTCGATCTGGGATTTGATCTGGTTGATCCTTCCCTGGATTTCCTCTTTCTTCCCATGACCATTGATGATGGTGGTATTTTCCTTGTCGATCGTCACCTTTTCAGCTTCGCCCAGGTACTGGAGGGTGGTGTCTTCCAGTTTATATCCTTTCTCTTCGCTGATGACGGTTCCGCCGGTCAGGATCGCGATATCCTCCAGCATCTCTTTCCTTCTGTCGCCAAAACCGGGAGCCTTGACAGCAGCCACTTTCAGGGTTCCCCTGATTTTATTGACCACCAGGGTTGCCAGTGCTTCCCCTTCCATATCCTCTGAGATGATCACCAGCGGACGTCCGGTCTGAACAGCTTTCTCCAGAACAGGGAGCAGGTCTTTCATCACGGAGATCTTCTTGTCATGGATCAGGATGTAGGGGTTCTCGAAAACGACCTCCATTTTTTCCGTATCAGTTACGAAATAAGGGGAGATATATCCGCGGTCAAACTGCATCCCTTCCACCACTTTCACGGTAGTTTCAATGCCTTTGGCCTCTTCAATGGTAATCACACCCTCTTTTTTAACCTTGCCCATCGCTTCGGCGATCATCTTTCCGATGAAGCTGTCGTTGTTGGCAGAGACAGAAGCCACCTGTTCGATCTTTTCCATCGTGTCTCCAACCTCTCTCGTCTGCTCTTTAAGGGAGCCGATGACCTCGGTGACCGCTTTGTCGATCCCTCTTTTCAGGTCCATCGGATTGGCTCCGGCGGTCACGTTTTTCAGACCGGTTGTGAAAATAGCCTGGGCGAGCACGGTAGCCGTAGTGGTTCCGTCGCCGGCGATGTCACTTGTTTTCGAAGCAACTTCCTTCACCATCTGGGCACCCATGTTCTCAACCGCATCTTTCAGCTCAATTTCTTTCGCCACGGTAACGCCATCCTTGGTCACGACAGGCGCACCGTAGGATTTTTCAATGATCACGTTCCGTCCTTTGGGACCAAGGGTCACCTTCACTGCATTCGAGAGTGCATCAACTCCTTTTTTCAGGCCATCTCTCGCATGTACGTCAAACAAAATATCTTTTGCCATTGTTTTTCATTTATATGTTTATATTTCAGTTAATTTCAACCAGTTATTTTGATTAAATGACAGCAACAACGTCAGATTCTCTCATGATCAAATAATCCGTTCCGTCAATGGTGATCTCGGTTCCGGCATACTTCCCGTAGAGGACCGTATCGCCGACCTTTACCGACATGGGCTCGTCCTTTTTACCGGGACCAACAGCCACAATGGTTCCTTTCTGGGGTTTTTCTTTTGCAGTGTCAGGGATGATGATCCCTCCGGCAGTTTTTTCCTCTGCCGGCGCTGGCTCAACCAGTACCCGGTCGGCCAAGGGTTTGATTTTCACTTTTGTCATATTGCATTTAATTTGAATTAAACATGAAGAAATTTCTTACGTTGGTTTCACCGGCACCTGTCACATTTCGTGCCACGGTTAATTCCCGCCGTAAACAAAAAAAAATGTCAGAATTTTCTGACATTCTGACATTCTTTGATGACGGTAAGGGGATCCTATTCGTTTCTTTCGGGAGGCACCTGGAAGTCATTTATAGGAGCGGACGTTTCATCAATCTGCTTTTGGATCTCGCTCTCCTGGGTGGTTGCCACTCCCTGGTTCTTTGGGATCACGAAGATGGAGAAGAGGCTGAGGACCAACAGAACGACTGCCAGTGTCCAGGTGGATTTTTCAAGGAAGTCAGCTGTTTTTCGAACGCCCATGTACTGGTTGGATGAGGCGAAATTGGAGGCCAGTCCGCCCCCTTTTGAATTCTGAACCAATACAACGAGAACCATCAGCACGCAAGTGATCAGGATCAGGACCGAGATTAAAATATAGAAACCCATTTTTTTATAAATTACAAATGACGAATGATGATTTACGAATTGGAGTGCCGGGCAGACATCATGGCTCATCGGCTTCAGTGTCAGGCGGATGGTATCTCCTCAGCTCTTCAATTCGGGCTGCAAAGTAACTACTTTTTTCCGGAAAAAGCAAACATAATTTCTCGTAGACACGGATCGATTTCCCCGTATTTCCCTGTTTATGATACAGGATGGCCAGTGTTTCACTTACAATCTCATCCTCCTCCTTAGGATCCCTTGCTGCTGACGGGTTCGGTGTCAGAAGGCCCTGGCGGGGGGAAGATATCCTAGGTTCTTCACGGATGAACTTTTCAATCAGCTCCTCCTTGGATAGTTGCCCGACAGATTCGATCGAGAATTTCACCCGTTGCTTCACCTTGACTTCCGGTCCGGCTTTCAGTTCCGCTTTTGGCGGGGCGAGGATCTCTTCAGGGGGTTCCCCGTGCTCTTCTGCAATCTCCTTCAGCCTTTTGTGAACGATTTCCAGGAGTTTTTCCCGCAAACCTCCTCCTTGATCCGGTTCATGGTTTACCATGGCGGCCGGTCTGAATGTGAGTGGTGATGGCTTGGAAACAGTGGGTCTCGTTACCGGAGGTTGTACTGTATGGATGGGTGATGGTCTTGCCGGGACTGGTGGCTGTATTGTTGGAGTTGGAATAGAAGGAGCAGGGGTTGCAGGGGGAACCACCGGTTTTACTGTCTCCTTTTTTGGAGAGATTGTGACGGGTCTGGAATGTATCAACCTGTACCTGTCGATGAGGTGTTTCAGTTGTCGCCGGTCTGCGGCGCTGGCAGAAGCGCGTTTGAGTTGAACCGGGTACTGCGGATGATCTTCAGCAAAAAGGTTCAATGTATACAGCAGTTGAGCTGTCTGACAATAGGGAAACTCTTTCTGGAGCTCTGTCAACTGGTTCAGGCTCTGGGCCCCGACAGATAAAGGATTGGAGAGATATGCCAGAAATTCTTCCTTTTCCATGGCTTTATTGGTATCACCAGTTTACCACCGCTTTATTGAAAATATCCTGAACAAGCTGTTCATTGATCTGGGCAATCAGGTCATCCTGCACCGAAGCGAGATTCTGAGAGCTTGGATAATCCAGGTAACGTGAGAAGGTCGATTCAAAGTCCTGTTTCTCATCAAATTTATTGGTGAACTTGACTTGAACAGTAATGGTCAGCCGGTTCAACTGAGCCACCTCATTTCCCGAGATGGCCTGTGGCTGGACTGAATATCCCGTGATCGATCCATCCAGGTTCAGGTCACCGTTACGGTCAACCAATATCAGGTTGGTTTGCGAGGTAAAGTAGTTCTGCAGATCTTCCGTAAGGTTGCGGCTCAGGGTAGGAACTACCAGTTGTGCCTTGTTCTGAAAATAACCGATCGAGATGGTTTTTACCTCAGGCGAAATAGAGGCCCCGGTGAAGCTGTAGCTCATCCGGCATGACCCGGTAGTCAGCAACACTACTGCCATCAGCATGGCAACCATACCAGCAAGTCCTACAGAACCGGTTGCGCACGGGGGGCTCATTCCTCGATATCGTATTCTTTGATTTTCCGGTAGAGTGTGCGTTCGGAGATACCCAGTTCCCTGGCTGCCTCTTTCCGTTTGCCGTCAAATTTCCTCAGCGCCCGCCGGATATATTCAACCTCCTGTTTCTGAAGGGATAAGGATTCGTGAATCTCTTCTGGTTCTTCCAGAGGTTCGTCGAATTTCGGAGCCGGTTGATGTACGATGATCGGCAGATCCCTCGATTTTTCTTCAGGAAAATCCTTGTACAGCCGTTTCAGCAAATGCCTGTTTTCCCCGACAGTACCTTCCAGATTTTCACTCTCAAGCAAGTTCATGACAAGCTGTTTCAGGTCATTCACATCCCGTTTCATATCGAAAAGGACTTTGTAGAGCAGTTCGCGTTCTGAGACCTTTGTTGATTCCTCCCCTTTATACAGGATTGGCAGGTCGCTGACATGGCTGTCGGGAAGGTATTTCTTCAGCGTCTCCTCATCGATTTCGCGGGTTCGTTCGATGATCGATATCTGTTCCGTGATATTCTTGAGCTGGCGGACATTCCCGGGCCACCTGTAATGGGTCAGCAGTTGCACGGCGCGTTCATCCAGGGTGATCGGGGGCATCCTGTACTTTTCCGCTGCATCGCTTGCAAATTTGCGGAAGAGAAGATGGATATCCTCTTTTCTGTCGCGCAGCGGAGGGACATAAATCGGTACGGTATTGAGCCGGTAATAGAGATCCTGCCTGAATTTTCCGCTGGCAATGGCATCCGGGATGTTGATGTTGGTGGCTGCCACTACCCGAACATTGGTTTTCAGTACGTTGGAGGAGCCTACCCGCATAAACTCACCGCTCTCCAGGACCCGTAGCAACCTCACCTGCGTTGAAAGCGGAAGTTCCGCCACCTCATCGAGGAAAATAGTGCCTCCGTTGACCACTTCAAAATAGCCTTTCCGGGCTTCATGCGCTCCAGTGAATGATCCCTTTTCGTGGCCGAAAAGTTCTGAATCGATCGTTCCTTCCGGGATAGCTCCGCAGTTTACCGCAATGTAGGGGCCATGCTTCCGGGCGCTGAGCTGATGGATGATCTTTGGAAAGAACTCTTTCCCGGTGCCGCTCTCGCCGGAGATCAGCACTGTGATATCGGTAGGTGCGACCTGCCTTGCCACATCGATGGCACGGTCGAGCAACGGTGAGTTGCCTATGATTCCAAAACGTTGCTTGATTGATAAAATGTCCATCGTCACAAAAATACAAACTATTATCGGATGGAGGCGCCCAGTTTCTCTGAGAAGGCTCCGGCCAACCTTGCCATCACCTTATCGATCTCAGCATCCGTCAGGGTTTTTAAGGTGTCACCAAGCAGAAAGCTGACAGCATAGGATTTCTTCCCCGCTTCAATTCGTTCCCCTTCATAAACATCGAACAACCCTACCTGGAGAAGCAGTTTTTTCTCGGTCTCCATCGCCACCTCCCTGATCCTGCCGAAGGATACCTCCTGGTCAAGAAGCAGCGCCAGATCCCTTCTGACTACAGGGAATTTCGGGAGTTCCCGGTATTGAAGCCCGTTGTCCGGGACGAGTCGCATCAGCAGGCTCCAGTTCAGGTCGGCATAAATAACAGGCTGTCCGATGCTGAACCGGCTCAGGAGGGACCGGTTAACAGGTCCCGCTGATACGAGGAGTTCATCTCCGGCAGAATAAGCAAAACCCTTTGTGAAAATGGGCGATGCCGCCGGATGAAGTTCCAGCAAATCCGGGTCGATAGAGAGCCGTTTGAAGATGGCATGAAGCATGGCTTTTACCCCATACTGGGTGACGGCGGCCTCGCCTGTATCCCAGTTCTCAGGCAGCTGTCTGCCGGTCAGAAACATCGCCAGCCGTTGCTCTTCGTGATAGCCGGGCAAAGGATCTTTCTCCTCATGGCTGGCGAGAGAATAGACGGTCCCCATTTCAAAGAAGAGCAGGTCATTCGCTCTCCTGTTCAGATTATAGGCTACCGCCTCAAGGCCTCCGAAAAGGAGCGTTTGTCGCATCACATCCAGGTCACGGCTGCTCGGATTAAGGATCCTGACGCAACGTTCAACCGGAAAATCGGCATTATCCTGATAATAGGAAGAGGTGGTGAGCGAGTTGTTCATGATCTCCATGTACCCGTTTGAGACCAGAAAGTCTGCCACAACATTGCGAATCCGGCCCATATCCGGACTCGGGTAAAACGTGAGGGAAGAGCGGATCTCCTCTGGAATACCGATGTTGTTGTACCCGTAGATCCGCTGCACCTCTTCAATGACATCAGCTTCCCGGGTGACATCTACTTTGTAGGATGGGACGATGAGTTCAAGTCCTTCAGAATTTTCTTCGCCGATGATAAAGCCAAGATCGGTCAGGATCCCCTTCACCTCATCCCGGGGGATCTGTTTTCCAACCAGGCGGTCAAGGTGGTCATAGCCAAGGCTCACCCGTTGTTTTTCCACGGGATGGGGGTATACATCAACGATGCCGGAGTTGATCTCCCCGCCGGCGATATCCAGGATCAGCAATGCGGCACGTTTTAGGGCAAAGAGGGTGATATCGATGTCGGTGCCCCGTTCAAAACGGAAGGAGGCATCGGTTTGAAGGCCGTGGTATCTGGCTGTCTTTCGGATGGATACCGGATGGAAGCAGGCGCTCTCGAGGAAGAGATTCCGTGTAGACCCGGTCACCCCGGAGTTCAATCCGCCAAAGACACCGGCAATGCACATGGGGCCCAGTTCGTTGCAGATCATCAGATCGTCGGGTGTGAGGATGCGGTCGGTTTCATCAAGTGTGGTGAAAGAGGTTTCACGGTTGAGTTTTTTCACCACCACCTTGCCACCTTCGATCTTGTCCGCATCAAACGCATGCAACGGCTGGCCCATCTCCATCAGGATAAAGTTGGTGATATCCACGATGTTATTGATCGGTCGGAGACCCACAGAGAGCAACCTGTTTTTCAGCCATGCGGGGGACTCCCCCACCCTGACATTGGTGATGGTCAGTCCCGAATACCTTGGGCTTCCCTCCGGATCCTCCACCACCACATCAACAGGCGGCTTGGCGCTTCCAGGCAGGAAAGTTGAAAGATCCGGCAGTTGGAGTTGCGCTCTTTCCTGTTTGGAGGCAGTGTGGTTCATGCAGTTGTACACCGCGGTGATGTCTCTGGCCACCCCGATATGGGAGGCGGCATCGCCCCGGTTCGGTGTCAGCCCGATCTGATAGACGGTATCTTCTGTCACTTCGAAATAGTCGCTTGCGGGGGTTCCGGGAACGGAAGCCGGATCCAGCACCATGATCCCCTCGTGGGAAGTACCCAGTCCCAGTTCATCCTCCGCACAGATCATTCCTTCCGACAGTTCACCCCGGAGTTTGGCTTTCTGGATCACCAGTTCGGAATCCCTGAGATAGAGTTTGGTCCCAATGGTTGCCACGGCAACCTTCTGGCCTGCAGCGACATTAGAGGCTCCGCAAACAATGGAGAGCAACTCCTCTCCTCCCACCGAGACTTTTGTCAGGCTCAGGTGATCGGAGTTGGGATGTGGTCTGCATTCAATCACCTCGCCGATGACCACGCCTCTGAGACCTCCCCTGACACTTTGCCATTCCTCCATGGATTCCACCTCAAGTCCGCACCCGGTCAGCATCTCTCCCACTTCGGCAGGAGTGAGGTCAACTGTCAGGTATTGTTTCAGCCATTGGTATGAAATTCTCATTGATCATTATTGTTAGGAAGGACAAAATTAGGGATAAAAATCCAAAGTCAGCTGATCAGCCCCCAGTTATGCTTGCAGGCGTACATCATCTGAAGGTGCCGTGCCAGTCGCCTGTGTTCTGGGAGCTCCAGCGCCGGATCTTTTTCAATGACCCGGGCAGCCATGTCACGGCTGTATTTCAGGATCTTCTCGTCCCGGATGATATCGGCGATCTTCAGATCCAGTATACCGCTTTGCTGGGTTCCGTCGAGGTCGCCCGGGCCGCGCAGTTGGAGATCTGTTTCCGCAATCACAAATCCGTCGGAAGTGTGCACCATGGTCTGTATCCTTTTCCGGGCATCGCTGGTCAGCTTATCGGAGGTCATCAGTATGCAGAAAGACTGATCAGAGCCCCGGCCAACCCTTCCTCTTAGCTGGTGCAGCTGGGAAAGCCCGAACCGTTCCGCGTTTTCAATCACCATAACCGATGCGTTGGGGATATCCACCCCCACTTCGATCACCGTAGTGGCAATCATGATCTGTGTCTGTTTCCTTATGAAACGTTGCATTTCATATTCCTTGTCGGCCGGTTTCATCTGTCCGTGAACGATGCTGACGGCAAATTCGGGCAGCGGGAACTCCCTGACCACGGCATCATATCCCTCCATCAGGTTCTTGAGATCCATGCTTTCGGATTCATTGATCAGCGGATAGACGATATAGACCTGACGCCCCTCCCGTACTTTCTTTTTCAGGAACCCGAAGAGTTCAAGGCGTTTGGATTCAAAGGCATGGCGTGTGATCACCGGTTTTCGACCGGGAGGCATTTCATCGATCACCGAAGAGTCCAGATCCCCGTAAAGTGTCATGGCCAGCGTTCGGGGAATTGGTGTGGCGGTCATGACCAGGATGTGTGGTGTAATCTTATTCTTTTCCCAGAGTTTGGCCCGCTGGGCCACGCCAAAACGGTGCTGCTCATCGATCACGACGAATCCGAGGTTTTTAAACTGAACATATTCTTCCAAAAGGGCGTGGGTGCCGACCATGATATGGATCTTCCCAGTGATCAACCCCTCCTGTATCTCTTTCCGGTCGATTGTGCGGGTTGATCCGGTAAGCAGCCTGACCTCCACACCGAGCCCATCCACCATCCTGCTGATGGTGTTGTAGTGCTGGGTGGCAAGGATCTCCGTGGGGGCCATGAGACAAGACTGGTACCCGTTATCCAGTGCGATCAGCATGGTCATCAGGGCCACCAGGGTTTTCCCGCTTCCCACATCGCCCTGAAGCAGCCGGTTCATCTGCTTACCTGATCCCAGGTCGGCACGGATCTCCTTGATGACCCTTTTCTGTGCGTTGGTAAGTTCAAAGGTGAGGTGATGCTGGTAAAAGCGGTTCACAAACTCACCGACATGCAAAAACCGATGACCCTGTTGCTTGTTGAGGCGAAGGAATTTCTGCTGCAACAACCGGAGCTGGATGAAGAAGAGCTCTTCAAATTTAAGCCGGGCCTGGGCTCGTTTCAATCTCTCCGGCCCTTCAGGGAAATGGATCTGAACAAAAGCTTCCTGACGGGGGATCAGTTTCAGGGATTGCAGGATCTCATCGGGGATGGTTTCAGGAACATGGAACTTCTCATGAAGCAGCAGGTGTTTGATCAGCCTTGAAATCCCTTTGCTGTCAAGTCCTTTCGATTTCAGCTTTTCGGATGAAGAATAGAGTGGTCGTAACCGTTCGGTCAGGGGCGGGGGCTGGTCTTCCGGGATCTCCAGTTCGGGATGGGCCATGTTCCACCGCCCGCCGAAGCGGGCAGGCCTGCCGAAAATAATGTATTCCTTCCCGGGTACCAGTTTGTCGGCCACCCACCGGTGTCCTTTAAACCAGACGAGGTCCATGGTGCCTGTAGGGTCTTCCACGGTGGCGACCAGCCGTTTCGCCCGGGGAGGGCCAATCGTCTGAGTCGACCTGATCACCGCTTTTACCTGGATAAATGGAAGTTCTTCACGGATCTCCATGATGCGGTAAAACCTTGTCCGGTCGATATAGCGAAATGGGAAATAGGACAGTAACTCTCCAAACGTACTGATATTCAATTCGCTACGGAGGACGCTGCCCCTGGTGGGGCCGACTCCTCTCAGGTATTTAATCGGTGAGGATAAAAAGGGTTGAACCACGTGTACGAAGATAACAAAAAAGGCTGCCTGAGACGATCCGGCAGCCTTTTCTTTCAACAAGTCATACTGTTAATACTCCCAGAGTCCCTCTTCGAATTCGAAGATCTGGTTTTTTGCGCGTTCGGATTCCAGCAGGGCATCCACCCCGGTGGCATATTGCGAGATCTGGCGGTCGTATACGTTTTCGAATTTGGTGATATAGCTGGCAAAGATCCGTTTGGTAAAGGCATCGTCGTAACTCAACCGCCCGGCCGAGCCGTTCTTCAGGTTAAAGATCTCATTATGTGCAAAGATATTCCGGCATTCCGGGAAATAGACCCAAAACAGTTTGATATCCCCACGGTATTCGCCCAGGTCGGTATAGCTGGCCATCAGGGGGCATATTCCCAGGATCCGGACTTCAAACACCGATCGTTGCTTATCAAAGAACCAATCCTCCTTGATCATGAATTTTTTCACATCGGAGGCATAAAAGGGCTTGGTGATGGTGGTGTCAAAGTCGGTTCCGTCGGGCCTTTTGATGGTCACCTTTTCGGGTTGTTCGAGGTTGTCCATCACCTCTTTATAGGTGATCGGGTAGAGGAACTCGTCGTTGGTGGTGGAATAGGCGGTGATGGTTCCTTCGCGAAGGCCATCCATCAGTACCTGAACCAGACTTTTCCATCCTGCCTGGGGCTGCTCCGGATAATAATAGGGAAGGTTGATCTTTTCCCGCATATCAACGGTTCTCCAGATCCGTTTTGTCCAAACGATATCGGCTTCGCGGAGGTAGACATAGGGAATGGGTTGCAGCTCGACGATTGCCGACTTATCAAAGATCCCATCTCTCGGAGGGGCTTCAAGAACCTGTCCGAATGAGGTCAGTTTTAATCCCGTGAAACACGTGGTCATTAAAACGATGATGAGCAATTTTTTCATAGGGCCTCCCTTATCTGAGGAAATTAATTGATCTTTAAACTTACGGCGGAAATATTCCGGTCGCCATCCGGGCCCCGAACCACGATATCTTCAAACCAGATCCTTTTGTTCTTTTTGGCATCCTGGATGATCCGGGTGATTTCCGGTGTCAGCCGGTTTCCCTGCACAGGCATTTCCGAAATATATCCGGCGTTATCGGTAACGAACGTATATGAAATCACAGTGAAACGAAGGTCGAAATCAAACCAGGCAGGCATCTCTGCTACAAGGTAAGGGGCCGCTAACAGAATGCTTTTCGACACCATCCCGTCGCTTCTTCCCCCGATGGTAGCGATCGGGTCGGGAACGGTTTTCAGTCTGAACGGACTTGATCCCATACTTTTCGACTTTCCTGCAAAAATGGCGCTGACGGTGATCACTGCTTCGTTCACCCCTTTTGGCAGGTCATACACCACCCAGTTGCTGCCATCCGCACGGATCTTCCCGGCTGAGATAGATGGGATGACCCGTTCAGGGCCTCCGGGAACGGTGATAGAAACAGGGTTTTCAACTCCGATGTAGAAAACATTCATTTTGGTCGGAGAGATCGTAAGAGCCGGACGTGCCACAATGTATTCATCCTTGAAGTGGAACGACATGGTATCTCCAAGTGGGCTGATGATCTTGATGATCCCGGCAAACCGTTTCAATCCTTCGGAGGTGGCAGGCAGTTTCAGTATGACGACACCATCTGTGCCTGAAAGGGGCGTCGCGCTCCTAAAGTTTGCCGGCGACAGCGTATCGGCACCAAAGAGGTAATAAACATCCGGGTTCTGTTTGGTATCATAGGCGGCTACGAGGATCTCTGCCTGGTAGTCCTCCCCAATGAACACATAATTTGACTTGGGGATCACTTTTGCCTTGATCTCGTCGAATTTCCAGTCTTCCGCGGAGATAGAGGCCATGAGGTTGTTCACCACATCAAACTCGGCATTCAGAACTTCGGCTTTGAGCTCATTCAGGATGGTCACTGTGGCGGCCAGGATGGTCCGGTAGAAATTATGCATCTGCCAATTTTGTTCACGCCCCTGGGCATTGTAAAAGGGTCCTTCTGTATTCAAGCCGATCTGGATAACATTCCGGTATTTGGGATCAACAAGGTTCAGCATATTTTCCCGGTACTGTTCGATCCTTTTACGAAGGGTGGCGGCCCGGCAGTTGGTGCCGTCCTGTGACTGGCCAATGAAATATTGCGTAGGGGTGTCGTAATTGTCTTTCCTGGCAACATTGGCGAGTTTCACGTTCCCTGCTTCCTGGATCGTTTGAAGCCGTTCCGTTTCAGCTACCACTCCATACTTCAGCGAATCGATATAATTGATCAGGTTATCAGACATGGTTTTAGCCTGTTGAGCCTTATCCCAGTAAGGGCCAACTTTATCGGGAGCCATGAGGTACTGCGCCTTGAATTTGTTGTAGGAAGCATCCAGTTTTTGGGAGAAGTTCTCGTTTGTGTTTTCCATCGTTTCATTCACGATCACAAACGCCTCCAAGATCTCATTCGAAACATTCAATGCCAGCAATGCCGTAAGCACCAGGTAAATCATTGCGATCATTTTTTGTCTCGGTGTCTCCTTATATCCAGCCAATAATCAATTTGTTTTTTTAGGTGAATCCCTCGGATCTAGCCCTTATTTGTTCAGATTAACATTCATTGCTGAAAGCATGTTTCCATAAACTTTATTCAGCGCAGCGACGTTCTGAGCCAGGATATTGACCTCATCCTTAAACCGGCTGGTCCGTTCAACTGACTCATTCATATTGGCAAGAAACTGGGAGATTGAATCGTGCATTTGTCCGGTTACATCCGCCTGTTTGGTGGTAGCCTGAAGCTGCTCAACCACGGCTGTGTTGAGGGCGGCCAGGTTATCCTTGTACTGACCGGAATTCACCGTTGACTCATCAAGGTTTTGTACGAGTTGGCGAAGCACCTGGTTAAACCTGTTGGTATGCTCCATTTGTTCGTTGGAATTCTGGAGATTAAGCTCGTATAAGGCATTGAGGGCGGCCAGGTTACTGGAGATCTTCTGCAGCTGCTCGTTGTAGCTTTCCCCGTGGGTAGCGGTCTGGCTCAACGCAGCCGTGGTTTTCGAAAGGATCTCGGCCGACTCATTGTATTTCTCAACAAAATTATTTGAAGTGGATGCAAGGGTCGAAAGGCTTGCATTAAGGTCTTTATTCAGGTTGATCTCGTCGTTCAGCGTTTCAGCCACCCGGGCGTAGGCCCCAGAAAGCGTGGCGGCATTCTGGGAAGCGGCCTGCATGCTCTGGAGCTGGGCTTCCGAGACAGAGGAGGCCTCCATCAGGGTTTGTGCAGTCTTATTATAGGATGTGGTTAGTTCGCTGACGGAAGATGTGGCTTGTTTCAGGCTGCTTACATACTGATCGCTGGCGACCGATGCACTGCTCACATTGGAGAGTTGTGCCGTTGTCTCCGACAGACTTCGAAGCCCGTTCCCCAGGCTCTCAACCAGTTCGGGACCGATCTTCGCCTTTTCAAGCATGTCGTCCAACTCCTGCGTGACAGTAAGATTCCTGCCCTCTTCATCAACCTTTCCGTGGTAGATGCCCCCTAACTGGGGATACACCAGGCTCCAATCGGGTTCAACATGGGGTGGTTCAAATGCAGAGAAGAAGAAGATGATCGACTCCGTCCCAAGACCCAGGATCAGCATGATATCTGCCCCCGTATAGTGGTTGATCTTGAAAAGGGCGCCAATGATTACAACGGATGCCCCCCATCCGTAGAGCTTCGACATGAAGTTTCGGTAACCTCTTGTTCTTACTAATTTTGCTAAACCCATTGTGTTTCTCTATTTTTAAGTTAGGTTGGTTGAATGATTGTCTTATTTATTTATAAACTTTTGACGCGCGGGCTGGATTATCGTCTTTCTGACGTCCAAGATAATTCTGAACACACCGGAACCCTACATAACATTTTGACGTATCCTGGTATTCGTAGGCCCGGGTGGAGACCCTCAGGTAATAGGCCACATCTTTCCAGGAACCACCGCGAACCACCTTTCTCTTGAGGGCGGGAGGGTCAGCGTCTTTGGCATTGTACTGGTAATCAGGATTCAGGTCCCAGGCAAAATTATAGGAGGATGGGTGATAGGCTGAATTGGTCCATTCAGCCACATTACCTGCCATATCATACAGACCGAAATCGTTGGCGGGATAATGGGCTACGATCACCGTCTGTGCGCCACCGTCGTCGATGTAATCACCCCGCAGGGGTTTAAAGTTTGCCAGGAAACAACCTTTGTCGTTCCTTGTATAGGGGCCTCCCCATGGATAAGGGTTCCCGTCGTAACCGCCACGGGCGGCCCATTCCCATTCGGCTTCAGAGGGAAGGCGGAAATCGCTGATCGCTGTCTCCCCCTTCTTGCCATAAAGGAAACTGTTTTTAAGCTGGGTTCTCCACACGCAAAACGCTTTTGCTTGTTTCCAGTTGACACCAACCACGGGGTAATTGTCATAAGCCGGGTGCCAGAAGTACTTCTCCGTACTCGGATCGTTGAATGAATAGACATAATCATGGATCCAGCAAAGGGTATCCGGGTAAACATTGATCACCTCTTTGCGGACATAGACGGAACGGTCTTTCAACCCTTGCGGACGGTTGGCCAGACCAGCATCCTTGATATCACCGGTTTGTGTATAATCTTTTGCCGCAGCAGCCTTCAGATCGACAAAATAGTATTCGTAATACAACTTCCTGGTATCAATTTCCTTTCTTCTGAAGAACCTCTCTTCTTCAGGAAGATACATCTCAGCCAATGCATCCCTTACATCCTGCTCCTCAGAGTCCCATTCAAGCTTGGATTCCCAGTTCAGGAAAGGGGGATCATAAACCTCCCCTGTCTTTTCATTCTCCGATACCAGGAAAATATCCGGCTGAACCTCACCAAGGATACGACGGGCAATGGAGTCCCTGACCCAAAACACAAACTGACGGTACTCATTGTTGGTGATCTCTGTCTGGTCCATATAAAAAGACTGGACCGTCACCGTCTTGGCGTTGTTGATCTGGTTATACATGACATCTTCATCGCCAATACCCATGGTGTAACTACCCATTGGGATATAGACCATGCCAAAGGGGTCCGGTTGATAGTATCGTTTTCGGTTTTTCACCCCTGTTAGTTCCCCGCTGCCTGAGTTGCCGCAACTTCCCAGGAAGAGGAGGAGGACAAAATAAATGAGCAGTCTTTTCATTTTTTGGCTGATTAAATGATGAAAAATAACGCTGCGTATTGAGGTTTATTATTTATGTTCAGTGCAAAAGTCAAAATAAAACGGCAAAGATATACAAAAAAAATCATAGGAATCGGGTGTTTTTATACCTCTTCCTGTATTTTTCCACCTCCACTTTGAAACAGTATCCCAACATCACCTCGATGCTCCCGCTGTTGAACCTGCTCAAGGCCGAAGTGCTTATATCGTAGGATATTCCTACATGAAAACTCTTGATATTCGCTCCCACCAGCACCGCGATGGCGTCCTGAAACCGGTATTCCAGGCCTCCCCAAAACTTCTTGTTATAGGCAACCAGGGCGGCTATATTGAAAGTAAACGCCGCTCCGTCATAAGCCAGGATGGCAGAGGGCTTGATCTCAAAACTCGGGTGGTTCGGAAGCATCCAGTTGTACCCTCCGGTCAGGAAATAGGTTCTTCGCTGCTGGTAGTAGGAGTTCTTTGCCTTGGTTTGGAAAAGCTGCCCGGCTGATAGCCCGATATAATACTTGTCCGGCACCTCCCAGTAAAGTCCCATGTCGGCATCGATGGTGAGGTCGGTTTTCTCATTGTATTCTTCAAATACAGGATCGTTGGCATCGATAACATGACCCTGGAACTTGGCGAAATCGATCCTGTAGTTCATCAGGTTTGCCTGGATCCCGACACCAAATTCCCCGGGGCCAAGATCCATCCGGAAAGCATATCCGATCTTGACTCCGATATTGTTAAAAAAACCGATCCTGTCCGACAGGATGCTCCCACCCAGTGCTCCATGCAGGAATTTGACGGGGGCATCCACCGTCAGAAAGATGGATTCGGGATTTATTTTATTGCCGTCGTTATCCTTGAATCCAAGCCACTGCTCACGGATCAGTCCGTTGACACAAATCCCTCCCGAACTGCCTGCATACCCGGGATTGTAGCTCATCTGGCTGAACATGTACTGGGTAAGCACCGGCACCTGTTGAGATCGGGCAGTTAGGGAGAAAAGAAAGGAAATGGCCAACAGTAAAACCACCTGGAACATCAACGGCATCAGAATCAGGTCGCTTTTATATGTCGTATTATCGAGCTTCAATAGTTCAGGTTGTTAGGGTAGAAAAAGCATGTAAAAATATTAAAAAAAATAGAAACGAAATGATACCTTCAAATTTACTACAAAAAAATAACTTTACATCCCCTTAAATCCATCACATCATGGCATTCTTTCTTCTTAAGGAAAAACCCTTTTCAAGAAAATGGTTTATCCATTACAGCCTCATCGTTATCGGATCCTTTATACTGGCCACCGGGTTTGTATTTTTCATCACCCCATACAAAATTGTTCCCGGAGGGGTTTACGGGATCTCCATTGTGCTGCACTATCTCTTCGGAACACCGGTCGGTCTTGTGGCCCTTTGCTTCGACATTCCATTAACGCTGATCGGGCTGAAAATATTGGGTCCCCACTTCGGATTTAAAACGGTTCTTGGGTTTTCCCTCACGGCGGTATTCAATGACGGTTTGACCTACCTGTGGGGTTATGAACCTCTTGTTCAGGGAGATGCGCTCCTGTCTTCCATTTTCGGAGGGGTGTTGGTCGGTCTCGGACTGGGACTGATCTTCAAGTCAAAAGCCACCTCCGGAGGATCTGATATTGTCGCCATGATCATCAATAAATATACGAAGATCCCCCTGGGCCAGCTGATCATCCTGGTTGACTCCATTATTGTTCTCTTCGGGCTGGCCGTTTTCCAGGACTGGAAGATCCCTCTCTACTCATGGATCGTAATCTTTATTTCGGGGAAAGTGATCGATGTAGTGCTGGAGGGGATCAGCTATGATAAAAGCCTTTTCATCATCTCCGACAAGCACGAGGAGATCCGTGAAAAGATCATCAACAACCTGAACCGGGGCGGGACCTACCTCGAAGGGAAAGGGATGTACAACCTGGCCGAACGAAAGATCATCTTCACCGTGGTCAGCCGCAGGGAGTTGGCGCTATTACAGGAGTACATCCATAAAATTGATCCCAAGGCCTTCATGACCGTGGTTGACGCCACGGAGATCCTCGGGGAAGGGTTCAGGTCATTGAAGGAGAAGCTGTCGGATTGAACCAGCGGACAGGCGGACAGGCGGACAGGCGGACAAGCGGACAAGCGGACAAG
>Ga0172368_10001711_pt1 | contig 29309 bp, 34 predicted proteins | sample Lak11m_FD_114540 | JGI IMG/M metagenome (GOLD analysis project Ga0172368, IMG submission 114540) | Freshwater microbial communities from Kabuno Bay, South-Kivu, Congo - kab_022012_11m | ecosystem: Environmental > Aquatic > Freshwater > Lake | place: Democratic Republic of the Congo: South-Kivu...
ATGGAGGCGATTTTCGAATATATGTAAAGTATCTATTGATACGGTATTACTTTACCAAAAAGAAAGCGAAATTAAAAGCCAAATATGCGTTTTGGCGCCGAAAACCGCCTATGAAACGAACGACACGCTGACGTTGCCGTTGAAAGTCGTCAATTTGACAAGATTCTGCAAGTGCGTGTTGTAGGCGTTGGAGCCGACTTTTTCCCCGTTTAGGTAATAACTGCCGTACGTCGTCGACATGGCGACGCGGTAATCGGAAAGCGATCCGACGACGGAACAGGTGACGTTGCCGTTATAGGTCGTCAGTTCGATCAAAAGGCTCGTCAGACGGACGGCGTTGACGTTGCCGTTACTCGTTTTCGCCTTAAACCGGTCGGCCGTGACGTCGGACATGGTGATCAAGCCGTTATAGGTTTCGGCGTCAATGAGCCCGGCGCAGACGGTGCGGCGGATGTCGATGGTGCCGTTGCGGGTCAATAAGTCCATGGCCCGCACCGACCCCATGTCGGAAATCTCGATGGCGCCGTTATAGGTTTCCAGCGACAAATTGCCGACTTCGCCGTCGCCGATGGACACCTTGCCGTTATAGGTGACGACGGAAATGTCGAAATCGTTCGTCGCCGGCACGTGGACGGTGACCGTGAAAAGCGTCCGCGAGTTCATGAAAAGGCTGAAGCCCCACAAAGTCAGGAAATGGTCGACCTCGTTTTGGCTTGAAAGGACGCCCGCCGCGGACAAATCGAACTCGATCCGGTCGTAGGAAGAGACGTAATATTCGACGATGACCGTCGGTTCGTCGTGGGGGACGATAGCGACAGCCCGGTTGTCGAAATGGAGGTCGAGCGAGGTGACCTCAGCGGCATCGACGACATAAGGTGTGGCTTCGGCGTAATCGCTGGCCTGGGCAATCGGTAATAATTTTTCTTTGGCGACAATGCTCCCGGTGACGGCGGCGGCCAAGCCGACGGCGGCGACGATCGTTCCGATCAATATCAGTTTTTTCATGTTATTTCTCCTTGGGACGCATTTTGCCTTGGACCCAACGTTCGATTTTGGTCAGAAAAGGCCGCGTGTATTCGAATAACGATATCAGGATGATGGCGACGCCGAGGCCGAAGATCATCTGGCCGAGATATAGCGTCACCGACGCCCACGAGGAATCGAACGAACTGAGCCAGCGCGCCAGTCCTTGCACGAAGATCGACAGCGCGAACGAGAAGACGGCGGCGATCGGCAGCAAGGCGGCCAGGGCGATGACCCCGACGACCAGATACATGAGCGCCTGCCGCAATTGCTCATCCAAAGGCTTGGGGGGCAAGGGTTTGGCGGGCAGGTCATAGCCTTGCTCGGCGGCAATCGAGGCGACGATGGCGTCCAGCGTCCCAAGCCCGTCGATGAATTCTTCTTCTTGGCGCCCGGTCTCGATGGCGTCGTCGATCATTTCCTGGTAGTAGCGGATGGCGTCTTCGCGTTCCTCTCGTTTAAGGAACGACAGCCGTTTTTTCAGTTTCGTCAGAAATTGGTGTTTGTCCAAGGCTTTCTCCTATCGCAGCACATAGTCGTAGATTTTCTTGAGTTCATTGAACGAGGCGTGGGCTTCACTCAGTTTACGCGTTCCCGCGGGCGTGATGTGGAAATAACGGCGGATGCGCGAGTTATGGACCGTCTCGTAGGTTGTCAGGAGCCCTTGCTTCTCAAGCCGACGCAAAATCGGGTACAGCGTCGACTCCGTCACTTCCATCACCTGGTTCAGCGATTGGTTGATCAAATAGCCGTACGAGTCCTCGTATTTGAGACTCGCCAGCACCATCATCTCGAGCAGCCCTTTTTTCAGTTGGATGTCCATAATACCCTTTGACGCATATTACTATACATTGCGTAGTATCAAAACGCAATAGCCAAAATGAAAAAACCGCACGAATGTTCCATGCGGCTTTCCGGTGATTGGAATTGATGATCATTTATTGATAATCTCGACCGTCTGCAGATACGGGTTGTCGGCCGTGTTCACTTCGTGGACTTCGCGCGTCGACATCTCGCTGTAGTAATAATTGGTGAAGCCTTCGGCCAGCCACGGTTTGATTAACGAGAATTCGTAGTGATAGGCGATGAATTTGCTTTCGGTGAAGAAATAGCAGATCAGGCGGCACTGCGACGTGCGTCGTTTTTCGTCGGCGCCGACGCGCGCGAGGATTTCGATATCGCCGTATTTGGTCGTTTCGACGAAATTATAATAACGGACCGGCATCAAGCGGTCGTCGTTGATTGGTTCGATCTTCAGTTGTTCGAGCGCCATTTTTTCGAATAAGTTGACGGCTTGGCTGACCTGTTTGTCGATGTAAGCATCGCTGATATGGTGGCGGAGCGGAAAGACGTATCCGAGCGCGATGCCCAAAAGCGCCAATAAGCCCGCCAAAGTGTAGCCGAGCGGTGCCGGCACATAGGCCGCGAACGCCGCGTATCCAAGACCGCCGGCCAAGAGCAATAGAATAATAAGCAACCAGACATTGAATCGCTTCGGATCCGCGAAATAAAGGTAATTGCGCTTATAATCCATATTCAAACCTCGTTGCTATTCTATCATGATTGCGCGCCGCTGATAAATAGCGGCATGAAAAAAGGAGCCGCGCGGCTCCTCGTTTTCTCATTCGATTGTTCCCGTTTTGATTTTTACCGTCAGTTCCTCGACGATTTGGGGATTGTCTTTCAGGAATTGCTTGGCCGTTTCGCGTCCTTGGCCCATGCGCGTGCCGTCGATTTCGTACCATGAGCCCATCTTCTTGATAAGGCCCATGTCCGTTGCCAGATCTAGCACTTCGCCGGTCTTCGAGAACCCTTCGCCGTAGATCAAATCGACATGGCACGACTTGAACGGCGGGGCGACTTTGTTCTTGACGATTTTGATGTTGACGGAATTGCCGACGATCTGGTCGCCGAGCTTGATGGCTTCCGACCGCCGGATGTCGATTCTGACGGTGGCGTAGAACTTGAGGGCGCGGCCGCCGCTCGTCACTTCCGGATTGCCATAGGAAATGCCGACTTTCTCGCGCAGTTGGTTGATGAAAATGACGGTGCAACTCGATTTGTTCAAGACGCCGGCAAGCTTCCGCATGGCTTTGCTCATCAAACGGGCTTGAAGCCCGACTTGGTTGTCGGCCATGACGCCGTCGAGTTCGGCTTGGGGCACGAGGGCGGCGACGGAATCGACGATGATGACGTCGATGGCCGCCGAATGGGCGAGCATCTCGACGATTTCGAGCGCCTGTTCGCCGTTATCGGGTTGCGACAAGATCAGCTCGTCGATGTTGACGCCGAGCCGTTTGGCGTAATCGGGGTCGATCGCGTGTTCGGCGTCGACGAAGGCGGCGCGGCCGCCGCGGGCTTGGGCTTCAGCGATGGCGTGGAGCGCCAGCGTCGTTTTACCACTTGATTCGGGACCGTAGATCTCGACGATCCGTCCCTTCGGATAACCGCCGACTCCCAACGCCAAATCCAAGGCAATCGATCCCGATGGAATCGTGTCGATGTCGGTGGCCGGGCGTTCGCCCAGTTTCATGACCGAACCCTTGCCGTACATCTTCTCAATCGCGCGCAGCGCTTCTTCGAGCGCCGCCTCTTTCACATTGTTCGCATTGACTTCTTTAGCCATAAATAACGCACCTTTCTATTAATAGTAAGCGTCCGAATCGATGTTTGGGCGCCTAACGCATGTTGCCGATCGTTTTTTCGATCATCGTCAAGGCAACGGCGACGGCGTTTTGCCTGACGGCGCGCCGCGTGCCGTGGAATTCATGAAGTTCGGCTTCGCATTCGTTTCCGGTGCACAGGGCGACGTAGAATTGGCCGACGGGTTTCCCTTCGATGGCTTTGGGTCCGGCGTTTCCGGTGACGGCGACGGCGATGTCGACGTTGAGGCGGTAGCGGGCGAGCTTGGCCATGTCTTGAGCCACGGCATCACTGATGGCGCCATCCTTTTTCAGTTTCCCGTTGGGGATGCCGAGCAGTCGTTCTTTTTCTTCGTTGGCATAGGTAATGAGGCCGCCTTTGAAGACGGCGCTGGCGCCGCTGACCGAGGTCAAGGCCGCGGCCAAGAGTCCGCCGGTCATGCTCTCGACGGCGCCGATGGTCAAGCCTTTGGACTTGGCCAATCGGATGACGGCGACGGCTTGCTTCATCAGTCGGCGAACACCTTTCGGTTTTGGACGATGTAAATGACGCCGGAAAGAATCGATAAAAGCGCGGCGATATAAAGCAGGAAATCGGTCACCCGGAGATACGGCGGCAGGTTCAAAAACGAGAACGGCCAGTCGTTGAGGAAGACGAAGGTAACGGCCACCATTTGGGCGACCGTCTTCAGTTTCCCGAAGCTGTTGGCGGCGACGACGATTTTCTTGTTGCTGGCGACCAAACGCATGGCGTCGACGATGAGGTCGCGGGCAATGAAGACGATGACGATTAGCGGCATGATCGTCAGCTGGCCGCTTGGAACCCAAGCCGGCAGCACCATCAAAAAAATCAGGCTGGCGTCAATCAGCACCTTGTCGGCGACGGGATCCATGAATTTGCCGAAATTGGTGATCATATCGTATTTCCGGGCGATGTAGCCGTCGAGGAAATCGGTGAGCGAGGCGACAAGGAAGAGGGCGGCCCCGATGATGTAAATCAAATTCACGTCAGGACCGTAGACGGGAATGGCGATGCCGACCAAATGGTACGGGAACGCCAAAACGGCGATCAGGATGATGACGATGATAAGCCTGGCGACGGTGATTTTGTTCGGGATGTTCATGTGTTCGTTTGTGAGTGGTCGACCCTGTAAGCCATGTTCTGTCAAGGATGATTATTTATCTATGCTTGCGCATGCGTCGCCCGATTCGTTTCTCAGGCGGACACTTCCCCTACCAAATTTGGGTTTCTCGCTTGTGGGGTTTACCGCGTTCCATTCCATGGTTTCCCATGGACTGCGTCACTGTGGCACTTTCAGGTGCGCCGCCATATCCGAGGACGTAGGTCTTGCACCGCCGTTATATGCTCCCATATACCTAACGTTATCTTTTCCGTTAGCACAATCATTACGGGCGTCGCAGCCCGTGCGAGCATGGACTTTCCTCTGGCCGGAGCCAGCAATCATCCGGGTCGACAGTTTTCTATCTGATCTTATTGGGATCCTCGCCCAGCTTGTATAAAGCTTTTTCGAGGGCGCTGATCCGTTGGTGGAGTTCGAGGTTGGTGCGGTTGATCGTCGTCGTGTCGCGCTTGTTGAGCCCGTTGAGCTTTTCGCTGAGCGCGGCGAGCTCGACTTCGAGCGCCGTGATGCGGGCGTTGGCTTTCTCCAGCTGTTCGCCGGCCTTCTCGAGCGCCGGCAGTTCCTCCAGGACGAATTTCTCGTAGCGGCGGAACTCGGCGAGCACCCGATCCAGGTACTGATCGACCTCCAGGGCGTCATAGCCTTTGAGATTGGCCTTGAATTGCCGGTTCAGGATGTCGGCGCCGCTCAGCTGCAGTTTATAAGCCATAATCGCTAACCTCGAATTGATATTATATATCAAGGATGGCCGTTGTTCAATTTAAGCGGCGAAGTTCGGGGATTATTTCGGCGATATTGATGATATACTTATCACGATAACCATGAATGTCTTGCTGAAACAACTGCATAGCCGCCGCCATCTGCTCTTTCTCGACATCGAAGGGACGCAGTTCAGCCACGAGATGATCGCCTTCGGCGCCCTCAAGGCGACCTTGAAACCCGATGGGACGATCCTGCGCTCCTTCAAAGGAATCAAGCATTACGTCAAAGCCAAAAACACGATTGGCAATTTCGTCATCAAACTGACGGGCATCACCAAGGAAAAGCTCCAGCAGGACGGCGTTTCCTTCAAAGACGCCCTCGCGGCCATCAAGAAGTACTGCGGGCCGCATTTTTCGAAGATGGCGTTTATCACCTTCGGGACCCACGATCTCCGCATCATCATGCAATCGCAAGCCCACAATCCCGATGCCGACGAGACGATTGCCAAACACATCATCAAAAACCACATCGACATGTCGGCCTTGCTCGGTCAGTTCATCCGCGACGACAAGAACAACCCGCTGTCGCTTTCCAACAATCTAAAAGTGTTCGAACGCCCGTTCGACGGGAAAGCCCACGACCCGCTCGACGACGCCCGGAACCTCATGTTCCTTTACAAGGATTTCCTAGCCAGAAAAGGCATCGTTTTCAATCAGTATCTCCACGTTCTCAAGAACATGCGCCATCTTCCCGAGCCGATTCAGTACGTGATTCGGCAATTGATCGAGGACCAAGCCGTCAGCGCCACCGAGTTCAAAGACCGCGTCCGGGAGTATCTCGGATGATCCGTTACCCGGGGGGCATACCTTACAAACCCGCGATTAAGGCCAAACGGCCGCGCGCGCAAACCTCGGCCAACCGCGGCATGGGGTTCGAACATGATTTGAATCTCTCGTGCGCCCACTATAACGAGTTTGGGCGCGCACTCATCACCAAACGCCCGACGCCGATCAACGTCGTCAAGGTCGATTACGAACGCGGCGCCCGCATCACCGACGCCTATTTCGAAAAACAGTCGACGACCGACTATAACGGCATCTACCGCGGCAAGTACGTCGATTTCGAAGCCAAGAGCTGCCATAACCGCCGCTCGTTTCCCTTAAGCAACATCTATGCCCATCAGCTTGAGCATCTTAAAAAAGTTACCGCCCAAGGCGGCCTTGCCTTCTTTGTCATCCAATTCGTCCCGCTCGACGAGACGTATGTCATCTCGACGGAAGACATCCGCTCCTTCATCGCCAAAGACGAACGGAAGTCACTGCCGCTCGCATACATCCGCGAACACGGAAAAGCCGTTGCCGTCGGCTATGCGCCGCGCCTCGACTTTCTCAAAGCGGTCGACGAGTTATTTTTCGGTTAGGTTTTTATGGGGCTCGCGGCATAAATCCGCGAGCGGGCAGCCAGAGCACTTGGGTTTCCGCGCCAGGCAGAAATACCGTCCGAAATGCAGCATCTGGTGATGCGTCTTGATATAACGGGAAACGGGCAGCCGCTTCCTGAGTTTTCGTTCGATTTCATTCACATCATCCGTGAAAGCAGCCCAGCCAAGCCGTTTGGCGATGCGGCTGACGTGGGTGTCGACGGCAATTTCCGGCTCATGGAAAAGTTCGGCCCGGACGACGGCGGCGGTTTTCCTTCCGACGCCGGGTAATTTCAACAAGTCTTGTTTTTCCTTGGGAATCAAACCGCCGAAATCGTCGCGCAGCATGCGGGTGGCTTCAACGATGTGCCGGGCTTTCGTTTTATATAGACCGATCGCGCGGATGATTTCTTCGACTTCGGCGCTGTCGGCCGCGGCTAACGACGCCACCGTCGGATAGGCCTGAAACAAACGCGGGGTCGCCGCATTGACTTTGGCGTCGGTCGTCTGGGCCGACAAAATGACGGCAATCAAAAGTTCGTGCGGCTGCCGATAAACCAGCTCGCAACCGGCGTTTGGGAGAATCTCGTCAAAATAACCTAAAATGCGATTTAGGGCGTCATTCGTCATCGTCGAGCCATTTGGTCTGGGCGATTTCGATCGTCTTCTCGATGTCTTTTTCCCATTGTTCGGACACGGCCGAATAGCCTTCTTTTTCGCGGTCGGACCGCGTCGTTCGCTTGAGGAGGATCTTGTCGACCGAACGGATCGATTTCTTGTTGGCGGCCAGGGCTTCGCGCAAGGCGTCGAGAATCATCTGGTCGGTATAGCCGTAGCTGATCCAGCCGCGGATGCGCTCGAATTCAAGCGGGGAGAGCGTCCGCGCCCATTCCTTCTCGAAGGCGGCGTAGACGTGGGACACCTGATCGGCGAAATCCTTGCGGGCGTTTTCCTCGCTCCGTTTGATGACGGCAATCTGAAAGTCGCGGAAAAGCTGCTGTTTCAGCGGGTTGAGCGTCGTTTTCATCGTGTTGCCGCTATTGTCGTATTCGAGCATGTTCTTGTTGACCAAGGTCACGAGGATCCCGTCGATCTCCTCGACCGGCAGCGTCATCTTGAGCGCCAACAAGTCGGCGGTCACCAAAACGTTGGCCTGTCCGAGCAGGTGGTCGATCGTCAGGATGACGGCCAACTGCTTTTCGGTCAGACCGAACCGTTTGTAGTTTTCGATCAGGAGATAGCGGAAATCGACCGCTTCAAACAGATGTTCCATAAACCCTCCTAATAACGTTCGTTGATGCCGTATGAGAACAGCAGATCTTTGGCTTTGAGTGGGTCGACGCGTTCGATCTTGACGATTTCGGCGTTGACTTTGGCCGGGTTGACGTATTCGAGCATCTCGATGTTGCCGATGAGCGCCTTCTTAAGTTCGGGGTCAAGGGCGAACCCGAGTTTTAACGAGAAACGCAAGGCGCGCAGGATGCGGATCGGGTCTTCCTGCAGCCGCAGGTTCGGCTCGCCGATCATCCTGATCGTTTTCGCTTTCAAATCGTCGAGTCCGGAACCGAAATCGTGGATTTGGAGTTGTTCGTCGATGTAGAGGGCGTTGATCGTGAAATCGCGGCGACCGTAGTCCTTGGCGATGTCGGTCACGAAACTGATCGACTGCGGATGGCGGTAATCTTTGTAACCCGCCTCCTCGCGCAGCGTCGTGATGTCGACGCGATGGGTCCCGCTTTTGGTCTTGACGTTGCCGTAATGGGCGAAGCGGTGGTCGGCCTCGGGGAGAAACGCCGCCATTTGGGCCGGCGTGGCATCGGTCACGAGATCGAAGTCCTCAAGCGGCAATTCCAAAAGATAATCGCGCGAGGTGCCCCCGATCATATACAGGCGAAAACCGTTCTTGTTGAAAAGCATCGCCAGGTCACGAAAAAGCGTTATATCCATCATGGATATATTAAATGATGGGCGTTGGAATGAAAACAAAAAAAGAGGGCGAACCCTCTTTTCCGGCCGTTATTTTACTTTTTCTTTCAGGGCCTTCGATGGCTTGAAGGCGACGACTTTGGTGGCGGGGATTTTGATCTTGTTGGTCGTTTTCGGTTTGACGCCGAGCCGGGCCTTGCGGTGGCGGATCTCGAACGTTCCGAAGCCGGACACCTTGACGGGAATACCTTTGACTAACGACTTTTCGACTAATTCGAAGACGGAGGCGACGGCGCATTCGGCTACTTTTTTGCTTAAGTGCGTCTTCAGCGCGACTTCACTGACAAGTTCCAATTTGTTCATAGGTTCCTCCTGTTGATAATTGTACGGTAGCACAACGAAAAATCATTAACAATAGAAAGTGCATAGAAATATCTAAAAACATCGTATTAAACGGCTTTTATTCCTCTTTGAGAGGGCGTGTCATCATTCCGGCGACCATCTTTGATGGTTTCGCGCCTTCGTAGAGCACGGCGTAGACGGCTTCGACGATGGGGACGGCAAGATGATGGACGGCCGCCAGCTCGTGGATCGTCTTGGCGGCCCGGATTCCTTCGACCGTCGTTTTGTTGACGGCCAAGAAGGGGGCGGCCGCGTCGGCCTTGCCGATGGCGAGGCCGGCTTTGAAATTGCGCGAATGGAACGAATAGCAGGTGACGGCCAAGTCGCCCAAACCCGTCAATCCGAGATAGGTTTTGAGCTTGCCACCGAAATATTGTCCGAAGGCCGCCATCTCCGCCAGGCCGCGCGTCACGAGGGCGGCCCGGGCGTTGTCGCCGTGACCCAAGCCTTCGAGGATGCCGCTGGCGATGGCGATGACGTTTTTCATGGCGACGCCGTATTCGGCACCGATTTCGTCGGTCTGGACATAGACGCGGAAATACCGGTTCGAGAAAAGCTCGGCCACGTGCCGCGCCCAAACCTTGCGCTTCGACGTCGCCGTCACCGAGGTCAGATGGCGGCGGATGACTTCCTCGGCGTGGCTCGGCCCGATTAGGGACACGAGCGGCCGTCGCAATTCCTGAGGTATTGTTTCGTTGAACAAGTCGCTCATGCGGCGGTTGTCGTCGCTGAAACCTTTGGCGACGTTGACGAAGAGCGTTTTCGTGCGTAAGTGCGGACATAGTTGCCGCAACACCGTTTCCATCGCCCCCGTCGGGACGGCCAAGACGACGGCGCCCGCGTTTTTGAGCGTTTCCGCCAAATCGGAGGTCGCCTTGACGGAAACGGCGATTTTCCGCTTTCCGAAATAGGCGGTGTTTTGGTGGTTACGGTTGATGTCTTCGATTTGGGAGGCGACGATGCCGTAAAGGAACGGCTCATGGCCGTTATCGGCCAAGATTTGGCCTAAGGCCGTCGCCCAGGCGCCGGTGCCGATGATGGCGATTTTCATGTCATTTCCGTTCGCGGGCAATCAAGTTGATCGGCGTACCCTCGAAATGGAATGTCTCGCGGAGGCGGTTCTCAAGATAGCGCTTGTACGAGAAATGGAGAAAATCGGGATGGTTTACGAACATGACGAAGGTCGGGGGTTTGACGTCGACTTGATTGGCATAGTAGATTTTGAGGCGGCCCCCGTTGAAATGCGGGGTCGGGTTCATGATTTGGGCATCCTGCATGATGTCGTTAAGCAAGCTGGTCGAGACGCGCATCGCATAGCCTTGGTAGGCGTGTTCGATCGCCGCGAACACGAGCGGGATCCGGCTTTTGTTTTTGGCGGACACGAACACGATCGGGGCGAAATCCAAAAACTTGAATTCGGCGCGGATCTTCTTCTCGAACGCGGCCATGGCGTTTTGGTCCTTGACGGCCAAATCCCATTTGTTGACGACGACGACCATCGCCTTATGGGCTTCAAAGGCATATCCGGCCACGTGCTTGTCCTGTTCGAGAATCCCGGCGTCGGCGTCGATGACGACGAGGACGACGTCGCTTCGATCAATCGCCTTCAGCGAACGCAAGGCGGCGTATTTGTCGACCGATTCGTAGATGCGGCCGCGTTTTTTGAGCCCGGCGGTGTCGATGGCGACATAGGTTTGGCCATCGTGGGTGAACGTCGTGTCGATGGCGTCGCGCGTCGTGCCCTCGATCGGGCTGACGATGACGCGTTCCTGATTAAGTAAGGCGTTGATAAGGCTCGATTTGCCGACGTTGGGGCGCCCGATGGCCGAAAAGCAGATGCTGCCTTCGTATTCCGGCAGCTGTTTGTCGGGCATCAGTTTGATGACCTGGTCGAGCATGTCGCCGATGCCGATGCCGTGGGTCGATGACATCGGAATCGGTGTCCCGAAGCCGAGGCGGTAGAATTCGTCGGACAGACCGGCCATTTGCCCGTCGTCGATCTTGTTGACGCCGAGGACGACCGGTTTCTTGGCTTTGAAAAGCATTTTGGCGACCAATAAATCGTCGGCGGACACGCCGATCTTGCCGTCGACCACGAACAAAATAACGTCGGCCTCCTCGATGGCGATGTTCACTTGGGCGCGTATTTCCGTTTGATAGGAAGCGTTGGCGAGTTGGATGCCGCCGGTATCGATGACGCGGAACTGGCGCGTCAGCCAGGTCGTGACGCCGTAAATGCGGTCGCGCGTCAAGCCGGGGATGTCCTCGACGATGGCTTTGCGGTCGCCGATGATGCGGTTGAAAACGGTCGATTTGCCAACGTTGGGACTTCCGACGATGGCCAGGACGCCGGCAATCATTTGGGCAGCCCTTGCAGTTTCCGTTCGATGATTTCGATAATGCGGGCGACGACTTCCTCGACGCTCATGAACGAGGTGTCGATGAGAATCGAATCGCTTGCCGGTTTCAGCGGGGCGAAGTCGCGGTGCGAGTCGATGTAATCGCGTTTGCGGAGGTCTTCCTCGACGCTTTCGAGGGTACAGGAAATGCCTTTGGACAGATTTTCCTCGTAGCGGCGCACGGCGCGCGTCTCGACCGAGGCGATTTGGTAGATTTTGATGTCGGCGTCGGGCAAAACGTAGGTTCCGATGTCGCGTCCGTCCATGACGACGGAATCGGTCTTGGCCATCTTGCGCTGCTGGTCGACGAGAGACAAACGGATTTCTTTATAGGAAGCGATGTAGGATACATGGGCCGACACGCGCGGCTCGCGGATGGCGGTGGTCACGTCTTCCTCGTTGCAAAGGACGATGCCCCCGGGACGCAGCTGGATCCGCACTTCGGGAATCAGACGGTTGCAGGCGGTTTCGTCTTGGGTGTCGACGCCCTTTTTAAGGGTGTAATAGGTAAAGGCGCGGTACATGGCGCCGGTGTCGATGTAGGTGAAGCCGAGCAGATTGGCGACGGCTTTGGCAACGGTCGATTTTCCCGCGGCGGCCGGTCCGTCGATGGCGACGCTGACACGTCTCATAGGCCACCTCCTTGAATGATCCAAATGACGATGGCGACGATGAACAGGGCCGCAAGCAAACACACGAGGACGACCTTCAGAACGAAATGGCGCGTTTGGATGCGTTCAGCGTCGATTTCGGGTCCGCTATGTTTGCCGGCGACGACGTCGGCGCCTTTGATGATTTCTTCCAGCGGCAGCGCGCGCGTCGCGCGGCTGACGCCGTTATGGTCCCCGTCGTTTTCGGACGGGAGCGGTTCCAGGATTAGGGCTTCGGCGGGGGTCGTCAATTTCCCCTCATCGATTTTGGCGATGGCGGCGCGATATCGTTTGTATTTTTCGACGCGCGTCAGATATGCCACGATCCCGTCCCTCTCTAAGGTATTTTACCTAAATTGACGGGCTTAAGATAGAGAAATGACGTAATTGGTTTCTTTTTTTCTTATATTGCAAACATAGGCGTCCTTTCTTATAATTGATGACATACAGGAGGTCCTCGTATGGGCAAAAAAGTCCGCATTGACAAAGACGCGTGCATCGGTTGCGGCTTGTGCAACTCGATTAGTCCCGCGACCTTCGATTGGGATGACGACGGCAAGATGAAAGCCGCCGTTCCGGAGATTCCCGAAGGCGAAGAGGCCGCCGTCGAAGAAGCCGTCGGTAGCTGTCCGACATCGGCGATCATCGTCGACGACTAGCCACATTAAAGAAAACCCGGCGCGAAGCCGGGTTTTTTCTTTCAAAACTTGTAGAAGAGTTGATGGACGCGCTTGTAGGTCAGGAAAGTGATGATGACCACGAGCGTGTTTTTGACGAGGTTGAACGGCAAGATGCCGTAGAGGACCATCGTCCAATGGATGTCGGTAATTCTCGGATTCGTCACCTGGACGGCGGCCAATAGGCTTTCCGGGGTCAAAAATGGGTAGAGGAACAGATAGAAATCGATCATGAACAAGGCGTTGAAAAGGGAACTGACCACGAGTTGGCAGACGAAGCCGATCCCGAAACCGATCACGGCACCTTTGATCGTCTTGTGGCGCTGGTAGTAGACGACCGCCGGAAGCACGAAGGCGGCCGAATACAAGGCGTCGGCCAACTCGCCGACCATGGCCGTGCTCGACAACGGCAGCTTGATCAAGGTCTTGACGATGATGATCAAAATGGAAGTCACCGGCCCATAGGCGTACCCGGCGATGAATATTGGGATCTCGTCGAAATGGAATTCGAGGAAAAACGGGAAAATCGGAATTTTGATCGTGAAGATCGAAACGGTGTAAAGGATCGTGGCGATCGCCGCGAAGATGGCCGTGCGCGCCATCACTTTCGTCGTCAGCGTCCAGTTGATTACGCTTTTTTTCATATTGCGCTCCTATAAAAACAAAAGACCCACTTCTGGGTCAAAAAGCGCCGACTTCTTCCATCCAGACTGTACTGTCGCCACTAGAATCGCACTAGTTCCTGCCGAAGCTCGCGGGGTTTACCGCCGATTGGGAATCGCACCCGACCCTGAAGTCAATTACATTATAGTGGTTGCCGCCGTTTTTACAATAGCTTTAATGACTTAAGCCGTTTGAGGAAGCGCTGGGCCGCACGCTGGTTTTTGAAACGGATATTAAGTTCGTTTTCTTTTAGAATGTATTGATTCCGCGCCGTCATGCCGGTATCTTCTTTCACCGAAGAACGCGTTTGGGCGATTGCCCGTTCCAATTGGCGCACCGACCATTTGTTCGCCTTGATCAAACCGAGATATTCGGTCTGGCGTTCCGGCGCCAGGTTGATGAGTGCCCGCGCATGACCATAACTAAGTTCTCCCGAAGAGACAAGCGTTTGGATTTCAAGCGGCAGGCGCAACATACGTAAGAAGTTGGCGACCGTTGGGCGCGACATCTGCCCCACTTGGCCTAATGCCGCTTGCGAATAGCCGAATTCCTCGATCAAGGCTTGGCCGAGCGTCGCCAACGACAGCGAATAGTTTTCCCGGCTCTGCCGCAGATTGACGAAAATCGTCAAGAGCATCTCGACGTCCGAGTAAGGTTTGACGATGACGGGAACTTCATTCATCCCGAGTTTCAGCGCGGCGTGGTAGCGGCGGCGCCCGAGTACGATCTCATAGCGCCCGTCGAAGGGGCGGACGACGAGCGGGGCGACCTCGCGGTCCGATTGGAGCGACACCATCATCTTCTCGAGCTCGCGGCGGTCGGGGGCGATATGAGCCAAATAATGGTTGTCGACGATTGATCCGAGCGGCATCAAGAGACTGGAGGCGCTGGCATACTCCTTGGCGATTTTTCCGACGACGTCCGATGAAGAGAATTTCTTCAGTAACGACGCCAGGTCGTCGCGCAGAATCGTTTTCTTACGACTCATGGTCGATCACTTCCCGGGCCAAACTGAGATAGGCGAGACTTCCCGAAGAAGTCGGCCGGTACAACGTAATCGGTATGCCGCGGGCCGAAGCTTCCGGCAGCGAGATATTCCGCGGGATTTGCGTCAGAAACGTGTTTTCCTTGAACAGGCCGCGGACCTGGCTTGAAATCTCGGTCCCCAAACGCGTCCGCGAATCATACATCGTTAAAAGAAACCCTTCGATCGTCAGCCGTTCGTTGAACTGCGTCTGCACATGGGTGATCGTCGCCAAGATCTGGGCGACGGCTTCCATCGCGAAATACTCGCACTGGACCGGTATGAGCACCGAATCGCTGGAACAAAGAGCATTCAAGGACAACAAACCGAGCGAAGGCGGGCAATCGATGATCATGTAGTCATATTCCTTTTTAAGCAGCGCCAAGGCCTTTCTCAAAAGGAAATACGGCTCGCCGTCGCTTTTGGCGGCTTCGGCTTCTGTCGTCGCCAAGCGGAGATTGGCCGGGACGAGCTCGAGGTTTTTCATCGGCGTCCGTTTGATGATGCGGTTGATGTCGGCGTTGCCCAACAGGACGTCGTAGATGCTGCGCGACAGGGCGCTGACGTCGATGCCGACCCCGCGCGAGGAGTTGCCCTGCGGATCCATGTCGATCAAAAGGACGCGCCGATTGAAATGGGCCAAGGATGAGGATAGCGAAATGGCCGTCGTCGTTTTTCCGACGCCGCCTTTTTGATTGGCGATGGCGATGATTTTGGCCATGGTGTCAATAGCAAGATTATATCATAACGAAAAAAGCGTCAAACCCGCTTTTTCATAACGGCTGACGCTTGATTTCGGCATACGCCCGGGGATAGCGCCTCGGGGTGTCCGTTTCCTTCTCGAACACGAGGAGGTGGCGCAGATGGCCTGACAGCGGCAGCGACGCCACCAGATGTCCGGCTTCGCGCAACCCCAACGATTTTACGGCGTTGTCGGCTTCGACCAACTCTTTGTTGGCCTGCAGCCCTTTGTAGGCGTACAGGAACCCGCCGACGCGCACCAACGGCGCCGCCAACTCGAGCAGCATGTTCAAGGGAGCGACGGCGCGGGCGACCAAAACGTCGAACATCTCGCGCGCTTCGTTGGCGTAAATTTCGGCCCGTTCGCTGACGACGGTCGTCTTCGTCAATCCCAGTTGATTGACGCATTCTTGCAAGAACGATGCTCTTTTCTTGGTCGGTTCCAGCATATATAACGTGATGTCGGGATAAGCGATTTTCAGCGGGATGCCCGGAAAACCGGCGCCGGAGCCGAGGTCGATCCAAAGCAAGCCGGGTTTCCCTTCAAACGTCGGGAAAAGAAGCGAATCGACGAGATGCTTCTCATATAGGTCGGTCGCTTCCGATCGGCTGACGAGATTGATCTTGTCGTTCCAGGCGATGATCAGATCACGGTATCTGGCGAATTGCTCCAACTGTTCCGCCTGCAGGTGCGGATACTGGTGCCGGACCCATTCCTCGAACGCGGTTCTATCCATGGCGCGGTTCCCTCTGTATATATAATAGCAGCATTGCGACGTCGCTGGGATTAACCCCGGAGACGCGGCTTGCCTGCCCGATTGTCCGCGGACGGATCTTCTCGAGTTTTTGCCTTGCTTCGAGCGCCAGGCCGTCCATGTGCCGATACTCGATCGTCGGCGGTATCAGCACCTGTTCCTGGTTGGCGAGACGCCGGGCTTGCCGCTGCTGTTTTTCGATATACCCTTCGAACTTCACGATGATTTCGAGTTGTTCGACGGCGGCTGAATCAAGTATATATTCCTTCAGTTCCGGAATGACCTCCAGTAGGTCTTCATAGGCGATTTCCGGACGCCTTAACAGCTCGAGACCGGTAATTGCCCCGACGAGTAGCTGGCTCCCTTTTTGATTCAAAATACCCGTCACAACCGTCGTCGGTTTGACTTTACGCTGTTTCAATATCTCGATAATCGCCTGCAAATCGGCCTTCTTTTTCATAAAAGCGCGATAACGGTCTTCAGCGATGAGCCCAAGCCGAAAACCATGTTCCGTCAGGCGTATATCGGCGTTATCATGGCGCAGCAGCAAGCGGTATTCGGCACGCGATGACAAAAGGCGGTATGGCTCCAGCGTTCCTTTTGTCACGAGATCATCAATCATCACGCCGATGTAGGCTTCGTCCCGCCGGAGAATGAACGGTTCTCTTCCGTTGATCTTCATGACGGCGTTGATGCCGGCCATCAGACCAAGGCCGGCCGCTTCCTCATAACCCGAGGTGCCGATGATTTGTCCGGCGCCGTATAAGCCCGGCCATCGTTTCAATTCCAGCGTCGCCTCGAGTTGCGTCGGGACGATGGCGTCGTATTCGATGGCGTAGGCGTACTTCAGGAAAACGGCATGTTCCAACCCCGGAAGCGAACGCACCATCTGTTCTTGCACTTCCGGCGGCATCGATGTCGAGAAGCCTTGTAGGTACATCGAATCAGTGTGCCTGGATTCCGGTTCCAGGAATAACTGATGCCGACTCTTGTCGGCGAAGCGGACGATTTTATCTTCGATGCTCGGGCAATAACGCGGTCCGACCCCGGTGACCAATCCCGAGAAAAGAGCGGAGTCGTTGATATGGTCGCGGATGATGTCGTGCGTCTCCGGCTTCGTGTAAATAAGATGGCACAATTCTTGTCGTTCAAGCGGAACGAATTCCTTGGTCGTGTACGAAAAGGCATGCTTCCCCGGCGAGCCTTCCTGAGGCGTCATCTTCGTGAAATCGATCGAATCGCGTTTGATGCGCGGAGGGGTTCCCGTTTTCAATCGGAACAGTTCGATGCCCATTTCCTTGAGATGAGGCGACAACCCCAGCGATGGCCGTTCGCCGTCGGGGCCGCCCGAAAACGCCTTGTGGCCCATGAGGATCTGGGCTTCCATGAACGTGCCGGTCGTCAAGATGACGGCGGCGGACCGTATTTCCGTCCCATCTTTCAAAATGACGCCAAAAACGCATTCATCGTCATGTAATAAGGCGCCGACTTCAGCTTCCTTGACCGTGAGGTTCGGTTCTTCCAACGCCAGCTTTTGCATGAAGGCGGGATAATCTTTTTTGTCGGCTTGGGCTCGCAGGCATTGGACCGCCGGTCCCTTGCCGGTATTCAGCATCTTCATTTGCAGGTAGGTATGGTCGGCCCCGATGCCCATGCGGCCGCCGAGGGCGTCGATTTCGCGGACGACGATGCCTTTGGCGGAGCCGCCGATCGAAGGGTTGCACGGCATGTTGCCCATCATCTTGACATTCAACGTCAAAAGAAGGGTCTTGGCGCCCAGGCGGGCGCTGGCCAAGGCCGCTTCGAGACCGGCGTGGCCGCCGCCGACGACGATGACCCGATAGTCCATCAGCCGACGCTGCCCTCCATGTCCATCTTCAATAGTTGGTTGAGTTCGACGGCGTATTCCATCGGCAGCTCGCGCGAAAACGGTTCGATGAAGCCCATGATGATCATCTGCGTCGCCGCTTCTTCGCTCAGCCCGCGCGACATCAAATAAAACAGTTGTTCTTCGCTAATTTTGCTGACGGTGGCTTCGTGTTCGATGAACGAGTCGCCGTTATGGACTTCGTTTTGGGGAATGGTGTCGCTTTTCGAGAGCTTGTCCATGATCAAGGTGTCGCATTCGACATGGCTTTTAGCTCTTACGGCTTTGGCGCCGATGCGCACGAGGCCGCGGTAATTGGAGACGCCGCCGTTACGGACGATCGTCTTCGAGATGATGGTCGAGGAGGTGTCCGGCGCCAGATGGATCATCTTGGCCCCGGCGTCCTGATATTGGTTCTTGGTGGCGACGGCGATGGAGATGCAGGTGCCCTTGGCTCGGGGACCGCCGAGGATGCAGGCCGGGTATTTCATGTTGACCTGGCTCCCGATGTTGCCGTCGATCCATTCCATGTGGGCGTCCTCGTGGCAATAAGCCCGCTTGGTGACCAGATTGACGATGTTCGTCGACCAATTCTGGATGGTCGTGTAACGGCATGTCGCCCCTTTGTGGACGATGATTTCGACCACCGCGGCATGGAGCGAATCCTTGTCGTAGATGGGAGCCGTGCACCCTTCGACATAATTGACGTGGGCGCCTTCGTCGACGATGATGAGGGTCCGCTCGAACTGGCCCGACTTCTCGGAGTTGATGCGGAAATACGATTGGAGCGGCTTTTCCAGGGTGACGCCTTTTGGTACGTAAATGAAAGAACCGCCCGACCAAACGGCGCCGTTGAGGGCGGCGAATTTGTTGTCGGTGTACGGGACGACGGTGTTGAAGTATTTCCTGATTAAATCGGGATGCTGCTTCAACGCCATGTCCGTTGATAGGAAGATGACGCCCTTCTCCTCGACCTCGGCCAGCATGTTATGGTAAACGGCTTCCGATTCGTACTGGGCCGTGATCCCGGCCAGGTATTTCTGTTCGGCTTCGGGAAGTCCCAAGCGGTTGAACGTCGTCTTGATCGTATCGGGGACTTCGTCCCAGCGGCGTTTTTCGCCTTCCGATGGACGGGTGAAATACGTATACGAGTCGAATGCCAAAAATGACAAATCAGGGCCGAACAAAGGCAGCGGTTTCGCCATAAAAGCTTTAAGGGCTTTCAAGCGAAAGGCGAGCATCCAGTCCGGTTCGTTCTTGTAACGCGAAATGGCGCGGACGACGTCCTCGGACAACCCTTTTTGGGTCTTGGCGATGGCGGTGTCCTCGTCCTTGAACCCGTATTTGTATTCACTCGGCAGTTTGTCTTTATTCATGATGATGGTCGTGACCGAGGATTTCGGCGGCCCCGTTCCAGCCGATCGTCGCGCATTTGATGCGCGCGGCTTGCTTGTACGTGTTCATGAAGACGATGGCGTCGCCCAAAAGATCCGGATCGTAAGGTTGTTCATGGATCATCGCCTGGTAATTTTCGATGATCGCCATGGCTTCGGCCTTCGTCTTTCCAATCAAAAGTTCGGTCATGATCGAGGTCGAGGCCGTCGAGATGGCGCAAGCGACGCCATCGAAGGCGCAATCTTTGATAATGCCGTTTTCGATCAGCATGTAAACGAAAATATTGTCGATGCAGGAGACCGAATCCATGTGGATGACGTCATAGCAGGCATCGGCGGGCTTCCGTTTGTTGCGCGGATGCTCGTAATGGTCCATGATCGTCTGGCGCATCATCACGGGATCAAGCGAAATAGGCATCGAGGAAATCGCCTCCCGTCTTCAAGGCGTCGATGAAAGCGTCGACTTCTTCCAACGTGTTGTAGAAATAGACGCTGAAGCGCAGCGTGGCCACGACGCCGAGGTAATCGATGAGAATTTTGGCGCAGTGCTGGCCCGACCGGACGCAGATGCCTTTGGAATTGAGATGCGTCGCCGCGTCTTGGGCGAACACGCCCTTGACGTTGAAGGCGATGATGCCGGCTTCGGCCGTCTCGTTGTAGATTTCGATATTCGGCAATTCTTTCATGCGCTTGAGCGCGTAGGCGCGCAATTCTTTTTCATAAGCGGCGATGTCGTCCATCCCGATTTCGGTCAGGAAGTCGACGGCTTCGGCCAAGCCGATGGCTCCGGCGATGTTCTGGGTCCCGGCCTCGAATTTGTGGGGCGGTTTCATGAACGAGGCGTCGCCGCACATGTCGAATTTCGTCGACATGCCGCCCCCTGTCATGAACGGATCGGTTTTCTCGAGCAGGTCGTATTTCCCGTAGACGATGCCGATGCCGGTCGGGCCGCACATCTTGTGTCCCGAGAACGATAAGAAGTCGATGTCGAGCTCCTTGACGTCGGTCTTTAGATGCGGCACGCTTTGGGCTCCGTCGACGACGACGATAGCTCCATGTTCGTGGGCGATCTTGGCGATTTCCTTCAAGTCGATATGGAAACCCATGACGTTGGTGACGTGGGCGATGGCGATGACTTTCGTCTTCGCGGATATGACGTGCCGGACATTGTCAGGCGTCAAGCGACCGTCTTTGTCAAGCGGGATGAAATTGACTTCGCAACCGGTATTCTCGCGCACCTTGAACCAGGGCAGGACGTTGCTGGCGTGCTCGGCTTGCGTGAGCAGAATCTCATCGCCTTGTTTGAGATATTTATTGCCATAGCCATAGGCGATCAGGTTGATCGACATCGAGGCGCCCGAAGTGAAGACGACTTCGCGGTCATCGGCGTTGATGAAACGGGCGACCGTATGCCGCGCTGCGGCGAATTTCTCGTCGGTGACGTGTTCGAGGTCGTAGTCGCCGCGGCCGGTGTTCGCCGAATAGTTTTGATAGTAGTCGGTCATGGCGTCGATGACGCGCTGCGGCTTGAAGGTCGTCGCCGCGTTGTCGAAATAAATAAGCGGATGCCCTTGCATCGTCTTCTTGCGGAGCATCGGGAATTGTTCTCGTAATGCTTTGATGTCCATGGTCATAACCTCGTTTCCAACGCTTTCGTCAGCGCTTGGCGCACGTTATCGTCGCTGAAGCGTTCGATTGTCGGTTTCAGATAGCCAAAGGTAATCAGCCGGCGCGCTTCGTCGGCGCTCAATCCGCGCGACTGAAGATAAAACAGATGGTCTTCGTTGATTTTGCCGACGGTGGCCGCGTGACTGGCGCTGACCTCGTTTTCGTCGATGGCCAAGGTCGGATCGGCCTTGCCGACGCCGTGCTCGTCGAACACGATGATGCGCGCTTCTTGGTGCGTCGCGCTGTCAGTCGCACCTTTGACGATGTGGCTTTTGCCCGTGAATGTCAGTTTGGCGCCTTGTTCAATGATGCCGTGATTGGTCATCTTGGCGGTCGATTGGCGCCCGTCGTGGATGAAATTGACGCTGTATGTTTTTTCGTCCGTCCCGTGCGATAAAGCTGCAAGGTTCCAGTCGAGGCGACTACTTGTACCAAGCAAGTGGCCATTGACGGTCACTTTGCCCCGATACCCGAGGAAATCGGCCATGAAGACTTCGACGACGGCGCGGTCGCCCAATTCAAGGTTGCATGCCCAATCGCCGGAAGAGGCGCCGGCGACGATCTGAAGTTTCAGGCTAACGTCCGGCAAGACTTTGAGCGTCAACGGTTGCGGCTTTGGTCCGCAGCGAATCAATAAATCCGTCGATTTCTCGATGACAAAATAACGATCGGCCTTCTTTATGTAAGAAGCGTTAAGGTACGGCCGCGTTTGGCCAGCGATGTCTTTTCCGAGCGAAACGCGCTTCATCAACGGGTTTTTTCCTTGGTGGCGCAGACGCCGATGGAGGTCGTGTTCATGGTCGGAATCGTCTTTTCAAGCGAGATGCCGAGTTCTTGGCGCAGCCATTCGTAGCCGCCGCGATCGATCTTTTTGATAATCGAAGTATCACCTTCGAGCACGACGCGCCCGTCAATCATCACGGCCACGCGCGTGGGGGTTACTAAATCATAGAGCCGCGCGTAATGGGAAATGATCAGGAAGCCGACGCCCTTTTGCTGCAAGGCGGCGATCGTCTGTCCGACCATCGTCAAGGCGTCGATGTCAAGCCCGGAATCGATCTCGTCAAGCAAAGCCAATTTCGGTTCCAACAATAACAACTGGAGGATTTCGTTCCGTTTCTTCTCGCCGCCCGAGAAACCTTCGTTAAGCGGCCGATGGACCATTTCCAGCGGGATTTTCATTTGCTTCGTCGCCTGGTCGAGCGCTTTGTAGAATTGGAACATCGCCAACGGCTTCTCGCGGCGGGTGTTCATCGCCGCCTTGAGAAAATCACTGTTGACGACGCCGGGGACTTCGCTCGGATTCTGCATCCCTAAAAAAAGCCCGGCCCGCGCCCGTTCGTCGGGGCGGAGCGTCAGGACATCCTGGCCGTCGATGGTCATCGTCCCTTTGGTGACCGTATAGCGCGGATGGCCCATGATCGCGCCTAAAAGCGTCGATTTGCCATGTCCGTTCGGTCCCAACAACGCCAGCGTTTCCCCGCTGGCGACGCTTAAAGTCACGCCCTTGAGGATGTCGATGCCTTCGACCTGGACCCATAAATTGTTGATTTCAAGTTGCGCCACGATGTTTCTCCTAGTCTTAAATCGCCATTATTCTATCACTGTGACGTCGGGCGACCTAATAATATGATATTACATTTGGTCCGGGCTTGCTTCCGTAGGGCGTCGTCAATCATGCTGGCGCCGGCGTTAATGGCGTCAAAAACGCCGATCGGCGCTTTCCCCGTTGGCGAATGGTGTATTTTGTTGTTGAATTACTAATAGTAAAATACTAAAATATCAATGCTGTATTTATAGGAGGAGGGCATTTATCAAATATGAATAAAGGCAAACTAACACTCGCGCTTTTGTCGGTCGTATCGCTTTTGACGTTGGCGTCATGCGGCGATCCGCTCGAGGAAAGCACCGAGGGTTATGTCATGACATTAACAAGCCCCAACGGTACGGAAATCCATTACACGACCGCCGATCTGTTCGAGCGGTACAAAGGCAATGCGACCGGCGTCGCCAAGTTCTACGAGGCGGTCACCGAAGTCATCATCCGCAACGAGATGCAATTGCCGGAGAACGCCGGTCAGTTGGCGGAAATCATGGAGAAGGCCGAAAACCGCGTCGACGGGGTCAAGGAAACAGCGCGCAGCAACGCCGAGACCAACAACACGAAGTACAAGGACGAACTCGATTCGCAATTCGCGACGTACAACGTCGAGGACCTCGATGAACTGAAAGACCATTTCGCCTACGAGTTCATGAAGACGGAAGTCCAAGACGACTTCTACGACGACAACAAGGCCGAGATGCTGTCGGGGGCGACCGATTACGTCGGTTATCTCGACGCCAAGCTCCCCTACCACGTCAAGCACATCCTGGTCAAGGTATCCGATGGCAGCGTCGCCCTCTATGATGGCGCGATTACCGAAGCCGAAGCCCGGAAACTGGCCTCGGTCATCAAACGTCTGGCTATCCGCCAGAACAGCGAGACCTTCGGCGACATCGCCCGCGAAGCGAGCGAAGACACCGGCAGCGCCGCCAATTTCGGCGATCTCGGCATCATGAGCAAGTCGACCGGCTACGTCAACGAGTTCAAACTCGGGGTCTACGCCTATGACGCCCTCTATAACCAAAACGCCGAAGTCGTCGCCAACAAAGCCAAACTTTCGATTCCCGCCGACGCCGCGACCTATGTCGAGTCGCTCGGTTTGGGTTCGATCCCGTATCAAGCGGCCCTCAAACTTGAGGAAGTCGCCGCAATCACCAAAGACGCCAACGGCGACAAAGTCAACGACGGCGACGCCAAGTATTTCCCGCGCAACGTCTACTACAACAAATTCTTCAACAAGCACAACGTCAGCGTCATCACCCCGACGAACACCGACGGAACGGCCAACGCCGCCTACGAAGCTCTGCTCGGCTTCCAGGCCGTCGCCGAACTGGGCGGCCAGAAAGCCCTCGTCGACGAAGACGGCAAAGTCATTCTCGCCGTCCGCGCCGGGACCGGCTCCGGAACATCCGGATACCAAGGCCTCCACTTCATCGTCGTCGAACGCTCGGCCCTCGTGGACACCGCGAATAACGGCGTCACCCTCGACGAGTACTACACGACGGAAATCCCGGGAACCTCGACGTTCCCCAAAGACGGTTCCGACAACGAACTGATCACCTATGTCAATTTCATGAAGACGACGACCAAAATCTACAAGGAACGGTCGGAGACGATCACCACCGAAATCAAAGGCTTCGACAAGATGCTCCAAGCCCGCATCTACGAGAAACTCGCGGCGCGCCAGGGCATCAGCTTCGTCGACGCCGACCTCGAAGCCGCGATCGAAAATTATATTGCGGTCACGCGCGCAAGCAACGCCTTCCAGGAAGAACTGACATATGACGAGAACTGGGCGACCTTCGTCCGCTTCCTCGAGTATCAGCAGTGGCAACGGCAACGGCTCATCGACGAAGATTGCGCCGAGACGTTCCTGACCGCCGACGTCGCTCCCGAATACCAAGCCGGAGGAGTCTGCTATGTTAAAAAATAAATTCAAATACGCCTTGGCTTTGAGCGGGGCGCTCCTACTGGCCGACTGCGATATCATCGCCCAACCGTCCGATTACGAAGAACCGTTGCTCGGCGATCTCGTGACCGACATCGACAAGAACGTCGCCTCGGTCGTCTATGACTTGCTTCGCGACGCCGGGACCTTGAACGAACAAGCCAAGAACGACGTCTTCAACCTCATCGCCGACGACGTCTTCGGCAAATACGCCGACAACCTGACGTCGACCGATCCCGTGAAACAGGCTTTCGTGGCCGATGTGAACGCCCGCGTCAACGAAAAGATGTACAAGGCGATCACCTCCGGTTCCTACGAAACGCGCAGCTACTTCTACGAAGAACGCTTCGCCGACTACGTCAAGAAACTTCTTTACCCGGTCGCCTACGACGCGCTTGAAGGCTACGTGTCCGATTACGTCTTCCTGCCCGTCTCCCAAGACGACATCCTCAGCGGCGCCGCCCTCGAAAACGCCATCCACATGGAGTACTACGAGGAATACATCCTCGGCGAGCTGATTCCCCAAATCTACCGCGAAAAACTGATCGAGCAATACGTCATCGACCAGGACTACGCGACGATTGGCCGCAGTTACGCCCGCAAGGTCAACTACATCTCGATCACCGTCTCCGACAGCCATCCGGAAGCCGTCAAATACCTGATGGACACCTTCATCGACCAATACATCCTCGCTCCGGCGGCCACGGCCGCGGATGCCGATCTCGAAATCCTGGCGCGCACCTGGCGCGGCCTTGACATCGGCGTCGGCAGCGACGAGGAACAGCTTCTGCTCGACGCCGGACTCGACGTCTCGAAGACGCTTAACGGCGACCTTCTGACCCAGTACGACAAGATCAAGCTCAATCCGCAACTGACGGATACCGCCGCCGAAAACGACTTCACCAACAACGGCACCTACACCCCCGAAGAAGGCCTTCTCGTCAAACAGAACGCCCTCCGCAAACGCGACTTCGTGACCGATGGCTGGTTCGTCAAGACCGGCGGCCTCGAAGCCCTGCCGACCGAAATCCGCAACCGCCTGTTCAACATCGGCGTCGCCAACGGCGTCGACAAGGCGATGGACGAATTCGATCCCGAATACACCGGTTCCGAAGAGCAGACGTCGGACTATGTCCGCAACATCCACGGGAACTACTACCTGATTCCCCAAAACAGCCAGCAGATCGTGGATCCGAACATCCCTAACCGCGACTTCCTGCTCTACGACGCCAGCTCCAGCACCTACTACATCATCCAAATCGAGGAAGCCGTCAACACGACCAAGCTCAACAAGAGCGAAACCTCAACGACCAATTACGACGCCCTCCATCCGGAAACGGAAGGATACCGGGCCATGATCGCCCAGGAAGTCGCCAAGGTGCTCGGCACCCGCGACGCCAACAGGACCTCGGCCTTCACCCACTATCTGAATGAATACGCCATCGTCTTCCATGACCAAGACATCTGGGATTACTTCAAGACCTCGTTCCCCGACGTCTACGACACGACGACCAAGTAACGTCTACCGATTGGATGACAAAGCCCGCCCGCGGCAGCCGCGCCGGGCTTTTTCTTTTGACATGTCTCGCGGTCTATGCGTTAGCGTTATTAGTCAGACTATTATCTTTTATGTATAATAAAATTCGAGGTAACCGCTATGAAAGACTGCCTGTTCTGCAAAATCGTCAGTGGTCTTATCCCGGCCACGAAAATCTACGAGGATGACCACGTGTTGGCCTTTCTGGACATATCGCAGACGACCATCGGCCACACGCTCGTCATCAGCAAAGTCCATCATGACAATTTCTTGGCCACCCCGAAAACGACGATGAACAAGGTCATGAACGTCGCCCAACGGATTGGCCAAGCGCAGATGAGCATGCTCAAGGCCGCCGGGGTCAACATCCTCAGCAACAACTACAAGGCGGCGGGTCAATCGATCCTTCATTTCCACGTCCATGTAATCCCGCGTTATGATCTTAGCGACAACCTCCGCATCGAGATGTTCGAAAACAAAAAGCGGGGCGAGCTGAATCTCCCGGTCCTTGCCAGTCAGCTGTCGGAAGGAATGATTAAAAAAGAAGGCTAAGCCTTCTTTTATTTCTTGCCGTTTTTTGGTTGATACAGCACGCGGTCGTCGAGCGTGAACACGCGGGCGCTGAAGTCGCCCGGCTCGATCCCCTCGAGCGCCTTTTCCATCATCACGATTTTGGCGTCCATGTCGTCGATCAGGCTCAGCACGAACGCTTCGCGCGTCATCGGGATGACCGGCGAGCCGAATTCCTGTTTTCCGTGATGGGAGATGACCATGTGGGCAATCAGCGTCGTCAATTCTTCATCCAGCCCGAGCTCGGCGGCCCGCTTGATGATTTCGGCGGCCATCAAGGTGATGTGTCCAATTAGTTTTCCCGGAAGCGTGTATTTGGCGATGATCGGACCCGAAAGCTCGACCGTCTTCCCTAAGTCGTGAAGCAGGATCCCGGCCATCAATAAATCGCGGTTTATCGTCGGATAAAGCGGCAGAATCGCTTCCGCCAGGCGCACCATCGACAAGGTATGGAACAGAAGTCCGCTCGTGTATTCGTGGTGGTTTCTCGTGGCCGCCGGATACGTGATGAACGCCTGATAATGGTCTTTGACCAACGAAGCCACCAGTTGTTTGATATTTTTATCGGTGATGGAGTTGATGACGTCCGCCAGTTCGGTCTCCATTTCTTTCAAGGGACGCGGCGCCGACATCGTGAACAGGCTCGGGTCGATTTTGGCCAAGGGAAGGCCCTGGACCCCGGTGATCTTCAGCTGCAGGTTGCCCCGGTAATTCAAAACGTCGCCGGTGATCTCGACGATATTGCCGACGGCCAAGGTGTCGATGTCGGCTGGGAGGACGTCCCAGAGTTTCCCATCGATCGAACCCGTCTTGTCCTGGAGCGTCACCGTGAGGTAGGTCGCCCCCGTCGTCGTCACCCCTTTGGCGGCGTTGGTCACCAAGTACCGGCCGCTGATGCGGTCGCCGTCATGCAGATCTTTAACCAATGTCATCATTGTTTCCTTCTCCTAACACCGCGCTGATATCCCCATAATTATACCCTTTTTGGAGGAGATACTTGACGATTCGGTCCTGCCGTTCCCGGCCTTTGTATTTTCGGTCGTATTTACGATGGGCAATCGCCAGTTCCTGCCGCAGTTTCAGCCGTTCGTCGCCGGATTCGCTTGCCATCCGTTCGGCCATCGCCTGGACGATCTCCTCGGGAAAGCCGTGACGGGAATACCACTCGTAGACGGCTTCCCGAGCGGCCAACCTCGCCTTGTTGATTTGCGCCCGCTGAACGCGGGGATACAGTTCGGCTGCCTTTGCCATTTCCTGGTCATGGTCATAATGGATTTCCCTTAGTTTCTCCTCAGTAATCCCTTTGACGCGCAAGTCCTCGATGATGTGGTAGAACCCTTCCAGCCGCGCGTGGCCGTATTCAAGCCGTTCCTTTAGGAACGCCTCGTCGTCGAGTAACGCGTATTTCCCCAGTTTGTCAATCAAGACATGGACCATCCAGCCTTTGGCTTGGCGCGCGTAGAGTTTGTTTATTATCTGTTTTTTTGTATAGAGACCCTTGGCCACGAGCCGCATGACATAGCATTCGTGCTTGTATAGCTCGGCCGCTTCCCCGATTTCGCCCAATTCCGTCGGCGTCAAAACCTTGCCGACATACAAATAATGGTCGGTGAAAGCTTCCGGCGTCAGGTTGTAATCCTTTTCCCCGATCGTCACGCGGATGCTCTTTTTGAGGTAGCGGATGGCGGTGACGGCGTTACCAGAATTTGCGGATGGCACGGTTATACACCTCCATGATGTGGTCATAGAAGCTGTCGATCGAATATTTGTCGAGGGCGCGCAAGGCGTTAGCGACGATCTTCTTCTTGTTAGTAGGCGTCAAGGCGGCGACGCGGGCCAGCTTTTCCGGGAAATCGGAGACATCGGTAAAGAAAAAGCCCGTTTCGTTATCGTAAATGGTATCCCGTAAATTATCGTCATATCTTGCGAGCACGAGCGTATGGCTGGCCATCGCCTCCATGAATGTCAGCCCTTGGGTCTCGGTAATCGAGGCCGATACGAACACGTCGCCAAGATGGTAATAGAAAGGAACTTCGGTACTTGGGACGGCACCGACGAAGATGACGCGGTCGCCTAAACCCAACTTTTGCGTCAGTTCCTCGAGTTCCGGGCGCGCCGGGCCGTCGCCGACGAGCAAAAATTTGCTTGGTGTCTTCTCGTTTTTAATGTACGCGGCGTATCCGTTCAAGAGCACGTCGATGCTTTTCTCGCTGGCGACGCGGCCGAGCGACAAAAGGACGAATTTTCCGTCAAGACCATGGTCGGCCTTGAACTTTTGGAGTGCCGCCCGATTGGCCGAAGCCGGGTCGAACTTCGAGAAGTCGATGCCCGTCGGCACGATGTTGATGTAGCGGTCGGCCCCGTACTGCCGGAAGGCGTCTTTGGTCTTTTCCGACGGAGAGATGAATTCGGTGCACTGCATCGCCACGTATTTCGACCAGACGCGGACGACGCTTTTGGCGAGGCGGTCGAAACTTTCGCCCTTGCCGGCGTAATGGGTGTAATCCTCGTACATCGTGTGGTAGGTGTTGACGACGGGGATGTTTTCCCTGGTGG
>Ga0172368_10001714_pt1 | contig 29273 bp, 21 predicted proteins | sample Lak11m_FD_114540 | JGI IMG/M metagenome (GOLD analysis project Ga0172368, IMG submission 114540) | Freshwater microbial communities from Kabuno Bay, South-Kivu, Congo - kab_022012_11m | ecosystem: Environmental > Aquatic > Freshwater > Lake | place: Democratic Republic of the Congo: South-Kivu...
CATCGTTGTTTCATCTCGCCGGTTTCCCCGGCCTTTTTCCTTGTCTTCGCTGACTGTCATCTTTATTCAATTTGTAAAGTTCTTTTCGCCGTTTTTAGGCCTTTTCTAAACCGTGCCAAAAAAGGTTTAATTGGCGTACAGATGATGATGCTGGGGGGCAAGGTGCGTGAGAAGGGTGCCTATGCCGTTTTCCAAAAGCTGGCCGATATGGGTTTTCACTGCGTGGAAATCTCCCAAATCCCGATGACCCCTGAAAATGTGGCCGCCATGCGCAAAGCTTGCGATGACTTTGGCGTTAAAGTGGCGGCCTGTTCCGCGGCCCTCGAGCCGATGGGGCCGGGACGCGGCGACGCGCTGACGACCGATTTTGACAAGATTGTGGCCGATTGCAAGGCGCTCAATTGCAGCCTGCTGCGCATTGGCATGCTGCCGATTGGCTATATGGGCAACCGTGAAAAGGCCCTGGCGTTTGTCCAGCAGGCCGAGGCGATGGCCGAGCGCCTGGCCTCCCACGGGATCGACCTGTATTACCACAACCACCACGTCGAGTTCGAAAAATATGACGGCAAGTATTTGATGGACATCATCAAAGATTCCACCCAAAAACTTGGCTTTGAACTGGACGTCTTCTGGATCCAGCGCGGCGGTGAAAACCCGGTTAAATACATACAGCAATATTCCGGGCGGATCAAATTGTTGCATCTCAAGGACTATCGCATCAAGTTTGATGTCGCCAAACTCGAGGGGGAATTCTCTTTTGAAAAGTTTAGCGCAGCCTTCAATGGCGCGGTGCAGTTTGCCGAGGTGGGCGAAGGCAGCCTGCCGATGAAGGAAATCATTGAGACCGGCCTGGCCTGTGGCAGCGAGTATTTCCTGATTGAACAGGATGATCAATATGGGCGCGATCCCTTTGACTGCCTGGCAACCAGCCGTGATAACCTGATCCAGATGGGCTACGCGGACTGGTTTACGGTGTGAGGTATTAACAGGAATTACTGAAAAGGGAGTGCGTTTTTGCAAGCTGAAAGAGAACTGGTTATCCATCCGCGGATCGCCAGGGAGAATAGCTCAAAAAGGAATACGGACGTAATCCGTTTCTTACGGTTAAGGAAACCTGATCATTATTTCCTTTGAAAATGGGTTTAGGAGCGCGCCTGGTCTTCGGCAATTCGCACAATCCCGTTTGAGCCATCCACTTCTACCCATTGACGATCCTGCATTAACTGGGTCGCATCGTCCAGGCCGGATACGCATGGGATGCCGTACTCACGCGCCACCACCGCGCCGTGCTGCAGCGCGCCGCCGATTTCGAGGATAATCCCTTTGGCGTTGATGAACAGCGGTGTCCAGCCGGGGTCGGTGGCGCGGGCAACCAGAATCTCGCCGGGGAGCAGCGGTTTTTCATCGGCAAACCGCAGCACTTTCACGCGGCCTTGCACCACACCGGGCGAGATGGGCACACCGCGCAAAGCGCCATCCGTCACAGCTTTGCGCGGCGGGTAAAAAATTTTGCCGCGCGAGTCGAGAATGCGCGCCGCCAGTTTGCTCCTGCGAATCTTATGAATCAGTACCGAGCGTTCGTGTGCCAGCGCGCGCAAATCCAGAGCTGAGTCAGCCTGGGCGATGTCAATATCGGCGATGGTCAGGTCAAAGATTTGTTGGGGAGTATCGAGCCGTCCAGTGGCGACGAACAGTCGGCCAATTGCCAGGGCCTGGCGGCGGAACAGGTCAATCACCTTGATGACATAGTGCTTGGGCGTTTCACGGTAGCCGCCGAAGGTCAGCCAGCGCTTGTAGGAGCGTTCAAAGGCGCGGGCTATGCTCTTGCCTTTTTTTAGGGCAACCTGGTACAAGGCGTGGTAGGCGGCTTCGCGTTTGGCGCGGGCAGTCTCGAAAAATGAGCGTGAACCATCCACCGGCATGTTTTTGAGTTGTTCAAACAGGCGGGCCGGATCTTCGTAGGGGCGCGGCGTGGCTGGATCAATCTCGCCGGGGCAGCGGAAGCCAAATTCTGTTAGAAAGTCTTCCCAGCGGCGGATAAACTCAGGGGTAATGGAACCCTGCCGTAAAGCGGAAAGGAAAGCCGCCGCGTTGTCGAAGCGTTTGACTTCGGCTGAGTCCGCCAATGCATACATCGCTTCGCCCATTTGTGTGGTTTTGTTGCCCGGCAGCGCAATTCCCAGATTAACCAGATGATCTTGCGCCTGAGGCGTCTCGACCTTGAACAGACCCTTGATGCGCCTTTGGGCCATTTGGCCGGCCAGGATCATTGGAATGCCGTGATCTCCGTAGAAAAAGGTGAGCAGATCCGTGAGGGCAACAGCAGTTTTGTGTAAGTTTATTCCAGGACTGGCTGTACTTGGCTTCACTTTAAATTTATCAAGTTTGCGGTTTTCTTCGGGCAGGGCGGTCTGGTAACGGTTCAGCACATGCTCCGGGCGGATATAGGCCTCGAGCGCATCCTTGAGCATTGGCAGCACCTTGAACATCATCTGCCCGCGCATGGCTTTTAATTTTGCGGGCAGTTGGCCGCCCGTGTATTGTTTCATATCAATCCCATCCAGGATTTCCATCACGCGCGGATCGCCCATGCTGCCCGGCGCAAGCGCGGCATTTTGCATACCCATCATCATGGCATGGGAGATATTCATGTAATAACCGCCGCCTGCTGTGAAGGTGACGCCATCCAGTCCGACCGCGCCCTCAGCCACCGGGCCGCCCACTTTGTTAAGCAGCAGACCGAGAAAATCGGTCCCCAGCACCGAAAGCGGTTCTTGCAAACCCTGTTCAATCAAGGTGGAGTTGGCGTACAGGCGTTTGGGCTGCCCGGGCGCGGTGATCATCTCTGGCGGCAGCGGCAGGTACGTGGTGATCGGGCGCGCCTGGAGCAGCAAGAACTGCCCGCTTGCCAACGCCCATTCAATATCCACTGGTTTCTGAAAATACCCTTCTACTTTTTCAACCAGCCTGGTCAGTTCTAAAGCCTGGGCGGGCGTAATGGCGGTTTGAGCCTGGTCTTGGTGGACCGATTTAACTGTTCCGCCCTTCGTATTTAGCCGGGTCCTGAATCGTTTGCTTCCTATGCGCGTTTCAATGATCTCGCCCCGAATTTTGTCGATGACAAACAGGTCTGTATCGGCCTCGCCAGCCACGACCGATTCACCCAACCCGTAATTGGCATTGATCACAACTTCATCGTAGCAGTTGTTGAGCGGGTTAACCGAAAAGGCGACTCCGGCGGCGTCGGCATCTACCTGACGCTGGATGATCATGGCAATCCGCGGCTGGTCAAGCAGGAAACCGTGTTCTTTTTTGTAGACAAACACTCGCTCATTGAAACTGGATGAAAACGAATGGCGGATGGCCGCTTCAATGTCATCCAGCCTGACCCCGAGCGTGGTCTCATAACCCCCGGCAAAAGAGGCGCCTTCCAGATCCTCCTCTGGAGACGAGGAGCGCACGGCGTACAGGCATTCACCATGCTGCGCGCGAAAGTCAGCCAGGGCGGTATGCAGTTCCCTGCGTTGTTCAGATGTCAATTGGAGTGCGGAGCACGAGGCTTGAAGAGCCCTCGCCGCCGGGCCAATTTCCTCTTCGCCGACTATTTCCTGCCATGCCTGGGATTGGTTCACAAGATCGAGCCACGGCTCGAAAAAACGGACGGTCAACACCAGCCCGGGCGGGATGGGCATCCCGGCGGCGGTCATCTGCATCAGCGCCAGTGCTTTGCCGCCCACTTGCTCATGAGGCGGGAATTTAGGGAAAGTGAAGGGGTAAATCACGTTTGTGTCGGCGGTCATCTTCGTAAGGAAACTCCATAATTTTAGAGTATAATCAGCTAGAGATTGCATAATTATAGGTGATATGTTGTAATTGTCAATGATTAATGCTCTAAAAATTATAAATATGTTTGCGGAATGGGGCGGTTTGCCCTATCGCAAGGAGCAAAAAATGGACGGATTTGAACGCCGCAAAGAACAGAGCAAGGAAGATATTCGCAAAGCTGCCTGGGAATTATTCAGCCAGTTTGGCGTAGACCGTGTCAGCATTGCCGATATCGCGCGCAAAGCTGGAGTCTCGCAAGCGACGATCTATAATAACTTTGGCGGCAAGGATGCCATTGTGCGTGAGTTTGTCACTGGTGCCGTTGAACACTTGATCTCACGTGTTGAAGAAGTCCTGGCTCCCAGCCTACCTTATCATGAAAAAATGGCTGTCTTCTTACAGTTGATTGCAGAGATCATGTCCAGCGGGCAGCCATCAACAGCTGAACGGACCATGTTTGCCAGCAGCATGGATGTGCAGAACGACCCCCACATCAGTAAAATCCGTGCCGCCGCCCGCGAGAAAATGACTGGATTGATGCTCAACCTGGTCAATGAAGGCCGCCAGCAGGGTCAGGTGTCAACCACCACTTCAGACGCGGCGTTGGTTATATATTTTGGCGCGTTTATGGATATCTTTAGCCATCCGGAACTGCAACTGCGTTTCTTTCAATATCCCGGCATCTTGAAAGACCTGGGGGCCTTGATGATGTTTGGTTTGAAGGGCGAACACTAAAGCGGGTCACTCCGGGCGCTGCGGCAAATATGCCGCAGGCAGCCGGACACTGACGCTCAGTCCGCCCTGCGGCAGGTTCTCGGCCGCGACCTGCCCGCCCTGGGCTTCGACGAGCTGCTTGACAATCGCCAGTCCAAGACCAGACCCGCCGCTGTGCCTGGCGCGCGATTTATCTTTGCGCCAGAAGCGCTCGAAAATGTAGGGCAGGTCTTCGGCGGGAATGCCGGGACCGCTGTCGTTGACGCGCAGCTCGCCCCAGCCGGGCTTAAGAGCTACACTCAGCCAGACCTGCCCGCCTGCGGGGACGTAACGCAAAGCATTGCCGATCAGGTTGCCGATGACCTGTTCGGTGCGCTGTGCATCCGCCAGGATAATCACAGGTTGGGAAGATGAATCCAGGCTTAATGTTATGTTATTTTCACTGGCCTGAGCGTGCAACAGTTCAACCGAATGAGCAGCCAGGGCCGTCAGGGAGACGCTTTGCAGATCAAACGTCAGCTGGCGCGATTCGGCCAGGGTCAGCAGGCGCAGGTCTTCCACCAGGCGTTCGAGCAGGTGACTGGCTTTGAGGGCCAGGCTGATATGTTCACCGTCGGCGGGGTAAACGCAGTCAATCATACCTTCCAGTCGCCCGCGCAGGGCGGTCAGTGGGGTGCGCAGCTCGTGGGCGATGTCGGCGAGCAGTTCGCGCCGTTCGCGGTCGCCGCGCTCGAGTGCGCCGGCCATCTGGTTGAAGCTATCGGTCAGGGCGAGCAGATCTTGCGGCCCGCGCGGCTGGACGCGGGCATCCAGCCGGCCGGCCGCCACGGCGCGCGCGGCGGCGATCACCTCAGCCAGCGGAGCGACGACTCGCTGTGAGAGCAGTATGACCAGCGCCGTGGCCAGCAGCAGCAAAAATGCGCCGACCAGGACGGCTGGCTGCAAGATGGTGAGGGTTACTGGCAGCTGACTGGGAACCGACTCGCGGTCGTAGATCAGGGTTCCCACCGTCTGGCCATTGACCTGGATGGGGACGCTGATCTCATGTAGTTGGGGTCGATACGGCACTCCAACCTGCGGGCTATCGGATCTGCCGTGGTCAAGGATGATCACGCGCCGCGCGTCGACAAGGGTCACGCGGCTGCTGAATGTGTCTGTGGCGAGGGCAGCCTGGGCGCCCTCCCAGCTGCCGGCAGCCAGGTAATATCCTTCGAGACGGGATAAGATGGGCAGGCGGTCGAGCGGCGGGATGGCCAGGCTGTTGTCAATTGCCAACGCGGTGGCGGCGAACAGCAGCAAGGTGGAGAGCAGTGTGACGCCGACGAATGCGCGCAAGATCAACCAGATGAGGCGGCGGCGAATCTGGCGGGTGGTTTCGGCGATGCTCATTGCCCCTCGAATTTGTAGCCGATGCCGTGAATGGTGACGATGTACTCGCCAGGTTCGAGTTTGCGGCGCAGATTGTTAATGTGCGAGTTGATCGCGCGTTCGTAACTTTCGAACGAAGCGCCGTGCACGGCCTGGGTGAGCTGCCCGCGCGAGAAGATGCGCCCGGGCTGGCTCATCAATGTGGCCAGGAGTTCAAACTCGGTAGCAGTCAACCCCACGGTTTTACCGGGAAGCTGCGCGGTGTAATGGGCGCGATCGAGGGTGACTTCGCCCACGCGCAGCACCTCGCCAGCGGGGCCGCCGCTGCGGCGCAGCACAACCCGCACGCGCGCTACCAGTTCACGCGGGCTGAAGGGCTTGGTGAGGTAATCATCTGCGCCCAATTCCAGGCCGATCAGGCGGTCGGCTTCCTCGACGCGCGCGGTTAACATGATCACAGGCACGTCGCCGTCACGGCGCAGCGCGCGGCAGACGTCCAGCCCGTCCATCTCTGGCAGCATTAAGTCGAGTACGACCAGGTCGGGTTTTTCGCTGCGCGCCGCGGCGAGCCCTCTGACGCCGTCCGCGGCGGCAACCACCGTGAACCCCGCCGCCTTCAGATAGTCGCGGCAGATGTCGATAATGTCGGGGTCATCTTCGATCACCAGGATTTTTTTGGGCATGGCTGACCTCTTGCAAAATTATAGTGCACCCGGGGGTTATTCGTAGCGCAGCGCTTGAATGGGATGCAGGCTGGCAGCGCGGAAGGCCGGGTAGATGCCGAAGAAGACCCCGATCATGACCGAGAAGCAGAAGGCCAGCGCGATCGAACTGGCGGTCAATTCTGCCGCAATCAGGCCAAGCACGGTCACCAGCCAGGCGACGCCAACCCCAAAAGCGATGCCCAGCAGGCCGCCCAGTACGCTCAGGGTAACCGTCTCCACCAGAAACTGCTGCAGGATCTGGCTTTTGCGCGCGCCAACCGCTTTGCGCAGCCCAATTTCCCTGGTGCGTTCGGTGACTGAAACCAGCATGATGTTCATGATGCCAATCCCGCCCACCAGCAGCGAGATGCCCGCGATCGCTCCCAAAAAGACCTGCAGGGTGGTAGAGATGGTGTCGAGGGTGGAGAGGAAGTCGCTCTGGCTCATCACGCTGAAGTCTGGATCTTCGTTGGCCTTGACGTGGTGCTCCTTGCGCAGGATGCGTTCAGCCTGGGCCATCACGCTGTCCACTTCGCCGGGGGAACTGGCCGACATGGCAATCGCGCTGAGCAAGCGGCGGCCATCCTGGGCGGCAGTTGCGCCAAACAATTTTTCATACCCGGTCTCAAGCGGCACCAGGACCACATCATCGGAGTTTTGGATGCTGCCGCCCTTGGCCTCGAGGACGCCGACGACCTCAAAGCGCACGCCGTTGATTTTGATCTCTTTGCCAATTGGGCTGCGGCTGCCAAACAGAGTTTGAGCTGTGTCCGGGCCGATGACGGCCACGCGAGCCTGGGTGTTGTTATCGTTGGCGGTGATGGCTCGCCCGCTTTTCACCTGGCTGGCGCGCACGGGGAAGTAGTCCGCGGTGACGCCGGTCACGCTGACACGCGTATTCTCAGCGCCATATATAACGGTATAGGTGGTTTGAAAGGTGGGTGAGATGGCGTCCACCCCGCTGATGCGCCGGTCGAGCGCTTCGTAGTCGCTGTAATAAAGACCGCTGCTGGCGCCGTTCATGCCGGCTGAGCCGATCTGCAGCTTGCCGGGCGTGACGGAGACGAGGTTGGCCCCGATGCCCTCAATCTGGCCGGTGATGCTGTCGCTGGCGCCGGCGCCGATGGACAGCAGGGCGACAACCGCGCCAACGCCGATGATGATGCCGAGCATAGTTAAGATCGAGCGCATTTTGTTGGCGGTTAATGCGCGCAAGGCGATTGTGATGTTTTGGGTGAGCAGCATTGAACACCTACGCTGTCTCGGCCGGGCGATGCGCTCCGGCGGATAAGGGATTGGGATTGGCTTCATCCGAAATGATGCGCCCATCGGCGATGCGAATGATGCGGCCGGTGTGGTGGGCGATGAATTCGTCGTGGGTGACCAGGATCACCGTCTGGCGGTTCTCGCGGTGCAGGGTCTGAAACAGCTGCATGATTTCCGCGCCTGTGCGGCTGTCCAGCGCGCCGGTGGGTTCATCGGCCAGAATGATGGAAGGCTGGTTGACCAAAGCGCGAGCAATGGCGACGCGCTGCTGTTGGCCGCCGGACAGTTCGTTGGGGTGGTGATGGATGCGGCTGCCCAGGCCAACCCGTTCGAGCGTGCTGGCGGCCCTGGCGCGGCTGGCGCTGTTCAGGCCGGTGTAGGCCAGGGGCAGCATCACGTTGTCGAGGGCGCTGGTGCGCGGCAGCAGGTTGAAATGCTGGAAGACGAACCCGATTTTGCGCCCGCGCACGTCCGCCAGCTGGTTTTCTGACATGCCGCTGACCGCTTCCCCGTCCAGGATATACTCGCCCGCGCTTGGCACATCCAGGCAGCCGATTATCGACATGAGGGTGCTTTTGCCTGAGCCGGATGGGCCCATTATCGCGGCCATTTCGCCCGGTTGGATGGAAAAACTGACATGATCGAGGGCGTGGATGGTTGTATCGCCCATTTGAAAGGATTTGGAGAGGTTGATCGCCTGTAACATTGCGCGCCTGCCTAATTTTCAGCCAGCGGGTTGGGAGCCTGGACACCGTTTTGATAGCGCGCCTTGACGCGCTCGCCGGGATTCAAGTCGCCGCGCACAACTACCAGGCTGCCGGCTTCTACTCCGCTTTCGACGGCCACGCGCCTGGCGCGCCCGTCTGCGTCAAGAACTTCGACGTATTCACCTGTGCTGTCGTTTTGCAGCGCGCTGGCGGGCACGGCTAGCGCATTTTGCGCTCCACCGACCTGGATCGTCACGTCCGCTGTCGCGCCCAGCAGAAGCGGTTCTTTCGCGGGTGCGAGCTCGATGCGCACGGCATATTTGACCAGCCCGGAAGTGTTTGCACCGACCGGGTTGATCCATGTGACTGCGCCTGTCAGGGTTTGGCCGGAAAGCGTATCGATGCTGATGGCCGCGAGGCTGCCGGGCACAACGCGGGCGATATCGGCTTCATCCACCTGCAAGTCGATATACAGGCTGGTGCGATCCGCCAGGATCAGCGCTGGGCTGCCCGCGGCCACGATATCACCAGGGTGCTGCTCGACCGCCAGCACTTCGCCGTCAAAGGGAGCGACAATTTTGAGTGTGTCCAGCGTGGCTTGAGCCGCGCTGACCCTGGCCCTGGCGGCGGCCAGGTCTTGTGGATTGGCGGCAACCAGTTTTTCATAGGCATCTTGAGACGCGCTCAGCAGTTTTTCGGATGATTGCTGATAGGTGGCTAACGAATTGTTGATGGCGACCGCCGTTTCGTAGTCTTCCAATGACGAGACGAAATCAATTGCAGCTGTCTCATAGGCGCTTTGGGCGGAGATGATGTCATCGATCAGGTCCGCGTCGTCGGGGTCCAGCCTGCTGCGCAGGCGAACTGTAAGCGCCGCAAAATCGTAATCGCCCGCGACCTGCAGGGCCTGGCTGCGCGCCGTCCAATAATACCACTGCGAGGCGGGGTCTGCGCTCAGCGCGTATGCATCCAACGTGCTGTCCAGGTCAGCCTGCGCTTCGGTCAGCGTGTCATATTTTCTGCTGTCTCCGCCGGTTGAGTGGGCGGAGAGCGCGTCGGATAAATCCTTGCGCAGGGTATTCCAGGCGGCATATGCGCTGGCGAGATTCACCTGGGCCAGCGCGCGCGCCTCGCCGTCCGGATTTTGCAGGGCATTCAACTGCAATTGTGCGCTGCGCAGATCGGCTTCAGCAGCGATGACGCTGGCGGCGGCGCTGTTGGCCTGCAAGCTGAGCAGGGTGTCGCCCGCTTTGACATGCTCGCCTGCCTGGACATAGACCTTTTCAACCGTGCCAGCGGTCTTCCATGCGAGGCTGGCGTAGGAATTGGCCTGGATGTAACCGCTGGCATCGACTGTTTCGGTGACTTCCAGAGTGGTGACCAGAGCAGAATCGGCGGGTGACGCCTGTCTGGCAGGGATGGATGAAGGCTGGAAATATAGCGCAGCGGCGGCGATGACAGTCGCTGTTGTAACCAGCCATGGGATCAGACTCTTGATTTGATTCACGTGCGTTTCTCCTTGTGGTGTGATCTGTTGATCCAAGGATAGCGCGCGTTTGTAAAGAAATTATCAAGAGCTGAACGAGGATGATCAAGAAAAGCCTGGCCGCGCTGGCGCGCTTTGCAGCCAGCCTCCGGGCAGGGCGCAGGCAGACTCAATCAGTAAAAACATCGTCGGCGTCTTCGTCAACGCAGCAGCCGGGCAAATTCAAATCTCTTTCGAACTGGCGCAAACCGCGCAGGATGAACTCCTCAGGCGAAGCATCCAGTTTTTCGATATGGTTGCGCCCTTCTTCAAGAGCCATGGTCAGCGTGTCGGATAATTTCCAGCCGTTTGAATCGAGGTAGAACCCGTCTGGGTCATCCTCGCTGTTAAGAACATCGCTGCTCTCGCTGGCCTGGCGCATCTCCTCGACATGAGCCATTGCGATCTGGTAATACGGCTGCGGCAGCCTCAATTTAATCCCGTTCCACACTGTCTCGCGCAGATTTGGTTGATCATCTCGCATGTTATCTGTCGTCATCTGTATGCTCCTCTAATCCTGCAGGTTAATTGGATGCAGAAAATTTGATTTTGATTTGAGAACGGCCGCGATTGGGGATGACAAATATCATCTCAATAAAGAGGGATGCTGGCAGCGAATTGCAGGCGAAGCCCGCAATTCGCAACCTACTCTCCCCCTTTTATTGGGATGATACAGCGCTAGATCAATTATACAAATTTTGCGCAAAATTTAAACATTCTTTACCTGGGATGTTTGATTTTGCCGCAGCCGGCTGAAGTAAACCGCGCCTAAAAAGATCGCGGCGCAGTTGAGCGAAGCGCCGATAAAAAACGGCAAGGCTGGGACTGATTCGACCAGCCAGCCGCCCAGGACCGTGCCGCTGATCATGCTGATGCTCCAGATGGCATGAAGCAGCCCAAAAGTGGCCGGGTGGCCGCTTTTAGGAACACCGTCGTTGACCCAGACATACATCATGGTGGAAAGCGACCAGGCCGCGGCGATGCCGAGCACGCCAAAGCCAAACAAACCCCAGACCGTGTCATGGGTGAAAGCCAGCCCGACCCCGGCGCTGGCCAGGCCCAGATAGGCGATTGTGGTTGGCAGGCGCGCACCCCAACGGTCGGCTGCGCGTCCCGCCAGCAGTTGGGCCAGCGAGGCGACCAGCAGGTTGGCGGTGCCATAGATCGCCACGGTAATTTTGCTGCCGGTCAGGTTGTTGAGCATCAATGGGATCAGCACGGTTAGCATGCCATAAAAAATGGTTGGCAGGGCGCGCATACCGGCCAGCAAGAGCATATTGGGTTGGCGGGCTGTTGTGGATAAGCCAGACCCAATTGACTTGACAGAAACCTGCCCTGTGGTTTGAGTTTCAAAGCGTGGCATCAAGAGCATCACAGTCAGGATGATGCTGGCGGAGAGCAGCATGGCCGCCGCGGCAAAGGCCTGGTAGCCAGCGCGTTCGATCAGCAGCCCGGCCAGCGGGCTGCCGATCGCGCCGCCCGCCGTGGCGCTGAGGGCATAAAATGCCGCCAGCGCCCCCAGGCCGCCCCGTGCGCTGATCTGAGTCAGGCAGCTGGCCCCGCCAACAGCAGTCAGGGCTGTGCCGGCGCCGCTGAGCAGCCAGAATGCGGCTGCCAGCCAGGGAAACGGCGCAAAAAAGGCCAGGCTGCTCAGGCCGAGCAGGCTCAACCCGGCCAGCAGCACATATTTACTGCCTAATCGCGCGGCGGCCGCACCGCCAACCAGGGCGGTTAACATGCCGATCAGCTGCGAACCAGAGATTATGCTCGAAATGGTCATGGGTGGCAGGCCGAAGCGCTCTTGCAGGTAGATCAGCAAAAACGCGAACTGCGGCATGTCGCGCAGCCCGCCGGTGACCTGGACCAGGATCAACACAAGCGCGGGGATCCACGCCGCGGCCCTGAGCGCGGCCCAGAATTGAAGGTGAGGGCGGCGTAATTTTGGCATTGTGTTCTCCTTGGTTGGCCAGGTTGCTGCAGTCGGCAGGCAGTTATTTTACCCGGGCCGGTACTTTTGCGGGCTGCTAAAAATCTCTGCAAGATCCTTCTCAAAAAAGTAGGAAAGTTGTGTGAAAATTGCGGGCTTCGCCCGCAATTTTCACACAACTTCACCTGATTAGATACCTATGCAAGGGAATTTTTGAATATCGTAGTATGATTTCCCCAGCCGCGCGTTTCATTTTGCGGGGAATCATAGCAGCAGGGCGAGGGTATGAGTAGAAAAGCAGATCACTTTATCCGTTTTTTGGGGTATGTGAAGCCTTATTGGAAAGATGTGTTGTTAGGGACGTTCGGGGGGGTAGTAAAGTTCACCATCCCGCTGCTTGGACCGCAGGTTACGCGGCATTTGCTGGACAACGTGTTTTTAAGCGCTTCGCTTTCGGCAGATCAAAAAGTTGATCAGCTGTTGCTGTTATTGGGCGGATTGATCGCGGTTTACCTGGTTATTTGGACGCCCTGGACGTTTGTGCGCCATTACCTGACCTCGCGGGGCGGGCATCATTCCGTGTTTGACCTGCGCGAACAACTTTATGAACACATTTTGCGCATGTCAGCGTCTTTCTTTGAGCGCAACCGTTCGGGCAGCATTGTTTCGCGCCTGATCAGCGACATCCAGCTGGCTCAAAACCTGGTTGGCAGCGCGCTGACCAACGTCTGGATGGATACGATCTCGGTTTTTGTGGTGCTGTATTTTATGCTGCGCATCGACCTGAACAGCACTTTGGTTGCGCTGGTAACATTCCCGCTCTACATCGTGCTGTTCCGAAGCATGGGCAACCGGATCCGCGCGACGACGCACCGCGTGCAGGAGAAGATCGCGGATATCTCTGGGAATATTCAGGAAAAAGTGGCCGGGAGCATCGTGGTTCACGCTTTCACCCAGGAAGAGAAAGAAGGCCAGGAGTTTCAGCACGAATCCGGCGCTTTGTTTCATTTAACGATGAAGCAGTCGTATTATCAAAGCCTGAATGTGACCGTCAACGGGCTGCTGGTCGCCATCGCTCCGCTGCTGGTGACGCTGTACTGCGGCTACCAGGTGATCCACGGGCAGATGACTGTGGGCAGCATGGTGGCGATCAGCCTGTATCTTGGCCCCCTCTATCTGCCTGTGCAGCGTTTCTCCGAATTGAACGTGGTCTTTTCGAATTCGATGGCCGCACTCGACCGGATCTTTGCGATCATCGATGAAACCCCGGATATTCAGGATAAGCCCGGCGCGCTCGCGTTGAAAACTGTGGCTGGCAAAGTGGAATTTGAACGGGTGTGTTTTTCATATCCAAACAACGGGAGTGAGAAGGAGCAGGACTGTATCCTTTCCGATATTCATTTTACGGTGGAGCCGGGCCAGCGCGTGGCGTTGGTGGGACCCAGCGGCGCGGGCAAGACCACGCTGGTGGGCTTGATCCCGCGTTTTTATGATGTGAAAAGTGGTTGCGTGAAAGTCGATGGGCATGACGTGCGCGACCTGCAGGTGCGCTCACTGCGGGGGCACATCGGCGTGGTCATGCAGGACGCGATTCTATTCAGCGGCACCATTGAAGAGAATCTACGCTACAGCAAGCCGGACGCGAGCCAGGAGGAACTGGTCGCGGCCTGCAAGGCGGCGAATGCGTTGGACTTTATCCTGAACCTTGCCAATGGTTTCCAGTCGGAAGTGGGTGAAGGCGGGTCATTCCTTTCCGGCGGGCAAAAACAGCGCCTGACGATCGCGCGGGCGTTTCTGAAGAATCCTAAAATCCTGGTGTTGGACGAAGCTACCGCCGCGCTTGACGCGGAGGCGGAGCGACTGGTCAAAGAGGCGCTTGATAATCTGATGCTGGGCCGGACGACTTTCATCATCGCGCACCGGCTTTCGACGGTGGTCAACGCTGACAAAATCTTTGTGCTGCGAGATGGGCGGATCATCGAAGAAGGCGCTCACGCCGACCTGCTGCAGTTGGGCGGTCTGTACCATCATTTGTATTCGCAGCAGTTCAAATCTGCGGAAGAATCACTCGATTATTTGCGTTGAGAGAGTATAGCCATGGCATTCACCTTTGAGACCAAACCGGCAGTGGTTCACCACATGGGGGCGATGGATGGCAGCGCTGCCCCACCCAATTCACTCGAAGCAATCCGGACCAGCCTGGCTGCCGGAGCCGCCGTGATCGAAGTTGATATTAACGCTCTCGCGGACGGTGATTACCTGCTGGTGCATGACGACCTGCTGGAAGCCGAGACAGACGGAAGCGGAGCGGTGCTCGCGTGCTCCAGCCAGGATGCGCGCGGCCTGCATATCCAGCATGACAGGGTGGCTACCGCATTGTCCGTGCCGCTGCTGAGCGATGTGATCCACCTGTTCTCATCTTCTGGTGCGTCGACCCGGCTGCAGCTGGATTTCAAGAACCTGACGCCTTTTCAAGACGACGAACCACTGCTGCGCCTGGCGCGCCTGGTGGAGCCGCTGCAGGAGCGGGTGATCGTCAGCAGCGGGGCAGACTGGCAGCTGCGCAAACTGCGTAAGATTGCACCCTGGCTGCGTCTGGGCTTTGATATCATGCTGTATCTGGGTTGGGAGCCGCAAGGCGCGCAGCGCGACCCGCGCGACTTTCCCAGACAGTTGGGCGCGTATGGCTATTATGATGACCACATCCTGGCTTCGCGGCGGGCGATGACACCCTTCGCTTATTTGCATGACCGCTGCGCGAGCCTGGTCAGGCAGGTGGAGGATGTGTCGGTGTTCTATCTGAACCACGGCCTGATTGCCCAGTCATTGCTGGACGGGTTCAACTGGGCGGAACAGCTGCACCAGCACGGCATTTGGCTGGATGCCTGGACAATGGATGTGACGCGGCCGGCGGCTGTGACAAACGCGCCGCTGCTTTATCAAGCCGGGGTGGATCTTTTTACATCCAACACACCGCAGGCGCTGGCCCGGCTGCTGGCTGGATCCTAGGCGGGGCTGCTGCGGAACAGGGCGCGCTCGAGGGCGGCGGCAAACAAGACCCCCGCGCCATACGCGGCGATATCCAGCGGGTCAAACGTGACGCCGAGGGCATAGACACCGAAAAACTGCAAGATTTCCGCTGCGCTGGCGGCAGCAAACACGATCGCGCACTTTACCCACCAAGGGCGCACGAATGGAATTTTGTCATCTGAAATGCAAAACAAGAAATAAAAGGCAAACGGCAAGCCAAGGTCGGCAAAATAGCTGTAATACAGGTCATGCACCAGCCCGCGTGTTCCGCGCAGGGGGTTGAAAATTTGCTCTGCTGCCATAGCCAGGTTGATCAACAGCGCGGTGGTTTTGCGTGGATTCAGGTTCATGGGTTACCTTGAAGTGTGAAGGTGTGTTTCCAAGCATCTCTACAGGTTCATCATACAACGGATTTCCTGGATTGGGCAGTCATGCTTCATCTTCCCTTTTTGCGAGATGGTGACGGTTTGATGTATGATTGACCCTGGAGGTGCGACATGGCAGAAACTTGGCGAAAGGAACTGCGCGATTGGGCCTGGGCCTACGCGCGCGCGACGGCGCAAGAAGAGGGGATTCTGGGGGTGATGATTGGCGGCAGCCTGGCACGGCGCAAGGAGTGGCGTCATTCCGATATGGAGCTTGGGATTTTGGTCGAGACGCGCCAGCCTGGCATCCCTTACTTCAACGTGGACAATGGGCGCGGTGTGGAAAAAATTCAGCTGGTGCGCTCTGACTTGGAAGAGCAGGTTCGCCAGGCCGAGGCTGGAGACGTGAGCGCGATCCTGAATTGGCCCATCCAGTTGTGGACGGGTGTGATCATTGCTGACCCGAGCGGACTTCTGGAGCGCTTCAAGCAGCAGTTCGACCCTGGCTTGTTTAGCGAGGTGGTTTTGCAGAAAAAACGCGCCGACCAGCACGTCAAAATCGAGAAGCTGACCGGCGAGACAGCGGCTTATTTGGATGCTGGCAAACCGGCGGCGGCGCTGACGCGCCTGCGCCTGGCGGTCAACGAAGCGATCCTGGCCCTGCACTGGCATTTCAGCGATCTGCCGCGCAGCCAGAACCGTACCGACAGCCGCCTGCGCCAGCTGTGCCTTCGCTACAGCGCGATGCCGTTTTATGAAATGTACCGGGAGGTATTTCGCCTGTCGGAAACAGCGCGCGTTATTCGCTCGATTTGGCCAGAAGTCAAACCGGAGGTTTTGGAGATCACGCGCCTATGGGGCGATTCGGCGCGGGATTTCTTTGTCTACGCGGTAGACAGCAATTTCGCCTGGCGCCAGCGCGCCGGAATTTTGACCGTTTATCGCCTGTACGTGCCGATCATCGGGTCGGAAGGCCAACGCCTGTTGGAAAAGCTCGATGATCCAGACTGGGCTAACGCGAATCGAAACCTGTGCGCGTTTCTGGGGCTGCAAGAGGTGACAGGTTCTGCTGTGCAGGCGCTGTTGAATGGTGTCCGGCAAACCTGCCAGTTGTACGAGTTATAGTCGCGGGTTAATTTTTCAGGCTGTGGATGGGCGCGGGAATTTTCCCGGCAAAATCGACAAAACGCTGGGATTTTCCCACATTGCGGACCGGGGCGATGGCGCTCTCGCCGAACAGGCCGCCAAACGTGACGAATTCGCCGGCTTCTTTTCCAGGAACCGGGATCAGGCGGACCGCGGTGGTTTTGCCGTTGATCATGCCGATGGCCATTTCGTCGGCGATGATCGCGGAGATGGTGGCGGCATCCACCGAACCGGGGATCGCGATCATGTCCAGACCGACCGAGCAGACGCTGGTCATCGCTTCCAGTTTTTCCAGCACGAGCGCATCATCGCGGACGGCATTGGCCAGGACCTGGTCTTCACAGACCGGAATGAACGCGCCGCTCAGCCCGCCCACGCTTTGGCTGGCGAAGGTGCCACCCTTCTTGACGGCATCGTTGAGCAATGCCACGATGGCGGTTGAACCGGGCGCGCCGACCGAGTCTACCCCCAGGATCTGGATGATCTCGCCGACGCTGTCACCAACATTGGGTGTAGGCGCGAGGGATAGATCAACCACGCCGAAGGGAACGTTGAGGGCCCTGGCAACCTGGCGGCCGATCAATTCGCCGCTGCGGGTGACGCGGAAGGCGGTGCGCTTGATTTCCTCGGCCAGATCGTGCAGGCCGAGGTTCTGACGGCCTTCTTGGGCGATTTTTCGTTCCAACGCGCGGGCGATCACACCGGGGCCGCTGACGCCAACGTTGATTACCACGTCGTGCTGGCCCAATCCATGAATAGCCCCAGCCATAAAGGGGTTGTCGCCGGGCTGATTGGTGAAAACGACGAATTTGGCCGCGGCAAAACCGCCCTGGTCCGCGCTGGATTCGGCGAGGGTTTTAATCGTCTGGCCAAGCAGGACGATGGCGTCCATATTGATGCCGTAACGGGTGGAACCGACGTTGATTGAAGAACAGACTTTGCGCGTAGCGGTTAGCGCGGCGGGGATGGAGGCGATCAGTTCTTTGTCCCCGGGGCCCATGCCATTGGCGACATCGGCGGAAAAACCGCCAAGCAGGTCGATCCCGACTTCGTTGGCGGCCTCATCCAGGGTTTGAGCGATTCGCACGAAGCCCGGCGCGTCAAACCCGGCGCCGACATGGGCGATGGGTGTGACCGCGACGCGTTTGTTGACCACCGGAATGGCATATTCACCGCTGATCTCGTCACAGGTTTGGACCAACCGGCCCGCCTGGCGGATAATTTTGTCTTTAATCGCCTGACAGGTGCGCTCCACCTCGGCGTGGCGGCAGTCCAGCAGGCTGATGCCCATGGTGACGGCGCGCACATCCAGGTTTTCTTTCTGGATCATATCGACTGTGTTCAGAATTTCGTCGGAGCGGATCATAGGTTCACATCCCGGTTCGAAAAATAAAGTTTAGCGGATGGGCAAATTAATCTCATTAACAGCACGGAAAATGTCGTAGTGCTGGAGAACTACGTTGATGCCCTGTTCTTTGGCGAAACTGGCCAGCTCGGCGCGCACAGCGGCCACCGACGGACAGCGGGATAAGTCAACAATCAAGATCATCACATAGGATGAAGCCGAGGTGGTGGTGGACAGGTCAAGGATATTGATGTGGCGGTTGGCACAGAAGGAAGTCACCGTGGCCACAAAACCGATCTTATCGCTGCCGGTGGCGGTCAGGACATAGGCATTTTCTGGGATGGCCGGCGCACCTGGCAGCGCTTCGACCGTGACCTGTTCAACTGCCGCGTCAATGGGGGTCTCGCTGCGCGCATCGACTTCGGCCAGTTTGCGTTCGATTGCGCGCTGGGTAATGCTGGCCGGAAAGGAGGCCAGAAGGATCATGCTGAAGTAGCCGCACAATACACTCTGGCGCAAATCGGCGATGTTGCCCTGCAGTTCGCTGATGGCCCTGGAGACTTCGTAAATAATGCCCACCCGGTCGCGGGACATGATCGAGATGACGTATTGGTTGGACACGCAACGTTCCTTCATGAGGGGATGTGGTGTAGTTTACCATCTTGTTAAGCAAAAAGAGGAGTTTTGCGGCCCTGCCGCAAAACTCCTCTGGATGGGTATGTGGGTCTTAGACGAGGCGGGCGGAGAGAGTGATGTTGGTCGCGGCCAGGGCAGCCGAGACCGGGCAGCCTTCTTTGGTCGCTTCCGCGATCTTCTGGAATTCAGCGGGGTCGATGCCAGACACGGCAGCTTCACTGTCGAGGTGGATCAGGGTGATGCGGGTCTTGCCGTCAATTTTGCCCAGGGTGACCACTGCCTTGGTGACGATGCGGTCGGGGATGAAGCCAGCCGCACCGAGGTTAGCGCTGAGCGCCATCGAATAGCAGCCGGCATGCGCCGCGCCGATCAGTTCTTCCGGATTGGTGCCCACGCCTTCTTCGAAGCGCGATGAAAAAGAATACTGGCCCTCAAAGGCGCCGCTGCCTAACTTCATGCTGCCTTTGCCCTCTTTGAGGCTGCCCTGCCAGACTGCTTCTGCTGAACGAACGCTCATGTTAATTTCTCCTTGTGGTGATCAGTGTTTTTTTGCCTGCTGCTCAGACAGCTGACTTTTGGTTATTTCTATCGTAAGTATAATAAAAATTGCAGAGAAAATCAATCCGATTTATCAGGTTGCTTTGTTTGAATAAAAAAGCGGGCGCTTGCGCACCCGCTTTTTTATTCAAAGGTTTAGAGCATGGTCGCCTGGCCGGATTGGCGCTTGCGCATGTCTTCCTCTTCGGTAGACCAATCCAGGTGACTGTATTCGGGGGGCGTGTTGTCTTTGCGCCAGTTGTGGAAGTCGGCCCAAATGGGGTCGGTCCACATCGAATCGATCTGGGCGGTGGTGTAAACGCCTTCACGCAGGCGCTGCAGGCCAAAGCGGTCGCGCATATTGACCTTTTCGGCCTTGACGCAGCATTCTTCGGCAAGGTGAGGCGGGACGAAGATGATCCCGGCCGGGGTGCCGAGGACGATGTCTCCCGGCATACAGATCGCGCCGCCAATGCGGGTGGGGCTGTTGAATCCGGTCAGGGTCACGTCGCGGATGGGGGTTGGGTCGTTGCCGCGGTAGTAGGTCTGGATGTTGGTGATTTCCATGACTTGCTGGACGTCGCGGATGCCGCCCCAGATGACCTGGCCGCCGCGTTTGGTGCGCCGGGAAACCGCGGTCGAGAGGTTGCCGCCAACAAAAGTGCCTTCATAGACTTTGTCGAACAGGTCAACGACCAGCACATCGTCTTCTACCAGGCTTTCGATGACCCAGGAATTGAAGAAGCCTTTGCGGCCTTCCTGCTTCTGTCCGTATTCGAGCAGACAGGTGTCGAGGTCAGGGCGCTTGGGTACCATCGTCGCGGTGACAGCCCTGCCAACCAGGATTTTGCCTGGATGGATGACTTTCCAATCGCCCTGGAACTGGTACTTGTAACCGTGTTCCCACAGCACGCCCCAGGCTTCTTCGGTGGTCACAAGTTGAAAGCGGCGCAAAATGTCATCGGACACTTTGGGCCGGCCGTTGGCGAAGCGTTCGCCCGTCCAGTTCGGGGTGAGTTGGATGATATCTTCAGGATTGTCGAACCGCATGGTTTCCTCCAGAAAAATGTGATTGTGGGACTTGGGTCTATTATATAACCAACCTGGGCGCCCGCCCGCTAACCTGGCGCTTGTTGGGGCGCGCCGGGGTGATTGGGGCCAAAGTGTTTCAAGATCATCAGCGGTTCCCAGTGGCTGTGGTTGCTGATCGTCACGCCGGTGTGCGCAGCGGCCTCGCCAACGAAGTATTCGTCCGCGCTGAGCTGGCCGTAGCGCAGCATGATCGCGGCCTCGGCATCGTAAAAGCCGAATTTCCCGTGCCCCTGAACCAGAATGCAGCCGTACGCGGCGGAGTCTTTGACGGTCACCGTGTGGCCGGGCAGGACGGTCAGTTCCTTGGCAGAGAAGTATGGATTGGCATAGGTAATCCACTTCTCAACAAACCCGTCTCCCTGCTGGGCTGGCAGCGGCGGGCGGAAATAGTGCTTGCGGTAATGCGCGTCGATGTTCTTGGGCCAGTCCATCAGGCTGAAGATATATTCCAGGTTGCGTTTGCGATCTTCGGGGCAGTTTTCCACCAGGAGTTCGTAGGGGTAGACTTCTCCCGCGCTGACATTTTCCTGGACGGAGTTGACATCACTGTTCCACTGCGGCTCGTAGGTCAGGACGGAACCGGGGGCATGCACGACGCCCGGAGGCGTATACCAGCCGGTGCCCAGCTCGATGCGGTAGGCGCGCGACAGCTCGGTGATGCGGTTATCGCCCGCTTCATAGTTCATCAGGCGTTCCATGACCATGGCAGGTGTGACATCCGGGTCATAGCCAAAATAGGTGACCGGAAACTGGCCGAGGTGGTTATTAAGTTGAGGCGGGAAATAATAGGCTTCGGGTTTGCCAATCCGGCCGACACGTTTGGCGGTATCATCGGTCAGGTGCAGGTGGTGGAAGAGAGGGGCCTGGTAGTCAAAAAATTTGGAGTACATTGGCCAGGTGCCGTACTTCTCCCAGAGGGTTTTGCCGATCAACTCAGCGCCTAATTCGGCCACCGCGTCTTTGAAGAGGAATTTGTCCTCCTGCTTGTCCGAGGGCGCAACATAGCTCATGCCCTCATCTGGCGGGGCCAACGGCCCGTTCATGGCGGCGATGACCGAGGAAAACCAGCGCTCCTTGATCGAGCCGCGCGCGGTCCCAAGGGCATAATAGTCTTCCGGGTGCAAGCGCAGACGCCTGCCGGCCTGGTTGAAGCGGCGCGGCACGAAGACCGGGGCCATGCGGAAAATTCCGTCGCCGCGGTCATAGGCTTCACGAATATTGCGCGAAATGTCCATTGTGAACCTCCTGAGTTATCCAAAAACATCGCGGATTGCTTCCAGGTACCCCATGCCATGCTGGGTATCTGGTTCCAGGTAGCTGCCCTCCGTCCACTCATTCCATGAATTGATGGTCAGGATGGGCGCAGTGGTCGGGCCGGTTTGCATGCGCGCACGGATTTCCTGCAGAGCGGCTTTGAACGCAGCCGGGCTGGCGCCCTCCAGGACGGGGGTGAAGGGGTAGCCCGCATTGGTAAAACAGTCGGACTGCACAGTGCGCGGGCTGGAATCCCAGCCGACCGAAGCGTTAGGGAAATAGGGCAGTCCATACGTATTGCCAGTCTCTTGCCAAAAGCGCACATAAGCCTGAAAGACTTGATCGTATGGCGTGGTTGGAAAAGATTCAAGCGGGACATGGTGGATCCACACATACGAGGTGACGCTGTCGAATCCCAGGGCGGACAGCATTTCCAGCGGGCTGCGGATGGACTGCTCGGAAGGCAGAATCTGCACGCCCCACACAACCGCATTGAGATGCAGCCCAGGCAGACCGGCCTGCTCAGTTTTCAGGCGCAGGTGATCGAGCGCCTGGCGGGCTGCCTGCACGCCACCCAGGCCTTTGACCAGCGTCATCAGTTCGTAGATCGAAAAATAGGGTTTGCCGTCAATCTTCCAATAGGCGGGGTGGGTGAAGTATTTGCTGACAAGCTCCTCGCAGACCTGGTCAAACACCTCGCGTGAAACAGGGCCTGGGTAGAGGGTGTGATAGGGGGAGCGGCGTTTATAGGGATGGATGTCCAGCCAGTCGTGGTTGGCCCACATCAGGGCAAACTTGAGCCGCTCGAGGTTGGAGGCATGCAGGAAGCCTTCATCCAATGCGCGGTTTAAAAACGGCTGATTTTCGTACCAGTACCAGTCAAAGATCCAGGCATCGATTGCGTGGTCGGCAGCGGCGTCAATTTTCTTTTGCATGACGGCCGGGTCGGATTCGTCTTCATACCCCCACAGCGGAACGCGCGGCTGTAAATGGCCGGGAAAACGAGGTTCGGCGCGTTTAACCAGTTCCCACTCTGTCCAGCCGGGGCCGTGGATTTCCTCGTTGCGCCGGTCTACATGGTAATTCGGAAAGTAATAGGCGGCAATTTGATGTGCGGACATTCGCGCTCCTCCAGCAGGCAGGCAGATCATTGCATATTGAAGTCGATTTGGAACAGCACGCCATTTTGACGGTGGATGGTGATTTCACCGTCAATCTGTTTGACCAGCAGTTTAATTAATTGCAGGCCAAACCCGCTGGAATTTTCCAGGTTCGTTCGTTCAGGCAGCCCGATGCCGTCGTCGCAGTAGACGACGCGCACTTGCTTTCCATGGACGCTTGTTTTCAGGCTGATCGTGCCATGGTCGCGGTCGATGAAGGCATATTTCATCGAATTTGTGATCATCTCGTTCAGGATGATACCGAGCGGTGAGACCAGTTTGGGCGGAAGGGCGATATCGTCGATTTCGGTCTGGATGTCGACTATGCAGCTGCCAGGAAAAATGGATTTCACCTCGCTGAGCAAAGCCGGCAGGTAGCGCTTGAGCGAAATGCGGTCAAAGTTGGGCGACTGGTAAAGCTTATCGTAAAGGGTCATCATGCTCTGAACGCGTCCAGCCGCATCTTGCAGGGCGCTGAGGCTGCCAGGGTCTTTTTGAACTTCCATTTGCATACTCAACAAGCTAAAAATGGAGCTCATGTTATTTTTGACGCGGTGGTGAACCTCTTTGAGCAGGAGTTCTTTTTCATGCAGCAGCACTTTAATTTTATTTTCCGCTGCTTTACGCTCGGTCAGATCAACCAATGAAACGAGAACCCTGGACCAGGTCTCTTCACAGCCGGGCATAACGGTTAGCGTTTGACCGATGACGATCGGCTGTCCCTGCATATCGCGCATTTGAAACTCACTGGCAAAATGCAGGTCGCCCTCGGCCAGCGCGCAGATTTGCTCGCTAAACAATGCCAACATATCCGCAGTCAGGGCACTGGTCAAATTTCCGTTTAAATCTCGCAACTCCTTCGCCTTGAGCAGGTTCACTACAGCCTGGTTGGCAGAGACCACTTTCACCAGAGAGGCGAGTTGGTTGACTTCATCAGGATGCGCAGATAAATACTCTTGGAGATCTATAACGCCCTGACTGGCAAGCTGGTTGAAACGCGCCCGCACATTTGAAAAATCCTCTTCCCACAAGCCAATCGGCGAGTTTTCAAACAAGGTGCGGGCTTGTTTCTCGCTTTCGCGCAGCCTGGCTTCAACCAGCCTGCGCTGAGAAATGTCGCGAAAGGTGCCCATGATCACCGGCCGGTTCTGGATAGTGATCACCTGCGCCACCACCTCGACCGGCAAGAGGGTGTGATCGGCGCGCAGCAATTCGTTCTCGATCGGATTTGTGAAGCCTTGCGACTGAGATTCGGCAATGTGGCGTTGAAAGGTTTCTTGGGAAACCGCAATTTCTTGGGGCGGGTGCAACTCGGACTGCAGCAACCCTCGGATTTGCTCGCGCGGTTTCCCTACCAAACGCGCCGCGGCATGGTTGGCGTCCAGGATCACGCCAGTCTGCGGATCGGCCAGAAAAATTGCGTCAGGCGCGCCTTCAAACAGGGTGCGGAAGCTTTCTTCGCTCTGGCGCAGCCTGGTTTCGATTTGTTTGCGCTCCTGGATTTCCATCTCAAGCTGGTTGATCACGCCGCGCAGGATGCGGGTTCGTTCATTGACCAGTTTTTCAAATGGGGCCAGGTCCGGGTTCATTAACCCATTTGAGGCCATCTCTATGAACTGCTGTAAGGGCAGATTTACATTGCGCTGGTCTTTTTCATAGATATGGTCGATAAAACCTTCGATTGCGACCGGGTTGCCCTGGGCATCCTGCACATCACGCACATTCAGGCGGCCATAGAACACCGTGCCATCTTTGCGGCGGTAGAGGTTGATAAATTCGCGCAGGTGAGGTTTTTGCGCGCGCAGGCGGAGGATCTCCAGCCGGCGATTAGGATCAGCAAAAACATCGGCGGCATTTTTCACCAGCGCTTTGAATTCATCGCTCGAGGTGTAGCCGAAAAGTGTCGAAAAAGCGGGATTGACCGCCAGGACTTTCCCATCGATCGATGATTGGAAAATTGCCATTGGCGTGTTTTCAAACAGTTCGCGGTAATGTTTTTCGCTATCGCGCAGCGTATTTTCAATTTGCTTGCTTGCGGTGATATCCGTAGCCAGGCCTTCAATCAAAACCTCATCTCCGCGCACCTGGCGTCCAATCGAGCGGTCGCGCAGCCAGATCCAGTGACCATCGGCATGCCGGATGCGGTACTGAATATCGAACGACAGCCCAACTTCAAAGGCCTGGATGATTGCCCCAATCTCTTCCCGGTCATTGGGATGGATCGATTCATTCCACAGAAAAGGGTTAGCATACAGGTGGTCAAGGGAATAACCTAGCACGTGGCTGGCATGCGGAGAATAGTAGATGCCTCCGTGTTTGCTGGAAAAGGTGTAGAAAATATCAGGCGCGCCTTCAACCAGGCGCCGGTAACGCTCTTCGCTTTCTTTGAGCCGGGTATGCGCCGCATACAGTTTGAAGGCCATTTTGATCGAGGCAAATAATACGGTCGGACTGCTGTTTTTTACAACATAGCCGTATGAAGTAATTTCCTCTGTGCGTTGAACGATTTCTTGTTCAGTATGCGAAGATACAAACAGAACCGGTATATCGCGGTAATTCAGGATCCGGCGGGCTGTTTCAATTCCATCCATGCCACTGCCCAGGTCGATATCCATCAGGATCAGGTCAACGGTGATACGACTGTCACAGATTAACCGCAGCGCATTTTCACCAGTGAGCGCGTGGACGACCTGGTAGCCTTCGCTCTGCAGCTGGCGCATTTCCGACAGAGCTATGATCGCTTCATCTTCAACCAGCAAGAGGGTTTTCGTTGGTGTGTCGGGCATGAATCGTTCCTGGGAGAAAGCTGGCGGCAGGGCGGACAAATCCGCCATCGAACAAAAGGGATGGATCCATTACCTGAGATCGCTGGCAGCGTTGACGCAGTTAACTTTATTGTACTGTCAAACATGCCGCAGCAAGCTGATGAATCTGGGGTCCTTGGGAATCTCCGTGGGGGAGATCAGCCTGGCCAGCTGATCTCGATTTCGGGCACGGCCCGGATCTGGCGGACTTGCAGCGCCTGGCAGTTGGCGTCAAAAACTGGAGCGCACTCGGTTGGCAAATAGATTGGCGAAGCGCTGTGGAGCGGGAGGAAAAAAAGTCGCAGTACGCCAGTACGGATACGCGCGGCGTGACGGCGCAGGCCAATTTCCCACGTGCGGCCGTACCAAAAGTCATCCGCGATCAGCTCGCCATCCAGGTAGGCGCGGGCGGCGTCGCCTGTGTAGTCGATTTGCAGATAGATCTCGGCCGAACCATCGAGCGCGGCGGGCGGGATGGAGACTTCCCAAATCTCGCCGCGCTCGTAGGCGTCTGCGGCGGGCGCCTGGGCTACACCAGCCGGACCAGGCAGAGCGGGTGCGGCAGGGCACGCAGCGCTCATTTTTTTTGACATGATCTGGACGGCAAGAGGCGCGACTGCAAAGCTGGTGCGGGTGAACACCCCATCGAGACTGCTTTGCAGCGGGGCAGACGCGCTGGCAGGCTCGGCTTGTGGGGATGGATAAACCGCCACCCAGGTGTTGGCAGGGTCTTGCGTGCGCAGGTGCAGAATGTTTCCATCCTGATGGAGCAGGGCTGGCGAAAGCAAAAGGCGCTGCTGGCCCCACAAGTTGAAGCGGTAGAGCTGATCGACCTGGGTGTGATCGAGAACCAGGATGCGCAGCGGCCCGGCAGGCGTCCCTGACACCTCGAACAGGCAGTCCGTGCCTGGCGTGAAGCCCGAAAGTATGGCCAGGTCATCCTGGCGGGTGAGCTGATGGGCGGGTCCGCGCACCCCGCTCAGCTGGTTGGACAGGAAGGCCAGCTCGGGCTGCACGCCCTGGTTGGCGGCAAAGACCAGGAAGCCAGGACCGCCATCATCAAGGCGGCAAATCAGGTTGGCGCTGGCGTAGGCGATGGTCAAGCCGCCGGCTTGCAGTCCGAAGGGCCAAAGCAGACGGACGCCTGGTTGGAGGGTGAAGGGCTGGCTGGGCATAACCAGTGCTCGCCTGGTCAGTCGCAGCTCAAACTGCACGCCAGCCTGCTCGGGCAGGGCTTCGATGCGCTGGTAGTTATTGACGAATAGGAACCCATGCTGGCTATCCCCGCGCACAGCCCAGCGCAGCGTCTGGCGGTCATCCAGGCTGGCCGGGGCTGGCTGTGGGAAATGCGGGGCGAGCGGGGCAAGCTGTGCGCCAAAATCGTGCATGAAGAGGTGCAGGGAACGCAGGGCGTGAAAATGTGGGCGGGCCTGGCCGTATTCCCCAAGCGGGGCCTGGAAGTCATACGAGCAGACCGGCAGGTCGTTGGGGTAGCCGGTATTCTGTGATTCTTGCAGGGTAGTGTGCATGCCATTCGGATTGGTCCCGCCATGGTACATATAGTAACCGAGCAGGTTAGCTCCGGCGCCCAGCTTGCAGAAGGGGATCGCCGCGACATCCTGCGGGTCGATCTGGGGGCGGCGATGATAGGTGACCTGGACGCCGCCGCCCAACTCGCAGGTGCCATATGGATAACGTTCCAGATGGGATTGGTCGGGAATGGAAGGTTTGCGGCCCAGGTCGGCGCCAATCGTATTGTCATCGCGCAGGGGCGAGAAGAAGTAGTGTTTGCGACTGTCGCGGGCCCACTCCGCGTGCTGGCGGTCCCAGGGGGCGTCGGGATAACCGCCAAAAACGGGGATCAACTCGTCTTGCGGGACCAGGGCTGGGCCCCAGCCGGTCATGGTATAGAGGGGGACATCCAACCCGGCCTGGCGCGCCAGGTTTTTGAGGGTGAGCAGGTGATCGGGCCGGTCGGCCAGCTCGTTCTCGATTTGCAGGCCGATGACCGGACCGCCATCTTTCCAGAGCAGACCGGCGAGCTGAGTGGAGATCTGCTCGTAAAGAATTTTCGCATAGCCAAGGTATGCCGGGTCGTCCACGCGCAGATGCGGAGCGCATTGTTCGACCAGCCAGTCGGGAAACCCGCCGCGGCGAACCTCGCCATGCGCCCAGGGGCCGATGCGAGGGTAGGCTTCCAGCCCTGCTTCGGCACACTGCAGGATAAAGCCGCGCAGGTCGCGGTTATCGCTCCAATCGAAGACCCCCTGGGTTTCCTCGTGGTGGTTCCAGAAGATATAGGTGGCGGCGATCTGGATGCCGCCCGCTTTCATTTTCAGCAAGGCGTCGCGCCACTCGGTTCGCGGCAGGCGTGAAAAATGGATTTCGCCCATGACCGGCGTCCAGGGTTGGCCGCCGCGCAGCAGGTGCTGGCTGTTCGCGCCGATCCATTCGCCGGCCGGGTTCGCACCGCCCATGCGCAGGTGGCCTTCCATTGGAGAGGGTGTGGAACGGTCAAGGTTGATGATGTGGCGAATCGACATGGGGCGCTCCGGTGTTCAGTCAGGTGGGGATAAGGAATTATACAAACAAACCTCTTTTTTGTTCCGCAGAAAATCAGATCGGCGGTATGATATCGCCATTCCTGAAACTTTCTTCCAAGGGCTGCCTGTTGATGACTGCTGCGACGTTATATATCGGAATTGACACCGGAGGGACATTTACCGACGGCGTGCTTTTAGACCCGGCCACGCGCGAGGTAGTGCGCAAAGCCAAAGTGCTGACCACGCACCATGATTTGCGCCTGTGCATTGCGGATGTGCTGGCCGCTCTCGCGCCAGACGATCCGCAGGCGGTGCGGATGGTATCCCTCTCGACCACCCTGGCAACCAACGCGATCGCGGAGGGCAAAGGCCGTCCAGCCGCGCTCTTCCTGCTGGGATATGATCCCGACCTGGTGTATAAGTTCGGTTTTCAAGATTCTTTTGCCACCGACAAGTTTTTTTTCGTTGGCGGGCAGATGGACCTGCACGGCCGGGAGCAGCAGCCGCTGGATGAGAGCGGGCTGCTGGCGCGGGCGGGCGAAGTGCGCGGCGGGGTAGAGGCGCTGGCGGTCTCGGCTTACGCGGGGCCGATGAACGCCAGCCAGGAAGAACGCGCGGCTGAACTGCTCTCGGAAATGACGGGGATGCCGGTGGTGCAGGGCAATCACCTGAGCAGCCGGATCGGGTCGATCCAGCGCGCCACCACGGCCAGCTTGAACGCGTCGCTGCTGGCGGATGCTTATGAGTTTGTATCAGCGGTGCGCGAGATGCTGGCCAAGCGTAAGATCGAATGCCCCTTGATCGTGGTGCGCGGAGACGGGTCGCTGGCGGCGGCGGATTATGCCGCGCGCAGGCCGGTGGAGATCATCCATTCCGGCCCGGCCACCAGCGCGATTGGCGGGCGTTTCCTGGCGGGGGTGGAGAATGCGCTGGTGGTGGATGTCGGCGGGACGACGACCGACCTGGCGCTGGTGGAAAACGGACGGACGGTGATGAACGATGGCGAAGCCACGGTGGGCAGTTATTCGACCAGCGTGCGCACCATCCAGGCGCGCTCGTTTGGGCTGGGGGGCGACAGCGCGGTGCGCTTTGACACGCATGGAAGCTACACCGTCGGGCCGGAGCGGGTGCTGCCGCTGGCTTACCTGGCGGCGAACCATCCGCAAATGCGGAAAAATTTGCTCGATTGGCTGGATAGCGGCAACCTGCTCAGCCGGGCCAACCGGGTCGAATACTGGGTGCTGCGGCGCGAACCAAAGCAAGCCCTGCGCGACCGGCGCGCGGCCAGGGCTGTGGAGATGCTGCGCGATGGCCCGATGCGCATG
>Ga0172368_10001718_pt1 | contig 29254 bp, 24 predicted proteins | sample Lak11m_FD_114540 | JGI IMG/M metagenome (GOLD analysis project Ga0172368, IMG submission 114540) | Freshwater microbial communities from Kabuno Bay, South-Kivu, Congo - kab_022012_11m | ecosystem: Environmental > Aquatic > Freshwater > Lake | place: Democratic Republic of the Congo: South-Kivu...
ACCGATTTGGTGGTTGGGGCTCTTGGCGGGTCTGGCCTTCCTGGGGACGGCGCTGAGCGTGCTGGCGTCCATCCCGTGGCAGCGCTCTGCCCAGGTGGTCGGTGATTCCCTGGACGTCGTAGCGCAAGCGGGCTTCGGGTGCCTGATCGCCGCGCTGCTGCTCACCCCGGCGATCTGGTCGGCGCTGGGCACGCTTCACTCCAGCAGCGACCAGGGGCTGCCGAGCGCCTACAACGGCCAGGGCACCGGGTCGGGGATGGGTGGGTTCGGGGGGTTTGGCGGGCCCGGCAGCCGGATCGACCAGGCGTTGGTGGGTTATTTGCAGCCACGGACCCAGGGGATGCGTTTCATGATGGCGGTGGCCAGCTCGCAAGAGGGGGAAGACTACGTGATCGCCACGGGACGGGGCGTGCTTTATCTCGGTGGGTTCAGCGGGCAGGATCGGGTGGAGACCCCGGAGAGCCTTACGCGGCTGGTGGTCGACGGAGAGCTCCGGTTCATCTATATGGGGGGCGGGCGCGGGCCAGGCGGCGGCCAGTCTGGTGTGGCGAGCTGGGTGACGGCGACGTGTACGCCCGTGCAGGTTACAGGTTCGGCTGCGCAGGGTGGCGGCCAGGGCGCCGGGCGCCAGGCGTTCGGCCGGGGGATGGTCGGCAGCCTGTACGACTGCGGGGCCGGATCGTAAGGGCGGCGCGCGATGCGGATCACGGCTCCGGGGGCGATTGGGCCGCACGCCGTGCAGGCGCGGCGGCTGGCAGTGAGCGCCGTCTCCCGTGCACAGGCGTGGCGGCTGGCCGGGCTGGCCGCGATTGTGCTGCTGGCGGGCTGGCTGCGCTTCGCCAACCTGGCGGCTCTCGGCTACGTCAACCATTACTACTCGGCCGCCATGACGGCGATGCTGCAATCGTGGCACAACTTCTTCTTCGTCGCCGCAGAGCCCGGCGGCTCGGTCAGCGTGGACAAACCGCCCCTCGGACTCTGGCTCCAGGCGCTCTCGGCCCGCATCTTCGGCGTCAACACCCTCGGCGTGCTCCTGCCCGAACTCCTGGCCGGCGTGCTGTCGGTCGTCGTGTTATATCACCTGGTGCAACGGCGAGCCGGCAAGCTTGCTGGTCTCATCGCGGCGTTGGCGCTCGCCATCACCCCGGTGGTCGTCGCGACCGACCGCAACAACACCATGGACAGCACCCTAATCCTGGTGCTGCTGTTGGCTGCCTGGGCCTTCATCAAGGCGACCGAGAGTGGCAAGCTCAGGCATCTGCTGCTGGCTGCGAGCCTGGTCGGCCTCGGCTTCAACATCAAGATGCTCCAGGCGTACCTGCCGCTGCCGGCCTTCTACGCGCTGTACTTCACCGGCGCCCGCGACCGGCTCCCGGCCAAGATCGGGAAGCTGGCGCTGGCGAGCGTCGTGTTGCTGGTAGTATCGATCTCGTGGGTGGCCGCGGTTGACCTCACCCCTGCGGATCAGCGCCCGTACGTGGGATCAAGCGGCAATAATTCCGAGCTCAGCCTCATCGTGGACTACAACGGACTGGAGCGACTGCTGGGCATGGGCACACGGCTGAACCGCGGGAGCCTGTCGAGTCTCGGCGGGTTCCTGGCGTCGCGGTTGAATGGCAACCTCGGAGGCGGACAGGCACGCTTCGGGAGCCGGGGCGGCGCGGGAAACCCGGGCGGGTTCTCCAACGGCGGACCGGCGGCCGGTTTCAGCGCGATCGGGCAGGCCGGCCTGCTTCGGCTTTTCCGAGCACCCCTGAGCAAGGAGGCGAGCTGGCTGTTGCCGCTTGCCCTCCTCGGAGGGCTGATAGCTGTGTGTCGGACCCGCCTGCGCTGGCCCCTCCAGCCGAAACACGGGGATGTGTTGCTGTGGGGCGGCTGGCTCCTGGCCGGTGGCCTTTTCTTCAGCGTCGCCAACTTCTTCCATGAGTATTATCTGTCGATGGTGGCGCCACCCATCGCGGCGCTGGTGGGGATCAGCGTGGGAGAGCTGTGGGAGCTGCGACGAGCGCGCTCGTGGACGGCCATCCTCCTGCTGCTCGCCGGGGGCGGCGCTACGCTTGTGCAGCAATACGGCACCACGCTGGCCTTCGTCACGGCCGCCTGGTGGCTGCCGCTCGTGACTATCCTCTTTGTTGGGGCCGCGGCCGCGCTCATCCTCGCGCAAATCCCAGAGCAGATATCCATGCCGGGCGCGGCGCCACGGCGGGTGAAAACGGCTCACCACCAAGACGCAAAGACACAAAGGACACAAGAAATTACTGAAAAGACTTTGTGCCCTTCATGCCTTGAAGCCTTGGTGGTGAACGGGCTGTTGTCAGGGCAAAAGTCCGTGCCACAGCCGGCATCACAGCCCTTGCGGGTGAGATGGCGGCGGCTATCGTCCATCGTCCATCGTTCATCGTCGTTCCTCGGTGGGACACCGGTCGCCGGCCTGGAGGCGGTATCTCGCGGAGCTTTCGCCTGCCTGATTGTTGCCCTCCTGTTGACGCCGGCGATCTGGTCGGGCCTGACCACGCTCAATCCCAGCCCGAACCAGTCACTGCCGTCGGCGTACGACGGGCAACCCTCGGGTCCGCCAGTCGCCCTCGACCCACCGCCGGAAGGTTCCGCCGCAGCCGGGTTGGACGTGAACCGGGATCTGCTTGCCTACCTGGAGGCGCACACACAGGGGGTGAAATACCTCTTCGCCGTGCCAAGCTCGATGCAAGGCTCAGATTATGTCATCGTGACCGGGCGCCCGGTGCTGTACCTGGGTGGATTCATGGGTCAGGACAGCGTCCTTACGAGCGCAGGCCTGGAGCGATTGGTGGCGAGCGGCGATCTGCGCTTCATCTACTGGGATGCCCGCTCGGGTGGATTTAGCTTTTCTCGCGGCAGCGGGCAGCCGGACATCTCAGCCCAGCTCCTCTCCGCCTGCGTGCCGGTGCCGGGTTTCGAGACAGAGACGCGCAACATGGGCGCGCCTGATGGCACATCCGCCGGTCGTTCCGGGCAACAAGGGTTCGGGGCACTGACACTGGCGTTGTACGACTGCGCGGGAGAGAGGTGAGGGTCCACCAACTGAGCCCCGCCGACCCAACAGTGCGCGTGGGAAATCGGCTGGCCGGTCACATGGCTGATGATTCCTCTACTGACTTCAGAAACAGCTTGCCTGCCTCGACGGTTGGCAGATACGCCAGCACACATAGTCCTTGGGGTGACAGTTCCCGAAGGGCCATTTGAGCCTGAGACGCCGCGATCGCCGGATCCTTCTCGGTGACGGCGAGGATCAACGCCTTGCCTGCCTGGACCCTCTGCAAGGTGGGGATGAGTGGCGAGATGTCTTTGTTGCCAGTGTCGTCAATCCCGACCTGAATGGCACGCAGTCCCTCGATATCCATGACGGCATCCAACATATGCAGATACGTGGAGTGAGTGTGCATGATGCAGTAATCCAGCCCCTGTACGATGCGTTCCAGATAGGGCACCACCCATTGGCGGAAAGTGCGCGGTGAGAACAGGGATGCCGCGTCAGCCGTAACAAACATGGTTCGGCCCGGCGCCCAAATGGGCTGGTTACCACACCAGTAGCCGTCGAAATATGCGGGCAGCCTTTCGTACTGGGCCTCCACCATCTTGCTCCAGACATCGGAGAAGATGTCCAAGAGGCGCCGCAGTGCGTCGGGATCGTCGTAGATGCTCAGGCATAACGCCTCAGCCCCCAGGATCGCCGACGCCAGGTCAATAGGGCTGCGCAGGTGGCACGGGCCGACGGAAAAGCGTCCCTGCCCTGCGTTCACGGCCGCGGCCGTCAGTTCCTGCATCTTTTCGAACCAGCCATTATCCCATCGGACCGAATCCTCTCCGTACGTTTTCCAATCTGAGTCCAGTGGTTCGGCCCACCCGCCGCCACCCTGGACGCGAACCTTCAATCCCAGGACAGCCTCAATCCACGGTAGGCCGATGCCAGCATAAGCGACGAAAACGGCATCCCCGCCGATTTCTTCGCTGGCCAGGTGGCGGCGCTCACATTCACCGAGAAACCATCCCACCGACACATCCTCCGGCAACACTTCCGCGTTTTCACGCCCGGAGGCAAAGGTCTGCAATGGGAACATGCGGTCAAAAAGCACCCCGACAAGGGGACGATCTACCGCCTCCCGGCGCCAAAACTTACGACAACGTTCGATCAACTCAGGATTTTCGAATCGCCTGGCCTGCGGGTAAGAAAACGCCACGTTGGTCACTTCTCCTTGTGTTTCATTACAGGGTACTCACGCCTGGGGCAGATTGTACAGTGTGCGCCAGTACGCCGGCCCGCGCCTGGATTCCCCGTGCCTTGGGCCCTCCATGAGAATCATGCGATCCAGCAATGCCTGCGTCAACGCAGTGCGGACACCCGCATAGGCCGGATCGCCATGCAGGTTGTGCAACTCTCGGGGATCACTTGCCAGATCGTACAGTTCACCGTAAGGCCGGCCCGGATAATATACGAGCTTGTAGCGCTCCCCGCGCAACATCTTCACCGCACCGATTTCGGCAAAGATGAACTCACGCTTGATCACCTGCCCTCCTGTGAGCGCGGCCAACAGGCTCTGCCCCTGAACTTCAGGGGGCATTTGCAGGCCCGACGCTTCCAGTAACGTGGGTGGCAGATCGATCAACTCCACCGGCTCGCTGATCACCCGACCGCGTGACCCGCCGGGCATCCGGCAGATCAACGGGACCCGCAATGAGATGTCGTACAACATCGGATACCGATCGGTGGGCTTGAGCAGAAGGCCGTAGTCACCGAGGAATTCGCCGTGATCGGAAACAAAGGCCACGACGGTGTTATCCAACATGCCTCGCGCTTCCAATGCGGCCATGATCTTGCCCACCTGGTCATCGACCAGCGTGATCGAGGCATAGTAATAGGCGATTACTTTGCGCAGATGCTCCACACCTAGCCCCTCGTAGTTCACCCCGATATTCTTGCGCCCCTCTCGCTTATACGCGAGTTGGTGAGGTGGCTTGGCCGAGAGATCGCACTGAAAAGTCGCCGGGATTGGCATATCGGCCGGGTCGTACATCGACGCATACGGCTCCGGTGGCTCAAACGGATTGTGGGGGTTGGGAAAACCCACAAACATGAAGAACGGTTCATCAGGATCCTGCGCCCGGATGAAGTCGACCGCTCGATCTCCCACCCAACTGTCGATATAAGCTTCGGCGGGCAAGGGGCTCACAACGGCCTGAAAGCTTTCCCTGTAGGCAGGCTCAGCATGCGCCGCATAGGCACGCTGTAGGGTATCCCAATAGCCATTTTCTTTTGCCCAACGCTTGTAGTCCTCGCGCAGCACATCCGCGCTGGTCGCATCGGAGTTCTGCCCGCCGCACAGCATGGTGTCGGTGAAGCCTGCGCGTTCTTTCTGATCGAAGACGTGGAGCTTGCCCACGCCGATCGAGCGGTAACCGGCCGCGCGGTAGATCTCCCCCAGCGTGACCTCACACTCGTCCATGGCGACGTGATTCGAGAGGGCCCCGTTCTCGTGAACGTATCGCCCGGTCAATATGGCTGCCCGGCTGGGCACGCATTGGGGATGCTGGGCGAAGGCCGCGTCAAAGCGCGTGCCCTCGGCGGCCAGCCGATCCAGGTGTGGGGTCCGGATCAGGGAATTGCCGTAGCACCCCGCGCAGTCGGCCCGCATCTGGTCTGCCATCATCAGCACGACGTTCATCTGATCACCCACCTTCCAGCACCATATGCGGGTCCAAAGCATCGCGCAACCCATCGCCCGCGAAGTTGATCGCCAACACTGTCACCGACAGCAACACGCCTGCCGGGATCCACATCCACGGCCTGTCCGCCAGGGCGCTGAGCTGCTGCGCGGCGTTCAGGATCCCGCCCCAGCTCGCCGTGGGAGGCTGCACGCCCAGCCCGAGGAAGCTGAGCCCTGCCTCGGTGAGGATCGCGTTGGCGACCCCGAAGGTCGCCGCCACCAGGATCGGCGACAGCGTGTTCGGGAGCACGTGCCGGAAGGCGATGCGCGTCTCCGGCGCGCCGACGGCGCGGGCGGCGGTCACGAAGTCTCGGTCCCTCAGCGACAACACCTGGCCCCGCACCAGCCGGCAGATCTCCGGCCATCGCAGCAGCCCGATGCCTAACATGATGTTGACAATGCCCGGCCCCAGGATCGACACGATGACGATGATGACGATCAGGCTGGGGAAGCACATGACCGCGTCCGTGACGCGCATGATCACCATGTCGACGGCGCCCCCGTAGAAGCCGGCCAGCACGCCGAGGACGGTCCCGATCACCAGGTAAAGACCCACCGCCACGAAGCCGACCGACAGCGACACCCTGCCGCCGAAGATCAGCCGGCTCAATAGATCGCGCCCGACCGCGTCGGTGCCGAGCAGATGTTGCGCTGAAGGCGCCGCCAGCGGCGCGCGCAGGTCGATGGCGTTCGGGTTGAGAGGGCTCAACACCGGCGCCAGGACAGCCATCAAGACCAGCAGGATGATCACGATGAGCCCAGTCACGGCGAGCCTGTGGCGCAGAAACCGGCGCCAGGCGCGCCCGCGGTTGCGGCCGCCCAGCTTGCGCGGTTGCGTCTCGGACAGCGCCGGCGCCGGGCCTGCCGTCTCGCGGCGTCCGGGCGAATCAGGTAGATTTTGCATCCCCATCTGCATCGCGCTCGACTCCGATGACTACTCGTAGCGTATCCGTGGATCGGCGACGGCGTAGCTGACGTCGGTGATGAGGTTCGCGAGCAGCACGACCAACGCCATCACCAGCGTCACCCCCATGATCGCGGGGTAGTCACGCTTGCTGATCGACTCCACGGCCAGCAGCCCCATGCCGGGCCAGGTGAAGACAACCTCGATGATCACGGAGCCGCTGAAGAGAAACGGCAGCCGCAAGCCGATCAAGGTCAGCACCGGCAGCAGCGCATTGCGGAACGCATGCCGGCTTGTGACTGCCCGCTCCCGCAGGCCCTTGGCCCTGGCCACTGTGATGTAATCCATGCTCAACACGTCCAGCATGCTGGAACGGGTATACCGCAGAAATTCGGCTACGTTGCGGAAGGTCAGCACGAGGGTCGGCAGGGCCAGGTGGCGCAGCACGTCGGTCACCATGGTTCGGTCCACGCCGGTCGTCGTGATGCCGCCGGCCGGCGCCCATCTGAGCTTGACCGCGAAGAAGTAGATCGCCAGCAGCCCGATGAAGAAGTTAGGGATTGAGATGGCGGAGAACGCGGCGACCGTGAGACCGTAGTCGAGCCCCGAATACCGCCGCAGCGCCGACACGATCCCCAGGACGACGCCAATGGCGACCGCCAGCACCAGGGATAGTCCCGTGAGCAGGAGGGTGTTCTTCATCGCCTGCCAGACCATGCCGGAGACAGGCCGCCAGGTCTGGAAGGAATAGCCCATGTTGCCGTGCGCCAGCTCCCGCAGCCAGATCACGTAGCGGACGGGCATCGGCTGGTTCAATCCCAGGTTCTCCCGGAGCGCCTGCAGCGTTTCCGGAGAGTGCGGCTCGGACGGGTCGATCAGGGCGTCCACCGGGTCCCCAGGCGTCAGGTTGATCAGCAAGAACACGATGATCGTGATGCCGAACAGGACAGGAATCGAAACTAGAACCCGCCTCACGATGTACCGAAACATCAGCGCAGACCTCGCAGGTCAGGGTAATGGGCCGGGCGATATCCCCGCACCGCCCGGCCTCGGCTATCCAGGCTGCCTGCCGGCGGCCGGTCAGCCTATTGGTAGAGATACCACTTCTCAGCGTAGTCCCAGAACACCCGCTCGTACTGGAAGTTAGCGATGCGCTGGTTATAGCCGAACGTGATCTTGACCGACACCATCGGGATGTAGGGTAAATCCTGGTTGAGGATCTGATCGACTTCCTGGTAGATCGCCACACGCTTGGCCGGGTCGGCGGTCTGTGAGCCCTGGGCCAGCAGCTCGTCCACCTTGGGGTTGCAGTAGTGCATGTAGTTGTCGGTCCCGCCGCAGATCCACACGCTTCGGAGCATGTTCGGGTCAGGCCGGTTGAGGGTGGCTGCGTACGCGATGTCGAAGTCGCCCTTCGTGGCGCCCTCGAGCCAGGCCGGCGCGTCCAACTTCTGTACTTCCACGTTGATGCCAACGGCTTGCAACAGCGCCTGGATGGCGTCCACCTCTTCAGATTGATAGTAGGTCGTGAGCTTCAGTTTCTGCGACGTGTCATAGCCGGCCTCCTTCAGCAGTTCCCTGGCCTTGTCAGGGTTATACTTGTACTCGGTAATGCTAGGACTCCACGTCCAGGGGAAATTGCGCGACATGGAGTGATAGGCGGATTCGCCGAGCCCCAGGAACGGCCCGGCCACCAGCCCATCCCGGTCGATGGCGTAGGCGATGGCCTGGCGGACCCGTACGTCCTGCAGCGCGGGGCGCTCCAGGTTGATGTCGAGAAGCTGGATCCCGCCCTTCCACATGTCGAACAGTTTCAGGTACGGCACGTTCCGGATATGTTCGATGTCTGCCGGCTGCACCTCGGCGAGATCGACTTCACCGGCCTCCAGGGCAGCCAGCGCCGCCGAGTAGTTGGTGTATATCTTGTAGATATACCGGTCGATGTAGGGCAGCCCCTTCTGCCAGTAGTCTTCGTTCCGGACCAGCTCGATGGTCTGGTCGGGCACGATCCGGTCGACCTTCCACGGGCCCGTACCGATGACCTTGCCGGTGGCGTATTCGGTCTTGGGCACGTCCTCGGGCTTTACCCCTTCGAAGATGTGCTTGGGCACCACGTTCATGTTGAAGGCCAGGTCCTGCAAGAATGACCCGTTGGGCGCGTCCAGCGTCACTTGAACCGTGTTGTCGTCCAGGATCTTGACCCCTTCGAGGGTGCTGGCCGAGCCGTCGGCCAGGGCCGCTGCCCCTTTGATCCCCTTGGCGGCCGGCAGGAACGTGCTGCCGTACGCCGGGATGGCCGCCGTCATGAACGAGTACTCCACGTCCTGCGCCGTAAACGGGACCCCGTCGTGCCACTTGACGCCAGGGCGCAGGTGGAACGTAAAGACCGTCGAATCGTCGGACACGTCCCAACTTTCGGCCAGGTCCGGCACCAGGTTGGCTTCCGGATCGAGCCAGATGAGATGTCCCAGCACGCGCTTGTTCATTCGCTTCCACTCGTTCTGGGTCGTGCTCCACGGGTTGTAGGATTTGATTGTGGCCGGCAACGCCTCCACAACCGTCCCCCCATAGCGCGGTGCCGCTATGCTGGCAGGTGTAGGGGTGACGACTACCTGCTTCTCGACGACCTGGGTCGCCACCTTCTCGACCTGTACGGTTTCTTTCACCACCTGCGTGACCTGTACCGTCTCCTTCACCACGGAGGTCTCCTTGACGACCTGGGGTGTCGGGGCAGCGCAGGCGCTGGCCATTGCAACCAGGGCCAGCAACGCGAACACACAGATGAACCACTGCCGCCGTGACATCTTGTCCTCCTTTTTGGCAAATACCTGTCACCAAACCCGACGCACAATCAAGCTCTTGGGCAGGGACAATCGCTGCTTGCGCCGAGAAATGCCATTCTCGACCGCCCAGCATGCCCGTCCGAGAGCAATCCAAGAATAGCCGGCCCTTCCACCTCCTTTCGCCAAGTCCTAAGCTTGAGGTTTCACGCTCGTTACTCCCAAAAACCTTGATCTCGGCCCGACCAATACGCCAACAGCCATAACGCGGCCGCATCTGACCGGAAGTCCTCCGTGAGCCAGGTGTGCCTGGGGTCAAGCTGGCCTCCCTCATCGTCAATGTAACTTGCCAGATCCTCTTCCCTGACTCTAGTGAGAGCACGGCGAGCCTCTCTGATAGCCTCCAGTTGGGGCAGGTATTGTTGGACCATAACGGCTGCAGCAGCGAGCCCCGCAGTGCCAAAGGCGCTTTTCAGATGCCCCACCCAGTAGACAAAGTCCCATAGGATACGGTCCTCAAAAAGGGGCACCTGGCTGTACCCTGTTTGCGGAAGATAGAACCGATCCTCCTTCAGGTCGTATGTCACGTCCGCATAGCACATGCCGTCATCCGCGATAGTCGCTTTCGCTGCCCGCCAGTAATCATATAGTAACTTTTCGCCGCTCTCACGGGCCAGGTAGCCTTCCTGAAGCAAATAGCCGACAGCCAGAAACCAGCCGAAGTAGCGTCCGAAAGGAGACCGCACACGGTCGGGCGGATTGGCGCCGTCGAACAGCGGCAGCAGGGGCGCGATCCCTGCCAGTTGCTTAAGCAGCTCATCGCGATAGTGGTTGTCGGCAGAGAATTTATACGCCAGTCCAAACAGCGGCAGCAGGTTCAGGCGGGTACGTCCGTTGATGCTTATCGGCACGCCAAAATAGACCAGCCGATATTGGGAACGTATCCAGAAGTCAGCGCAACGTGTGAGCATCTCCCCAATCATGGACCGCTCTTGGGGGGACGCCAGCTCAGAATAAGCGGCCAGCCCCAGGGCCACAGGAAAGTACTGATCAGGATGGGTCTCCTGGCTCAGCCTGCCCCCATACGGCTTGGGCAAGAATCCCCGCTCCCGCGACCTAGTCTCCCCTTCGGTCTCTGGGGCCAACTGATACACCCGCCGGATAGCATCGAAAGTGCGTTGCGCCAACTTCAGGGTTTGCGCTGCCCCGGTTACTCTGTGCTGGTAGACCAGGCTCAGGAGATAGAAGCCCTGGGTTATGTTCGTCTGCTCATAAGCCCACCAGACCTCTGGTTGCGGCAATCCCGGCGCGCGAAGCACATCGCGCGTGGCATCAAAATACTCTGCACGCCAGACGCGGCGGGTGGCCTGGTGAAGGCTGCCCCGTATCAGTCCCTGCGCGTCTCGGAACACGTCTTCGACGAGTTCCTGGAAACGAAGCGCTTTGGTTTCCAACCTATCGGTCATCGTCATCGGTCCCGGCTTCTCGCTTGTCCCGATGTGGGGAGCGGTGATTGCCGCTGCATCAATAGCCAAACCTGGCAGCAGTGTCCCCAGATCTGCCAGATTCTGCACTGCCTGATGGCCGATTTCACACACGCTGCAATGTGCAGCCCCGCGGGCGAAAGCCCCGCCATCAATTCGGAGATATCCTGCGCACTAAACGTCCCATGCAGGGGAGCACCTCGTCGGCCATCAGCAAGAGGCTATGTTCGTCGCACAGAGCCCGGATCTTCTGGACCCAGCCGTTGGGCGGCGCCACGCTGCCGGCCCAGCCCTGGATCGGTTCCAACACGGTGCCGGCGGCGCGGCCCCTGTCTCTTCTTTGATGACCGTGCGGATATAGTCCACGCACAGCCCCCATGGTCCTACCGTGAAAATCGCGATGGAACGAGATGAACTCGAACTTGCCGGTGGCTGCCCGCATCACACGCAACCCCGCCTCGACTGCCGTAGTGCCCGAATCGTACAACTGCAGCCCGTTCAGCTTCTTGAGCCCCTTCCCCGGAGTGATCTCGACCAGCTTCTCCAGCAGTCGCATCTTGATCGGCGTGGTGGAGTCGTGGGCGTTCATCAGTTCGCCAGCCGCGCGCTGCACCGCCTCTGTCACCTTGGGATGGCAGAATCCCAACCCTAACCCGGTCACATAGATGCCGGAGGAGAAGTCGATGTAGCGGCACGGAGTTGACATCTACTTTGCCCAGTCTCTGTCATACATGGCTCTATCTTCCTTTACGGTTTGGGACATCTCATAGTATAGCGGTCTCGACTTCCTCCACGTCCTATCCCCGCAGCATTTCGATGGATTGTGCGGACGCGCTTGCGTAGAATCTCCTTCAGTGGACAGTATACCCCCCATCCACAATCAAGTTTGCACCGGTAACGTACGCCGAAGCGTCCGAAGCCAGGAACACGATGGCGCCTTTCAGATCGGTCTCGTTGCCCATCCGCCTCAGGAAGGTCCGGGCTTTGGCGCGTTCAACAAGGGGAAGGTCCTGGTTCTTGAAGAACAAACCAGGGCTGATCATGTTAACCCGCACCCCATGGGGGCCGAACCTGGCCGCAGCGTAGCGTGTCAATTGCAACAGCCCGCCCTTGTGGAAGAAATAGTCCGGCAGGCCGCCTGGCTTGAGGCCTTCCCAAAGGGAGAAGTCAGGGCCAACCAGGCCGAAGACCGAACCGATATTGATGATGCTGCCTCCGCCATGAGCAGCCATATACTCGCCGAAAGCACGCGTCATCGTGAACATCCCCGTGGCGTTGACCTGCATGCTGCGGGCGAAGTCGGCCGCCGGACTTGACCAATCCGCCATGGGCCAAAGCGCCGCGTTATTGACCAGCACGTCCACCTGGCCGGCTTGCGTAACGACGCTCTCTAGCAACGCGACGACCGACCTTTCCTCGCCCTGGTCCAACAGCAGCGCCGAAACCTCCAGCCCGGCACTCTGGAACAACCCTGCCTGTCGCTGTAACTTCTCCAAATCCCGGCTTGCTATGAAAATCGTGGCTCCGGCTTCCGCGAGCGCTGCCACCATCTGGCGCCCCAACCACCCCGCACCGCCTGTAACCACCCCAACCTTGCCGCACAAAGAAAACATTTCGAGCGCCTTCACTTGTCTCACTCCGGTTTTATCGCATGATTTGCCAGACACCAGCCGGGTCTGCGGGACAATCGCGGTGGAGCGATGATCCCAGCCAGACGCCTCTTAACCGCAGGGCGTCAGGATCGTCGTTGATGCTGTCGTTCACAGTCCCAACTTCGGGCCTGTCCCATGCATGAGGGGGCAGTGGCAGCCACTGCCTCAATAGCCAAACCTGGCAGCAGTGTCCCCAGATCCTGCACTGCCTGATGGACCGATTTCACGCGCGCTGCAATGTACAGCCCCGCGGGCGAAAGCCCCGCCATCAATTCGGCGATATCCTGCGCGCTAAACGTCCCATGCAGGATCACTGACTTACCGGCCCCCTGGACCCGGGCCGCTTTCTGTATCAGCACCGCGGGTGGCGGCCCAGCGACATCCGCAGTGATCTCTATCGCAGGCAACCCGGGTTCAGTCAGCAAGAAGTCGAGGTGTTGCAGCGATGCAGAGTGCAGGTGGAATGAAACGTAGGGTACGTTCTCCCAGATTTGGCGGTCCAGCGACAGGATAAACTGCTGATAGTGTGAAGGCGAGAGCAGAGCGGCTGCATCTTCCTGGGTTTCCGCACACGCGCCCGGCGCCCAAACCTGCCGGCTGGCCTGCACACAACCTGTATCGAACGGCCCCAACAACGCCAGCACTTCTCGGATCACCGCCACACAGGCATCTGTTGCGATCTCCAACCATCGCAACAGGCTTTTGCGTCGGTCATAGAAGTCCATGCAAAAGACATTTGGCCCGCGCATCGCCGACACCACGTCGGCTGGCCCGCGCAGCACAGGCGGCCCCACCGGATAGCGTGCATCGGCATGGGCCGCCAGGCCGTGCGTGGCCTCCAGCAGCAAATCCAGCCAGGGGCTCTCGCGCCACCTTACCAGGCTCTCCTCGGGCTCACTTTCTACCCGTTCGGCCCATAGGCTGTCGCCCGTGCAGTGAACCTCGCAGCCGCAGATGGCTTCCATCCACGGCATACCTTGAAACGGCGCGGCCGCCCATATGGAATCACCCGGGATGGACTGCGCTACATCGGCTATGTGGTCACACGTCTTGAGGTAGGAGGCCAGCTCCAGGTCGGTTGGGCGGACGTGGCCTGCAGGCAGGTGGAACGCTGCATTCGACTCGGGCAGTTCCAGCGCCGCGCCGATCAGCGGGCGATCCACGGGGGTACGCCACCAAAAAGCCCGCCAGCGTGCCAGCAAGTCAGTATACTGTGTATGGCGCAAGGATCTCCTCACCTCTCGCTGTCCAAAGCTATAGAGAGTCAGGTAATCTTTTGGGATTCGGAGCGGAGCACCCTGAGCGGAGCCGGGGTAGGGCCCCGGCGCAGACTTCGGCGAGCTCAGTCGAGCCGTCGAAGGGTGCGGAGCGGTCTTTCAGGCCAAGGCGCATCCTTCGACTCCGTGGCGAGGACAGCACCGCCACTTCGCTCAGGATGCTGGGTGTGCAACCCCAAATCTTTATCTGACTCACTATAACAACTTGCATCCGGTCTCGATACCGGCCCTCCGACAACTGGGCCACAGCCTGTCCTCAGGATCCCGCGGCCTATTTGACACCTTGCCCCGTCCGACCCGGCTGGTGTGACATCTGCCAGTCCCGCGGCACAAATGGATGACGGCTCACAGTCTCCTCCCGCAGCTCCACGCCCCATCCGGGAACCGTGGGTGGGTAAAGATAGCCATCCCGGATGTCGAACGGTTCCACCAATAGGTCGTCGAAGAGCGGGTTCTTCTCGACCTGGTACTCGGCGATAAAACAGTTTTGATTGGCCAGTGCGACATGATAATTAGCAGCCCGGGTAACGGCGGTGCCAGCCACATGGAGTGAGGCCCGCACCCCATGGGCGGTCGCCAGGCCGAAGGCTCTCATCACTTGCCCAACGCCCATCCAGGCCACGTCAGGCTGGATGACGTCCAGTGCTTCCTTCTGTAAGAACTCGTTCAGTTCCTGAAGGGTTGTCGCATCCTCCCCGCCCGCGATCGGTGTGCGCACGGCAACCCGCAGCCTGGCGTGGGCGTCCACGTCCGCCGGCGCGCAAGGCTGCTCAAACCAGAGCAATCCGTACTGGTCCAGGACTCCAATGATCTGGATGGCTGTATCGGCTGCCCAGGGGTTGGGGTTATTGGCGGCGTGGTGGTCCAGTGCGATGTCTACCTGGCTGCCGACCGCGCGACGGATAGCGTCCAATTTCAGGCATTCCTCTTCGATGACTTGCGAGATGGGAGTGTCCCGGGATCGATCGCGGCCCCAGAAGCCGGTCGCCAACTTGACCGCTGTGAAACCCTGGTCTGCATAATACTGGACCTTGTCCGCCGTCTTTTCGGGTGGCCACACCGAGGCATAGGCACTGGCGTACAGCCGCAGCCTGTGCTGTGCGAGCCCGCCGAGCAACTCATACGCCGGCAGGCCCAGGGCTTTGGCTTTCAAGTCCCACAGGGCCATTTCGACCCCACTCATCACCTGTATGGGTAGTCCCATCAGCCCCCAGCGCATGGAACGCAGGCTCATCTTATGCCACAGGTAGTTGATGGCAAAGGGATCTTCCCCGATCAGCAAAGGCCGGTACAGGTCAACGATCTGTGGCACGACCTGGGGTACGTAGAGGCCGGCATAGCTTTCGCCCAGACCCGCGATCCCCGTGTCCGATGTGACCCTGATTAGCGCTGCGGAGCGTTGCGTATCGGGCATCCCAATGTGCTGGCCGGGTGCCGTCAGCAGGACCGTGTCGATATCTGTGATTCTCATGCTCTTCTCCTTCCCCTCCTACTGATCACTATACGCCGTAGCTATTGCCTGCAGCAACTCGTCGCCGCTTTCTGTGCTGTCCACCAGACTAAGCACATACAAGCCCTCAGGTGCCAGCCCCCTGACCAAACAGCGCATATCCTCCGCCGACAGGTGGCCACTCACGATCAGAGGCTTGTAGGACTGGATCCTTCGGAAAGGCGCGAGCAACTCGGCAATGCTGGGCCCCGCATAGTCAACCGTTACCTGAATGGCTTTCAAGGAATCGAGCTGCAGTAGTGGCTCCAGGATGTGCAGGTAACTGGAGTGGGTGTGCATCCAGGCATAATTTACAGCATGGGATGCCTGATCAATGCAGGGCAAAAGGAAGCGTTCGAAAGCTCGCGGGGACAGCATGGCTGCCACGTCAGCCGTCACAACCACGGTCTTACCCGGTGCCCAGATCGGCACGCTTGGATAGCAGTACCCACCGCGGTAGGCAGGCACGATCTCGTACTGCGAGCGCACGATCTCCGTCCAGACCACCGTGCACACCTACAAGAGACGGCGCAACTCCTCCGGACTGTCGTAGAGGCTGTAGGCCATCTGCTCATAGCCAAGCATGGCTGCAGCAGCCTCTGTCGGCCCGCGCAGGTGACCCGGTCCCACGGGCCAATGGCCTCCCACTGCTTGGACCAACGCACCCGTGAGCTCTTTCAGTTTTGCCAGCCAACCGTTGTCCCAGGGGACACTGGCCAAGTCGTACTCCTGCCAATCGTAGGAGGGTCTTTCCGGCCAGGCCGTCCCACAGGTTGCCCGGATTGGGCAACCTATGACAGCTTCCAGCCAGGGAATGCCGAGAGGCGCGCTGGCTACCCAAAGTGCTGCGCCCGCTGCTCTTCGACCCCAGGCAGCAAGGCGGAAATCTTCGAGGACAGCCTCGGCAGTAAGGTCCCCCGGCAAAACCAACTCTCCAGCTCGGTCTTCCGTGAAGGCCTTCAAAGGATAATAAGAGGCCACCAAGGCGCCCACGAGAGGTCGTCGCACTCTCCTTCCTTGCCAGAAAGCTTGCCAGGCATCAATTGCAGCGGAGCCCAACATTTCGCCTTCCATGGAATGTCCTCCTGGCAGCCATACCGATGTATTCGGCCCGAATGCATCGGTATGGCCAGGTTTCTCACGCCAGCGGTAGCTATCCCGATCAGGCCGCCATCGCCGCCTATTCCGGCTTCATCAACCCAATGCGCACCATCTCCGCACGCAACGCCGGCCGGTCAGCCTCCGGCCAATCCAACAGCGGCGGTCGCATCCGGCCGCCCGGCAGGCCCTCCATGTCCAACAGCGCCTTCACCGCCGCCCAGTAGTTATAGCGCTTCGGCTTGCCCTTGATGTAGGCGATGTAGGGCCGGTCCTCTTGGTCGGCGATGCGCTGCGCTTCGGCGCGGTCGCCCCGCCACAGCGCCTGGAAGAAGTTGATCTCCCGCTCGGGCCAGATGTTGGCCATGCCTGTGATGCAGGCTGGCGCACCGTAATCGTAGGCCCACATGTAATACCCCAGGCCAGCGCTGGCAACCACGGCGATCTTTCCCTTGAGCGCGATGCTGACATCGCGCAGAAACCAGAACGCCTCGGTCGAGTCCTTGAAACCACCGACATTGTCTAGCGCGGCCAGCTCGCACAACAGACTCGGATCGGCCACGATATTCTGGACCAGGTGACGCACGGCGCCGCTGAAGTAGACCAGCAGCGGCAGGCTGCTCTGCTCACCGATGATCTCGTAGTGCCGCTTCAACCCCTCGAACCCGCTGAATCCGTAGTACGGCGGCGTCACCATCGCGCCCACCGCGCCGAGCGCGTCCGCCTGCTTCACCAGATTGGCGGCAAGCTGCGTGCCGGAGTGGGCACAGCCGGCGATGATGGGCAGCCGTCCGCGCGCCTGCTTGATCGCCACCTCGATGACCTTGATCCTCTCCGCATCGCCCATGGAGAAGAACTCCCCGGTGCTGCCGGCGACGATCAGCGGACCGATCTTGCTGTCGCAGTAGAAATCGATCAGGCTGCGAAGGCCGTCCCAGTCGACCGACAGGTCGTCCTTGAATGGTGTCGTCACGGCAACCACCGAGCCGACGAGCAAGTTGCGCAATTCTGCTTTCCTGTTTGTGGTCATTTCGTTATCTCCCCGCAGAGTTGGATGAGTTGCGTTCCAGTTTTGATAGGTTTCCGATCAGTTGCCGATAGGCTCGGCGATGTGTCCGAAGACCCGCCGCAGCCGAGCTATCTTCTCTTCGGGCAATGGTGGGCGTTCGATGGTCTTGACGTTCTCCTCCAGGTGTTCAGGGTTGATCGTCCCGGTCATGATCGCCGAGACGGTATCATTGCCAGCCGCGAAACGGTAGGCCACGTCGACCAGCGAACCTTCTTCTCCCTGCAAGAGCCATCCGAGCGGATCTGTGTCCGAGACGGCATCGGAGGCGAGCAGCCCTCGACGTTTCAGGTCTGCGATCACCTCCTCCAACCGCTCCCGACGACTGAAGGTGTTGCGAACAGTGTAAATCGCCATGACTCCCACGTCCTCTTGGCGACACAGGGGGAACACGAACCGCTCGGCCGACTGATTGATCAGGTTGTAGGCCACCATGACGACGTCGACCAGGTTCGTCGCCAGGATGGCCTGTAGCCACTCGTGCGCACCGTCGTCCGACGACTTCTCACTGGCACCCAGGTAGCGGACTTTGCCCTGTGCTTGGAGCCGCTGCAGAGCTGGTACCAGGTCAGCAACGACCCGCTCGAGGTTGGTCGCAGTCAGGAACCCACCCATCAGCAGAATGTCCAGTTCCGGGACTCGCAGGCGGCGTAGGCTGGCCTCGACGGATTTGACGGTTTCCTGTGGCGATGCAATCCACTGCGCTGGACCGCCAGTCGCCAGTGTTACTTTGCTAGAGAGTAGATAGCGATCTCGCGGTACTCCCTGCAGTGCCCGCCCCAGGATCGACTCGCTGTCCAGATAGTCTGGGGCGGTGTCGAACAGGTTGATCCCCAGGTCCAAAGCCCGGTGCACGAGCCGATGGATCTCCGCCTCGGGCACTCCGGTCGTCTGACCGAATACGTTGTGGCCACCTGAGCCAAGGCCGAGACGTGATACCTGCATATTCGTCCTGCCAAGTCGACGATAAATCATAGGTCTGTTTGCCTTTCACTCTAATCCGATCGAACCGTCGGCGTTTACAATTATAGGCCGGTCGTTGGGGCAGCCTGGGTATGCCACGGCTGCCTCTTCGTTTAGCTCAATACCCAAGCCAGGCCGCTGCGGCAATTCCAGGTAGCCGTTCACTAACCTGGGCGGGTCAATGAAGATATCCCGAGCCAACGGCGTTTCCAGATCCACGTTGCATTCCTGGATCAGGAAATTGGGAATGCTTGCATCGATGTGGGCACAGGCCAACAGAGCTACCGGGCTGCAGGCGTGGTGTGGCGCCACGGCGATGTGGTGAAGGTCGGCCACCGCAGCCATGCGCACGGTCTCGAGGATGCCACCGTTGGCCGTGGGCTCCGGCTGGATGATGTGCACGGCCCGTTTCTCGATCAACTGCCGCATACTGTCCCGCGTGACGGCCCGTTCACCTGCCGCTATGGGAATGGAAGTCTTAGCCTTGACCTCTGCCAACGAATCCGGGTATTCCGACAAGGCCGGCTCTTCCAGAAAGAAGATGTTGTACGGCTCCACGGCTGCGGCCATCCGGATAGCCTCGCTAGGACTGAAGCTGCGCCCGTGGTAGTCCAGGCAAATGTCCACGTCCGGCCCAACCGCCGTCCGCACGGCACGGACGCGTTGGGCAGCCTGATCGATGATCTCCTGGGAACGCAGCGTTTCATAGCCCTCAGGTTGTGGTCCAAACTTGAGGGCCGTGAAGCCAGCCTCGACAGCTTTGGCTGCGACCTGGGCCGGCTCAGATTCAGATAGCTCGACAACGTTCGACAGGGCTCCGAAACTGGCGTACAGGCGGATCCGATCTCGAGTGGGGCCGCCCAGCATTTTGTAGACCGGCAGCCCGCAGGCTTTCCCCGAGATATCCCACAGGGCATGTTCGATGGCACTAAGCGCCGAAAGCTCCGCCGTGCCGAGCGGGTAGCGGAGCCCACGGTAGATCGCCTGCCAGTTGTGCTGGATCCGGGTGGGATCCTGGCCGATCAGCCAGCGCTCGAACTTCCGTAGCGCACCCTCGATCGGCTCGTCGAGGCTGTGAAATGTCTCCCCCAGGCCATCAATTCCCCTGTCGGTGTAGACCTTGACGAAGACATAGTTTTGTGTATGGCCGGTACCCCACGAGACACGGCCACCTGAATTCACAAAGAACGATCTCACGCCGGTGATCTTCATGATAGGCCACCTCCATCCTTGTCCAAAGTCCTCATTCCAGGTTCGCGCGTTGTTCGGCTCAGATTGGCCTGCGGCTTCACACCGGGATTCACCACGTTAATGGGCCAACGCCCTTCGAGGTAGTCGGTTAAGATCCGTCGCCACTCCGCCTGCCAGTCCTCGATGCCTTCTACACTCGTCCCCGCCGAATGCCCCGTAAGTAACACATTCTCCAGACCCAGCAATGGGTTATCGAGACTGAGCGGCTCTCCTTCCACCACATCCAGCGCAGCGCCCGCAATCCACCCTTCCCGCAACGCCCGAAGCAACGCCGCCCCATCCACCACCGGCCCGCGGCTGGTGTTGACCAGGAACGCGGTCGGTTTCATGGCCCGGAGTTGGGCCTCGCCGATCATGTGCCAGGTCTCGGGGGTGGCGGGCGGATGCAGCGAGACGAAGTCGGCTTGGGCTAGCAGGTCGACCAAGCTGACGCTCATCGCTTCCAAAACCGCAAACTGTTCAACCGGCGCGTAGGGGTCGTGGGCCAACACCCGAAAACCCAGGGCTTTCAGCCTTTGTGCCAGCGCGCTGCCGATCTTGCCAAGGCCGATGATGCCGACTGTCTGGCTCCCAAATCGGTGCATCGGCAGGGCCCTCACGGCCGCGTGTGCCCAGTCTCCCTGGCGACACAACCGGTCGAGGGCCTGGATCTTGCGAGTGCAGGCCAGTATCAGAGCCAGTGCGTGCTCCGCCACGTCCTGAACGCAATAGGTCGCGGTATTGGTGACGATGATCCCCAGATCGGTCGCCGCCTCCACGTCGATGTGATCGTACCCGATCCCCGAGGACATGAGCAGACGCAGATTGGGCAGCCCCATGAGCACCTGGCGGGTCATCAGGCAGCGAAACGCCAGGGCGACCTCAGCGCCTTGGCCGACGGCGACCGTCTCGTCCGGAGAGGTGCACCGTGCCATGACGAACTCGATGCCGCGATCGGCCAGCCAACCGCGCAAGTTATCGTAGACCCACATCACTTCAGGGTTATAGTTCGCAGCAAAAACACGCATTTTTGTGGCTCCTCAGACAGGTCACGGCCGTCTCGTCCGTCACTGTAGGCCGTCTTGGTAGTAGGTGTGCGCCGTCTCGATCATAGCCACATAGTTCTCGGGGCGCACTGCTTCCGAGACGCTGTGGCTCGACGCGACTACATAGCCGCCGTCGGCGCCCAGCCGATCGATGTGCTCCTGCGTCTCGCGCACCACGTCGTCCACCGATCCGAACGCCAGGCACCCCGCGATATCCATGTTGCCGATCAGGCACACCGCGTCGCCATAGTCCCGCTTGATCTGGTAGATGTCGTTGCAGTTCGGCTGAATCGGGTTGACGGCCAGGAATCCCAACTCGATGGCCATGGGGATGACCTTGTCCACCTTTCCACAACAGTGAAAGATCATGGGAATCCCGCGTGCCCTGATGGGCGCGACAATGCGGCGTACGCGCGGCATCCAGTGCATTCGCAGCCAGGCTGGCGAAACCAGAGGGCCCGCATTGCCTGCCAGGTCGTCCTGCCAGTAGTAGAAAGCGATCGGCTGCTCGCTCAAGGTCTCTGACAACGCCACCGCTGCTTCGGCAAACCGATCCATCAGGCTGAGCACAAAGTCGGGATTATCGGCCAACGCGTAGCAGAAATGGTCGAGCCCCATGGCGTCATAGATCGCAGTCAGGAACACATCGGAGAGCCAGCCGATGCCGATCCCCGTGCCGCTGACCAAGGGGAGACACTCCCGGATTCTGGCCACAGCCGCCTCCGGTGGCGGAGGCGGTTCGATCTTGTCCAAGTCCTCCGAGTCGCGCAGCCAGCCGAAGTCCAGCCTGCGAGAGGTTCCCACGTAGTTGCGGCGCAAGATGACCGCGTCCATGCCGGTCCTCTGACACAATTCGACCTGATCGGGAAGGGACATGCGCGGGCTGGTGGCCATGTCCGGGCGTGCCCCGGTCGCCTTCGTCATCTCAATCAACTCAGCCGGGCCATGCGCCTCCCAGAACCCCTCAACATCCGGCTTGCGGCCCATCACGTGCTGCAACGTGGGAGCCTTGATGGCATGCTCGAGATTCGGCGTCCGATCGTGCTTCTTTCGGGCAAACGCGGCCAATAGTCGCTCGATGTCGGGTTCTCGATAGTCCGTCATTCAGATAACCTCGGCAGGTTGGTCATAGAGTAAGCAAGCAGCGGACTGACCTTCGGCCACTGTCTGCAACGACGGTGTCCGAACAGCGCACTGATCCATGGCAAACGGGCAGCGAGGATGGAAAGGGCAGCCAGGTGGGACGTTCGACAGATCCGGAATCCGCCCTTGAATCTCCAGCAGCCGTTGCCCTCGGGCGACAGTCATCGTCGGCATGGCTTGCAGCAGTGCCTGAGTATAGGGGTGTTTGGGCGCGTCGATGACCTGGGCAATCGGCCCGGTCTCCATAATACGACCGGCATACATCACCATCACCTGGTGGGCAATCTGGGCAACCGCCGCTATGTTGTGGGTGATGAACATCATGCCAACCGAGTGCTCCCGCGTCAGCCTCACCAGCAGATCCAGGATTTGGGCCTGCACGGTGACGTCCAGCGCTGTGGTGGGCTCATCGGCGATCAGCAGGCGAGCGCCGCAGGCCAACGCGATGGCGATCATGCAGCGCTGCTGCATGCCGCCGCTGAGCTGATGCGGATAGGATCGGTAGCGCTCCTCCGGCGCCGGGATCCCTACTTCGCGGAGAAACTCGATGGAGCGCTCGCGCGCTTGTCGGCGACCAAGGCCACGGTGTACCTGCAACGCCTCGGCAATCTGTTCTCCAACCGTGAACACGGGGTTGAGGGCCGCACCCGGCTCCTGGAAGATCATAGCAATCTCACGCCCCCTCACCTGTGCCATCTCCCGCTCGCTGAGCGAGAGCAACTCCCGGCCTCGGAGCAGGATACGCCCGGTAACGACCTTGCCGGGTGGGGGAACGATTCTGAGTACCGCACGGGCGGTAATCGTCTTGCCTGAGCCCGACTCCCCCACGATGCCGAGAATCTCACCCGGCCTGATGTGGAAGGAGACGCCATCCACCGCCCTGACGATGCCCCGCTCGGTCGGGAACTGAACACGAACTTCGTCCACCTCTAGCAAAGGGGTGTCACTCCGTAGTGGCGATGCCTCCCGACCCATCCCTCCCCCGGGTAGCGTCATGTTCTCACCCCCAGGGCCTTCTGGATCGAGTTGGAGAGCAACTGCAACGAAAGCACCAACGCCACTAGGAAAACGCCCGGAAACACGCCGTACGACGGCACCTGGTAAAAATAACTTCGGCTTTGATTGAGCATTCCGCCCCATGAAGGCGCCGGCGGCGGGATGCCTAGCCCCAGAAAGCTAAGGCTGGCCTCAACGACTACAGCATGAGAGGCCACGAGTAGCGCCTGAATGTAGATGACGTTGACGCAGTTGGGAAGAATGCTCACGAACATGATATAGACATCGGACGCGCCAGCCGAACGCGCCGCATCGACGTATGGCAACCCCCGGATCTTCAGCGCCACCGCGCGGGTGATGCGCACGAACACCGGCACGTTGACTATCCCAATGGCCACGGCTACCATCACGGGCTTACGGCCGGTGACCGCGATGATGGTCATGGCCACCAGGATGCCAGGGAAAGCCAGCAGGATGTCTGTGGCCCTTGAAAGAACCTCGTCCAGCTTCCCACCGACGTACCCACTGATCAGCCCCACCGGCACACCTAAGGCCAGGCTGACCAACACCGCGATGATCGCTGTGCTGAGCGAGACCCTGACGCCGAAGATGATGCGGCTGAGGATGTCTCGCCCCAGCTCATCGGTGCCGAAAAGGTGCGCCGCGGACGGATCTTGCAGGCGGTTGGGGATGTCCTGAGAGATAGGGTCGAAAGGCGCTATCTGGCGTGGAAACAAGGCCAGCACCACGAAAATCCCCAGGATCGCAAGGCTGATCCACTCGGCAATGCGGCCGGTGCCTCCACCGCCCCAAACCTTTTCGGGAACTGATTCCCTGACTGAGATGGCATTGGTCATAGGGCTAACTCAACTCCATAACCTTCGTAAGAAGACCCACATCGCCAAATACTCCGAAACCTTCCTGAAGATCACCAATTCGTCGACCCTCAGGAAGATATACGCCCAACATCGCCCTTGCTGAGATCAACCGCCCGATCGCCCCACTGTCAATCAACTGCTTGACTTGGCGCAAACCTGGGTGGAAGCGCAGAGGCATGCCCACCATTAGACTCCGGCCGCACTGCTCTGCCAGGTTGATAAACTCGTTCACGCCTTCCAAGCTATCCGAGAGAGGCTTCTCCATGAACACATCACATCTGGCTTCGATAGCCAGCCTGGCCTGAGGTATGTGAAGAGCCGGTGGAGTACAGATGAAGACAGCGGCGAATGCATGTTTCAAGGCCTCTATGAGGCTGGAATATCCCTCTTGAACACCAAACGCTGCTTGTAGCGTCTGACGGTTCCTCTCGTCAGGATCGCACACCGCAAGATTCGGCACATCGATAGCCTGAAGGGTGCGGGTGTGCATTCGGCCCATGGTGCCATAGCCAACGATCAGGACCCGGGCTTTGTGGTTTTTCTCGCCCATCATGAACTCAGTCATGCCTCACGGCTAATTGAAGCGAATCCTCGGGTCCAACCACGCATAGAGCATGTCGGTCAGGAAGTTCAACACGACGAAGATCACCACGATGAACAGGAGCACACCTTGCACCACGGCATAGTCCCGACCCGCGATTGCATCTACGACCAGCCGCCCCATCCCAGGTATGCCGAACAGGCTTTCGGTAATGACCGTCCCGGCCAGCGTGAATCCTAGTTGGAGGGTTGCCACCGTAACGACGGGAATCATGGCGTTCTTCAGGATATGCTTGAACACCACCTGCCGGTACGGCAACCCCTTGGCAATGGCGGCGGTGACGTACTCGGAACTCGCCACCTCCAGCACCGAACGGCTCAGGAAATTCGCGATGATGACCGATGTACCAAGGCTCAGCGTAAACGCTGGCAGGATGAAGTAACGGATGGCCTGCACCGGGTCCTCAAAGAGGCTTTTGAAGCCCGATGTGGGGAGCAGCCGCAGAAAGACGCCGAAAAACAGTATCAACAGAATGCCGATCCAGAAGCCCGGGACGGCAAACACTAGCGTGGTATACAGTCCCATGAATCGTGCCACCAGACCCTTGGGACGCAACCCGGCCGTGATGCCCAAGGGTATGGATGTGAGCAGCGCCACCAGAAAGCCCACTGCAGCCAATTGTAGGGTAACGGCGAACTTCAGTTTGAGCAGTTTGATCACCTCCCACCCATTGGAGATCGACTTCCCCAGATCCCCCCGTAGCACCAACGACAACCAGACGGCATACTGTTCGTACAGTGGACGGTCAAAGCCGTACTTCGCCCGGACCGCGGCGATCTGATCTGGGGGGGGATCCGGCGGCAACAGGCCTAAGACGGGATCGCCGGGGATCAGATGTATGATAAGAAAGATCAGCATGGACGAGACAAGCAGGACGGGGATCGTCCCGGCCAATCTTCTTAGCAGGTAGCTTCTCATGGCTGCGTGATACCTTTCCGACTTGTGGTTCCCCAGAATGCCGTCATGAGGTGTCTGACTAGAGCGGGGGATCAGAAGTGTGTTCTGATCCCCACACACTCCCTGGTTACTGGAAGTAGGCGTACTTGAAGACCGGTTTGTCAACCTCGGTCCACGTCACGCCCTTCAGCTTTGACGTAGAGACCATCAGGAACGGCTGACCACAAAGGACGTCTACCCATGCACCATCCTTGAGGGCCTTAAATGCCGTCTGCCAAGCTACGCGGGCTTCGTCTTCACTCGTGGCCGCCATGGCCCGGAGGAACGACTCACTGTAGGTTACATACTCCGCCGGTTGCGGGTCGGTGCCTTCAAAGAAGACGTTTCCTGTGACAAGATAGACGAAGCTATTCTCCAGGCCGGCGGGGTGGCCACTGGAACCGCTGGCGACCGAGAGCAGCATATCGAAGTCAGCCTTGCCGCGGCGTTCGATGTAGACGTTGTTCTCTGTAGGATCTAGCGTGAGGTTGATACCAACCGCCTGCAGATTGGCGGCGATCACCTCGGCCTCTAGGCGAGCGGTGTCATCGGCGGCGTTGTAAGTGATCGCCACTGCGATGTCTTTCGCGCCAGCCTCGGCCAACAACGCCTTGGCCATGTCCGGATCGCCGGCAGTGGGGATTTCCAGCTCGGGCGTGTATGCGATCGAAGTGGGCAACGCCGGCACTCCAGTTGGGGAGCCCATCCCCGCAAAGGCCGTGGCATTGATCGCCTCTCGGTCGATGGCGTAGCTTATCGCCTGGCGAACTCGGGCATCGCTCAATTGCTCTCGCTTGGGATTGACCATCAGGATGGCGGCCAGCCCGTTGGTTTTCGGCACCCACGCGGTGAATCGAGGATCGTCCCGCAGACGTGCCGCTTGCTCAAACGGCGGGTTGTAGGCCAGATCGATCTCGCCGGCCTCCAACGCTGCGATCAGGGAGACCGCATCCCCAAAGAAACGGATTTCGATGCGATCCAGTTTCGGCGTGTCGGCTTCCCAGTAGTCCACAAAGCGCTCGTAAGTCAGATGGGATCCAGGCACATACTCGACGAATTTGAAGGGGCCACTGCCGATCTGTTTGTCCTCTTCATTGCCCGCCGCCACGCTCCCATCGGCCTTGATGAACATGTCGGGGTCTGCGACCGTTAGGATGGCCATCAGATCCAGAGCGTGGGGCGCAGGCTTGGCGAACACGAACTTGACGGTCAGGGCATCGACAGCTTCGACATGGTCGATGTACGGCACCATCCTGCCGTAGAATGCCTGACCCTTATCGCTGTCCGTGATACGCTCGTCGAACATCCACTTGATCATCTCGGCATCCACGGGCGATCCATCGTGCGTCACCATGTCGGGGCGCAACCTGATCGTCAGGCTCATGTTATCGGGCGCCAGTTCCCACGATTCTGCCGCTGACGGTTTGTATCCTTCACCACGCTCGTTGAAGATCATGGTGTCGAATACCTGCATGATGAACGGGAAGTTGGGCGCGGCCTCGCGGAACGGTTCCATGCTCTTGATGTCACCAACCTGCCCGATGCGCAGCACCTGGGGTGCTGCGGATTCTTGGGGCTTGGCGACCTCTTCCTTGGTAGCCGCAGGCGCAACGGGGGGCTGTTCGGTCGGCTTGGGCGCCTCGGTCGGCTGGGCCGGCGGTGGCTGCGTCGGTTGGGGTATGGGTGTCGCTGCGCAGGCGGTGGACAGGAGGGCCACGACCAGCAGCACGACAACCAGGGACCATATGCTCTCTTTCTTCATGTGATTGTACCTCCTTGCTCTCAGATCAGACTGTGAATCGCAACGTGACGGGGCTCGCAGCAGAGTAGCGAACCACGAATCCCTGGGGCAGCCGACCCCAGCGATCTGCTAAGGAAACGTGCCATGAATCCACATCACTCGGCAAGAACCAAGGAATCGCTCAAGTCCGGCTGACTTCACCTCCTCACTTCAGCGTATCAATCGCCATACCGCAACAGGAACTCACGACAACGTCTCAGTGGCGTCATGATAGAGGAAACAGGCCGCATCGCGGCCTCCGTCAACCGAACGGAGGGCGGGCGAGTGCTGCTCGCAGATGGGCATCTTGTCGGGACAACGGGTGTGGAAGCGACATCCCGCTGGTGGCCTGACGTTGCTGGGCACCTCGCCCGACAGGGCCTGGATCCCGGTGCGCCGGTGCGGGTCCGGCACCGCGGTCATCAGCGCCTGAGTATAGGGGTGCAACGGCTTCGCAAACAGGGACTCGGCCGGGCCGGCCTCCGCGATGCGCCCCAGATACATCACCGCCACCCAATCCGACACCAGGCGCACGACGCTCAGATCGTGAGAAATGAAGAGGTAGGTCAGGTGCAACTGGTTCTGGAGATCGACCAACAGGTTTAGGATCTTGGCCTGGATAGACATGTCAAGGGCGGAAACCGGCTCGTCGCAGACCACCAGCTTGGGCTGCAAAGCCAGCGCCCGCGCGATGGCGACCCGCTGGCGCTGGCCGCCGCTGAACTCGCTTGGGGGACGATTGCCGTCCCGAACGGGCAATCCGACGGCCTCCAGCAACTCGTGCGCCCGTTTCAGGATCTCGCGCTGGCTGCCCCGGCGGTTGATCACCAATGGCTCGGCCACGATCTTCTCCACCGAAAGGCGTGGGTTGAGGGACGTGTACGGGTCCTGAAAAACGATCTGCACCTGCGGGTGGAATTGGCGCAGTCCCCGACCCTTGAGGTGGGTCACGTCGTGACCCTCGAAAGCAACCGACCCAGTGGTTGGTTCCAGGAGACGAGTGACGATGCGGCCGATTGTCGTCTTGCCACAGCCGCTTTCGCCCACCAGCCCCAACGTCTGGCTGAGCTGGATGGAAAAGGTGACGCCATCCACGGCACGGACGTACTGCTGGGGTTGGCCTGGCAGTCGCCGTCCCACCGGAAAATACATGCACAGATCGGTCACCGAAAGCAGGCCGGATTGAGGGGTTTCCGCCATCAAAACAGGCTCCGTTCAAGCCACATGAAGGTTTACTGACTGCGTCAGGCCAGACCATAGTGCAGTCGCCGCGGCGCCGCAGGCAACAGCGTCCTCGCCCAAGACGCTGGATACGACACGAGCGGATCGCATGGGAAGCGCATAGGCTCGCATCGTCGCGGCTTCCCGGATCATCTTCAGCATGTCCTCGCCCGCATGACGGCCGATGTGACCCCCAAAGACGATGGTGTCTGGTCCTAGCAGATTGACGATGACGCTCACGGCGATCCCCAGCCATTCCGCTGCCTCTTCCACCACGCCTACCGCGACAGCGTCTCCCATTTGAGCCGCTTGCACCACCATCAAGCCATCGATCAACTCCAGACTGCTGCGCGTCTTATCGACCAGGGAGCTGGCTCGCCCGCGCTTGATCTCCTCACGCGCGCGCCGCGCCATCGCCCGTCCCGACGCCACGGTATCCAGGCAGCCACGGCTGCCGCAACGGCAAGGCAAGCCGTTGGGATCCACGGTCATGTGGGCCACAGAACCTGCCGAAGAAGCCGACCCCCAATACGGCAGACCGTCGATCAAGATGGCGCCGCCGATGTAGTCCCCGAGCCGGACGTACACCATGTTGGTGGCGTCGCGGGCCGCGCCCAACCAGGCCTCGGCCAGGGCCGCGGCGTAAGTGCGATTGGTCACGGCAGGCCGGCGACACAGTCGCTCGCCCAGCAAGTCCACGATGGGGATTTGCGGCAGGTTGAACTCCGTGGTCCACTCGATGATGCCGGTGTTCTGATTGACCAGGCCGGGGATGGCGATGCCAATGGCGGCACACTCTTTGGGCGCCATGTCCGGCATCACGGCCTTTGTCCATTCCCCGATCGCCACCAGCACCGCGTCCGCCCCATCCGCCACCGGGGCGATCCTGTATGACCGCAAGGGCCGGGCGTACAGGTCGGTCACGACGCCAGACACTGCCTGATCGTGGAGCTCGATCCCCAGGGCGAA